>Ga0209362_1000902_pt1 | contig 25010 bp, 18 predicted proteins | sample SaaInlV_165m_DNA_FD_184680 | JGI IMG/M metagenome (GOLD analysis project Ga0209362, IMG submission 184680) | Marine microbial communities from expanding oxygen minimum zones in the Saanich Inlet - Saanich Inlet SI037_S3LV_110m_DNA (SPAdes)... | ecosystem: Environmental > Aquatic > Marine >... | reverse complement strand
AGCTTTCTTAACGCTTGAGACATTAGCCGAGCCTGTAAGCCCATATGCGATGCACCCATCTCTCCCTCAATTTCCGCCTTTGGTGTCAATGCTGCCACAGAATCAATCACCACAATATCAACACTGCCTGAGCGTACCAACATGTCAGTAATCTCAAGCGCCTGCTCACCCGTATCTGGCTGGGAAATTAATAAATCATCAGTATTAACCCCAAGACGCTTAGCATATTGCGGATCAAGTGCATGCTCAGCATCGATAAATGCAGCTGTACCCCCTAACTTTTGCATCTCAGCAATCACATGCAATGTTAACGTTGTCTTTCCAGAAGATTCAGGGCCGTAAATTTCAATCACTCGGCCTTTTGGCAAGCCACCAATACCAAGTGCAATATCCAGACTCAAGCTACCTGTAGAAACTGCCTCGATATCTGTTTGTGCATTTTCATCACCCAAAAACATAACTGAACCCTTACCAAACTGCTTGTCAATTTGCGATAAAGCCGCCTTAAGCGCTTGTTTTTTCTGTTCATCCATGTCCTTTCTCCTAGGTAAAATATATGTAATTAATTTAGCAATTATATCCGAAATATTGTGACAACTTTTTCAATAAATGACACTCAAAATATGGACTTGGCGCTTAAGCTTGCACACCAGGGAATGCAAGGTGTTGGTGCCAATCCGATGGTAGGCTGTGTGATTGAAAAAGCAGGCAGCATCATTGCTCAAGGCTATCACCAAACCTTTGGCCAGGCGCATGCTGAAGTTAACGCCCTTGAACAAATTAACTATCAAGCTAAAGATTCAACACTATACGTAACCTTAGAGCCTTGTTCGCATCAAGGTAAGACGCCGCCATGTGCACAAGCCATTATCAATTCCGGGGTTAAAAAAGTCATTATCGCCATGTTAGACCCAAACCCTCTGGTGAGTGGCCAAGGTGTATCCATGCTGAAAAATTCAGGCATTGAAGTTGAGGTTGGACTCCTAGAAGAACAAGCGCAACAACTTAATCGCGGATTCATCAAACGCATGGAAACACAACGACCTTTTGTTACTTGCAAAATCGCCATGAGCTTAGATGGAAAAACCTCTATGCACTCTGGTGAGAGTAAATGGATTACAGGTGAACACGCGAGAGCTGACGTGCAGAAGCTCCGCTCTGAAAACCAAGTCATCATGACTGGTTCTGGAACAGTTCTAGCAGACAACCCATCTATGACTGTTCGCCTTAAGGATGTAGGCACTTCTCCTATTCGAGTGGTGGTTGACTCTCAACATCAGATTACTGACAAAACACTCAATATTTTTTCCAAGGATGCGTCAACACAAATATTTAACACTGACAATACAAAACTAGATGCGGTTGGAAAAGTCAGCCTTAGAGATGTCTTATTGCAACTTGGCAAACAAGGAATTAACACCATCTTGCTTGAAGCGGGACCAGGGCTGATTGGTGCTATGATTAGCCATAATCTAATTGATGAGTTTATCATCTATACTGCACCGGTATTACTGGGTAGTGATGCCAATTCTATGGCACAACTACCCATCACTAATATGGCACATAAAATCAACCTAGACATTAGTGATATGCGTATGATTGATAAAGATATGCGCATAACTGCCTCAATAAAATCATGAAGAATTTAACCAATAAGCGTGTTTTGCTTGGGGTTAGCGGATCGATATCCGCTTACAAGGCGCCAGATATTGTTAGACGCCTGCAAGATCTTGGTGCAGATGTGCGCGTCATTCTTACCACTGGTGGGTCCAAATTTATTACCGAACTAGCACTTCAATCTATATCCAAAAATAAAGTTCATCATAATTTATGGGACCAAGAAGCTGAGCTATCCATGGGACATATTGAACTTTCCAAATGGGCAGACTGCATTCTCATCGCCCCTGCAAGTGCCAATACCATTTCAAACATAGCTTCTGGAAAGGCTTCTGATTTACTTAGTAGTGTCATCTTGGCGAGCGATGCAATACTTATGCTAGCACCTGCCATGAATCAGCAAATGTACAAATCTAGCGCTTTACAGGACAATCTAGCACGCCTAGAGTCACGTGGCGTTAGTGTGATTACACCCGATTCAGGCTCACAAGCTTGTGGTGATATTGGACCAGGTAGATTGCCAGAATCAGCTAATATCGCTAATCAAGTTGCTAATCAATTTCAAACCACTCAACTCACAGGCCAGCATGTTATGGTTACACTGGGTGCGACACTCGAAGCCATCGACCCTGTGCGATTTATCTCTAACCACTCAAGTGGCAAGATGGGCATGGCTTTAGTTAATACATGTATTGATATGGGTGCCCAAGTTACTTGTGTTTATGGTGATATTAACATTCCGTTAAATGACAGGGCCAATAATATTGAAACGCTTAGCGCTGAGAAAATGCACACCTGTGTTATGCAACAAATTCATCAACAAGATATTTTTATTGCCTGTGCAGCAGTTTGTGATTATTCTGTTAAAACACCCTCTAATCAAAAAATTAAAAAAAATGGAGAAAATCTTATTTTGGAATTAACCCCTAATAAAGATATTCTGGCCGACGTTTGTAAACTTGAGAAAAAACCCTTATGCATTGGTTTTGCTGCGGAGACGCAAAATACTTTAAAAAATGCCCAATTAAAGCTCAAAAACAAGGGTTGTGAGGCCATTATTTTGAACGATGTTTCAAATGCAGAAATTGGCTTTAATTCTGATGAAAATCAAGTGATTTTTATCAGCAAAAAACAGCAAAAAAACATTGCTAAAAATAGCAAAGCAAAGATCGCTAAAAATATCCTTAAAATCTTCATTAAAGAGTTCTTATAAACTCTAAAAAACACTGTTAAATCAACACCTATTAAAGTTACTCACAAAACTGTGGATAACTCTGTTAATATCTCCTTAAAAAGTGCCATAAACGTTGATAGATTGCACTTTTTTATGGTTTTGAATAAAAACTAATCAGTTAATTTTTTTACTTAAAAATCAATGAGTTGTATAATAATAACCAAAACCATAATATTAGAAAATGCTCATTAATGATTTTAAAAATGCATCGGAGGAAAACTAAATGTGTTTCACGCATCAAATCAAGGGTTTCACGACATATTAGACAATCATAAACTTATAATTTTCTAAACTTAAATTTATTGTAAATTTAATCCATAATTATGCTAATTTTAGCCTTCAATTTTCTCCTTGGAATCCTGGTATTTTCACTTAAAAATACTCTAACTCTATCAGTCCTAGAAACGAGCTTGTTTTTCGCCCTATTAGGCGTTGCTTTTGTCACTTTTAAACGCTACAAAGCCCTTTGCTACAATTTAATGCTTTTTATCATTGGATTTGCTTGGATGGGTACGTTTTCTGCTCATGTTTTGAATTCCGATATAGACGAAAAATTCTTCAACAAGCCAATTAGTGTTATTGGAAAAATTGATTCACTTGTTGAACAATCTGGACAAAAGTCACGCTTTGTCTTTCAGGTATCCGAGCCTTTTAAAGGGAAAATCAAGCTTTCTTGGTATGGCAATAACACCAAGTTACCTAAAAATGATGAAACCTGGAAGCTACGGATAAAAATTAAACACAATAATAGCTACCAAAATCAAGGCGGCTTTGATTATGAGCAGTGGCTCTTCTACCAAAAATTTGACGCAACAGGTTATGTCAGGCGCAGTGACAACAATACACTTCTAAGCAAAAGCACCAGTTTGTCAGTCAACTCAATTAGACAAGACATTCGCCAAAGACTTTCTGCCCAACTGGCTGAATATTCTTTTCTAGGGGTTATGAATGCACTGGTTATTGGCGATCGATCTTTAATAAACAGTGAGCACTGGGATTTGTTCAAGGCTACCAACACTACCCATCTTAGTGTTATCTCAGGGCTGCATATTGGCCTGATTTCTGGCTTTGTCTTTATGCTCTCTAGTTTACTATGGAGGCGCTGCGCCAGCTGTACTTCTAGACTTCCTGCAATCACGCTAGGGGCTTATTTTGGGCTATTTAGCGCTTTTTCCTATGCACTAATTGCAGGGTTTTCAATTCCCACACAGCGTGCTTTTATTATGGCTGGCGTGGTTTTCCTCTCTTTAATATTAAGGCGTCAGCATAGTGTGTGGCAGTTGTATGGTATGGCACTTTTATTGGTACTAGTGCTTAATCCTCTCAGTATTTTTAGTATTGGATTTTGGCTTTCTTTTTATGTTGTTGCCATTATTATTTACGGCGCAGGACAACACAAAGATAAACACTTAATTATACGTCTGCTTTATATTCAGCTTTTGATTAGTCTTTCCACCTTGCCGCTTATTGCCTGGTTTTTCCACCTTGGCTCAACCCTTTCTCCTATTGCTAATTTGGTGGCCATCCCTGTTTTTAGTTTTGTTAGCACTCCTCTATCATTATTAGGCACTCTATTTTCATATTTAAACTTAGAATTCTTAAGTCATATTAGCTTTACTATTGCCAACCAATCATTAATCTATTTATCTGCACTACTTCAATTTTTAACACAGATTGAATTTAACCTCTGGCACTACACCCAAAGCTCATGGATTGATCTGATTTTATTAATCATAGCTGTGTTATTTTTCTTACTACCGAGTGCACTTAAATTAAGAGCTCTATCTCTAGTTATCATTATTTATATCTGGCTCCACCCTAATGAGGAAATTAAACAAGGTGAGGTGCATGTAACTGTATTGGATGTTGGGCAAGGATTATCACAAGTGGTACGCACGCAAAATCACACACTGCTTTTTGACACGGGCGCCAAATACCCTTCTGGATTCAACATGGGTGATGCGGTAATCATTCCTTATTTGAATTCACAGCAGATTAAACAACTAGATTTAATCATTATATCTCATGGTGACAATGACCACATTGGCGGCCTTGACAGTGTTTTGAAAAAAATTAACAGCCAAAAAATACTCAGCTCCGTTCCAGAAAAAATTTCAAAATCATCTGGCTTATGCCAGTCTCTTCCTACTTGGGAATGGGATGGGGTAGTCTTTCAAATGCTCAATAAGGGGCATAATTTCACAGGCAATAACGCCTCTTGTGTACTCAAAATATCTAATCAAAATCATGCCATCATACTCACTGGAGATATTGAAAAAAAATCCGAGCTACACCTGGTTAACACTTGGGGTGATCAGCTTAAATCTAGCATACTTATTAGCCCTCACCATGGCAGTAAAACCTCCTCTAGCACCCAATTTTTAAAAGCAGTACATCCAAAATGGGTGGTTATCTCAAGCGGCTATAAAAATCGATTTAATCACCCTGCTAAGGTCGTTATGGATCGATATAAAGAACATCAAATTCAAACGCTAAATACCAACTGCACAGGACAAATTGATATCCAAATGGCTGATAAAATCACTTTTACTCAATATAGAAAATCTAAAAAACGCTATTTTCAACGTAGTTGTCTATAACAGATTGATTTAAATTGAAAAATATGAAAAATTTCTAGTGGTAATGAATCTTGCTAGATTGTGTCAAGGTTAGCGCATTAACCGCATCAACTAAAGCTTGATCTGGATTAACCCTAAACTCTTTGCTCAGCAGTACACTGCCTTTTAAATGCTTAGTACCGTAAGAAATTTTAACTGGACACCCGCCTTTGTGCTCAGCCAATAAATGATAAAGCTTGGTAAATATTGGCTGGTGCTGCTCGTTGAGTCTGACCTCAAAACCTTTTGCATAATTGATCTTTACTTCGCTAATATCTTCAATGTTATCAACAATAATTTGCCAGCCATCACGATAATCATCGCGCTGAATTTTTCCTGAAATAATCACCACATCATCCACAATAAGTTTGTCGCTCACCTCTCCCAAAGATTTTGAGAATACGACAGCGTTTAAAGATATGCGACCATCTTCAACAGCAACAATAGCAATTTGTCCGCCTTTACGAGTGGGGCGATAGCGTAATTCAGAAATGAGCGCTAGCACTCGCACCTCTTTATTATTTCTAAAACGCATTTCAGAAGGTAGTGTGGCATTTATATACTTAGCATCTGCTTTATATTCATCAGTTGGGTGGTCATAAAAGTAATAGCCCATGACTGTTTTTTCTAACTGTAGGCGTTGTCGAAAAGAAAGGTCAGGCGCAGTTACATAATTAACCTCATACTCTACATGCTCTTCAACGCCAGAGAATAAGCCACTCTGACCACTAGAATGATCATTTTGACGCTGTTCTGCCTGTTTGACTGCCACTGGGTAAGTTTTGATTAAACTCGCCCTAGTGATGCCAAATACATCAAATGCGCCACTATAAATCAACGCCTCTAAAGCGCGCCTGTTTAAATAACGCTTTTCAATTCTAAAGCAAAAATCAAATAAATCTTTAAAGATGCCATTTGCCTGACGCTCTGCCATTAATCTTTCAACCAAAGCCTCGCCTACACCTTTAATCGCGCCCAGCCCATAAACAACTGTTTTATCATCTGCAATACTAAATTGATAATCAGATTCACATACGTTTGGCCCGTTAACCTTAAGCCCCATTTGTAGAATTTCCCCTACTGTAAATGAAATCCGGTCGGTATCATCCATCATGCCTGATAACACTGCCGCCATAAAAGGAGCAGGATAATGAGATTTTAACCATGCCGTATGGTAAGACACATAGGCGTAAGCTACTGAGTGTGATTTATTAAATCCGTAGCCTGAAAATTTATCAATCAAATCAAAAATTTCATTCGCTTTCTTTTCATCAATATTTTTTTCGCCAGCGCCTTTAACAAAGACACTACGCTGGCGATCCATCTCCTCTACTTTCTTTTTACCCATGGCTCGGCGCAATAAATCTGCACCACCTAATGAATAACCCGCCATCACCTGGGCAGATTTCATTACCTGCTCTTGGTATAGAAATACACCATTAGTTGGTGCAAGAATTTCTTTCAGCATAGGATGCGGATACTTAACCTGAGCACCATGCTTAACGTTGATGTAATCATCGACCATGCCTGCATCCAAAGGGCCTGGACGATATAAGGCCAACATAGCAACAATATCTTCAAAATTATCTGCTTGCAGCTTTTTCAAATAGCTTCGCATGCCATCAGATTCCAGCTGAAAAATACCCGTGGTATCACAACGCTGCAATAGTTCGTAAACCTTTTCATCATCAAGTGGCAAACTATCAAGATCAATTTTGGTTTCACTCAAGCCTTTTGCCTCAATCATCTTGATGGCTTTTTGAATCACTGTTAAGTTAGACAATCCCAAAAAGTCAAACTTAACCAAGCCTACCGCTTCAACATCATCTTTGTCAAACTGAGAAACCACACCATCATCTTCGCCCGAGCCTTTATAAACAGGGCAAAAATCACTAATTTTACTCGGTGCAATAACAACACCACCGGCGTGAGTACCAACATTTCTTACCACGCCCTCTAGCTTCTTAGACAAATTAATTAAATCAGTAACCGCCTCTTCTGAATCGTAGCGTGCAAGTAGATCATCCGAGCCACCTTCAGATTCTGGCATTAAGGCTTTGCTCAGTGTCATCTTTAAATCATTTGGAATGAGCTTAGATATTTTGTCACTAAAGCCATAAGGATGTCCAAGCACACGGCCCACATCTCGTACCACACCCTTGGCGGCCATGGTGCCATAAGTAATGATTTGCGATACCTTTTCACGGCCATATTTTTTGGCCACATAGTCAATCACCTCATCACGTCGATCGGTGCAAAAGTCAATATCAAAATCCGGCATAGAAACTCGCTCAGGATTTAAAAAGCGCTCAAATAGCAATTCGTGCTTAATAGGATCAACATTGGTGATACCCAGAACATAGGCCACTAACGATCCAGCGCCAGATCCACGACCCGGTCCAACTGGAATATCTTGGTTTTTTGACCACTGAATGAAGTCGGCAACAATCAAAAAATAACCCGGAAAATCCATTTGAATAATGACATCAAGCTCAAATTTAAGTCTTGCTGAATATTCCGCTTTATCGACGTCAAGCCCTTGTAATCGGGCGCTTAGACCATGCTCAGATTCAAGGGTAAAAAACTCAGCAATGCTCAACCCTTCAGGAATTGGAAAATCTGGTAGATAGTTTTTTTTGTGAAGCTCAAAGTGAACATTACAACGCTGAGCAATCTTGGTTGTATTTTCAAGCACTTCTGGCAAGTCAGAAAACAATACTTGCATCTGCTCGTTTGACTTTAAATATTGTTGATCGGAAAAATGACGCACACGACGAGCATCATCCAAAAGCCCACCCTGTGAAATACAAATGCGCGCTTCATGTGCATCAAAATCATCTTTGGCGAGAAATTGCACATCGTTTGTTGCTACAACAGCAATATCAGATTCTATGGCTAGAGTGATACATAAATGCAAGTGTCGCTCATCAAACTCTCTAAAAGTTCTTTGCACGGCAAGATAGTAGCGATCACCAAAAACTTTTTTCCAGTGAGCTGCCTTTTGTTGCGCCTCAAGAATTTGATTACTAAGCAAGTGTTTGGCAACATCACCGTATACTGGTGTCGAAATTAATATCAAACCCTCATTGTTTTCCTCTAGCTGTGCCTCATCAATTGAAACACCTTTAAAAGATTGGCCTTGCATATAAGACAAGGAGATAAGCTCTGACAAGTTTAAAAAACCCTGTTGATTTTGACATAACAGCAAGATCGAATAAAACTCGCCCTCATTGTCTACGACATTAACTCGTGCACCAAAAATTGGTTTAATATTAGCAGAAACTGCTTTTTGATAAAACTTTACAGCTGCATAAAGATTGGATTCATCCGTTAATGCAATGCTATCCATACCTAATTCAACCGCATGGTCTATTAACTTTGGGATGCGTATCAAGGAGTTAACAACTGAAAACTCACTTTGACAATGTAGATGGCAAAAACCCGAATTAGGCATAAAAAGATACTTTACAAATCAAATAAAGAGATTAATTATCCATCAATTTAATTGATATTTGACTTTATTTCAGACAAAAAAATACCCCAATTAAGGGGTATTTTATAAAAATCCTAGCTTGTATTAGAAGCGAGGACCAGCGCTGCCCGCCAATGCAGTTTGCGCCGTAGCGTTTACTGTTTGGTGATGAGCCTTGTTAGCCAAAGCAACCGCAGCAGCAGTTTTACCTGCAGCATTTAGTTTTTTAGCTTCTTTGATCATCTTAGCTGTGTCACGCCAAGCCATATTAACTGCTAAGTTGGCCTTATAGCCAGTTTCAGCAGCTTTAAGAGCTGACTTAAACGGATCAGAAGATCCATTATTCCAGTTATGCGATCCACCTAGAAAATCAGCCTGAGCTGTTAAGGCAAATACTGATAAAGCAATTATTAATACTTTTTTCATGTCTTTCTCCTATTTTCTGTAACGAGCATCGGTAATTTCAAGACCGTTACTCATTGCCTGGTGGAAATACTCTAAGTTGTTCATAGTCTCAGTCTGAGAGCCAATTGGCTTAGCACGCATATTCTTCAAACAACCACCGTAACGACGTTGTAAAGTACCTAAACCAGCCCACTTCGCACGATACATTGGAACGTGAGTTGTATGACCTAACGCAGGTGACAAGATGTCAGCACGTGCTTTTTTACCAGCGTTGTACACATGGCAATCTGCACATGACATGTTGAACTGCCCACGCTTGCCGTAGAAAAAGGCCTTACCTTGATCATATGCCGCTTGTGCAGCAGCACCTTCAACTTTTACATTAACTTTTTCACCTGCCGCTTGGTCAGAAATCCAAGAACTAATGCGAGCAATTTTGCCCTTATTAGAACCTAGCTTTTTACCAGTCTGTTGTTTATAACACGCCTTAATAACACCTTCAAGCGTAACAACCTTATTGGTTGCATCGTCAAAGTATGGGTGCTTTAAACGCGCTGCCGCTGGATCTGCAAGTGCTGCACACTTGTTAAGACCAAACTTTAAGTACTCTGCACCGCCCTTTTCAACAGACTCCTCATAAGGAGGAATACCGTCCAAAATTTCTTCAAATTGATCTCTTGAACCAGCGTCATATGCATAAACACCATTAGTATAGTCTGCAAACTCAACATTCGGTTGAATTGATTTAAAGTAACCGATAAAAGCTTTTTGGTCAGAGGCCACATCCGCAGATGCCACTCCAACTAAAAAACCGATACCAGCAACTGCTGTTATTAGTTTTTTCATTAATCTCTCCTCAATAATAAAAAAAGTTACTTAGACTTTGCAGTCGCAGAACCCGTTTTACCTTTATTGTCTTTGTACTTAAGCTCGATTGTGTCGCCTTTAGCGCCAGCAACATTAAACTTAAAATACGGATTTTTAGAAATAGAACTACCGATATCTGCATCAACCACAACATTGCCGTTGTGAGAAACTACCATATGAACGATATGATTTGCAGGTACGATTTTACCTTTTTTCTTGCGTAAACCAGTTTCCATTGGGTGCTTAATAAGCGCCTTAATACCGATAACACCTTTTCTAGCCTTTGGCTTTAATTTAATTGATCCCATTTTATATTCTCCTAATTAATATGATTCGTTACCGAATTAACCGCCACAGCCGCCAATTGTTACTTTAACTTCTTGAGTTACCTTAGTTGTTGCACCACCCGCAGTGACAAGTGCATCTACTGGAGATGTCTTACCCATTTTAATACGAGTAGAAACATAACCTGCTGCTGCACCAGATAAGTTAAATGAAGCTGCCAATGGTGTGCCGTTATTCACAACATAGAAAGAGATGTTAGTCACACCATCCATCTTAGAGGCATCTACTGTCATTGGTACAACTGCACCATTTTCAGCAATCTTTGGCGCTTTAAATTTAAATGAGCCCTTACCTGCACCTGCTGAAGATGCAGTTGCTGCATCTGATACCGCTTTAAAATCTGCAGTATTTGCAAATACCATTGATGGGGTTAGTAAGCCTGCGCCTACTGCTGTTGCAACGGCAGAACCCGCCATTGCGCTTTTTAGAAATAATCTTCTTTTCATCTTATTCTCCTTATTTTGAGTAAATGTAATTGGTCACTTGATCAATTTGTTTTTCGGTCAAAACAGCATGCTTTCCAAACGGAGGCATAATTGTTCCCGGGTTTTTCACAGTTGCATCCCAAATTTGCGCTCTTAAATCAGCTTTATTTGGAAATCTTGCCTTCATTGCAAGTAGTGGTGGACCAATGTTGCCTGGCAGGTTTCCGCCTGGAATCATATGGCATGCTAAACAATTGCCCGCTTTACGGCCAAAAGTAACCTCTTCGTCTGTCATTTCTTTAGCGCCTGCTTCTAATGGCATTATAAATAATGCGGCTAGAGTGGCTACTGCTGAAATTGAAGAAATAGTTTTCTTCATGTTTCTCTCCTCTTTATATAAAAAAATAAACCCATAACAGGGGTCAAACCCTACTAATCAACCTATGTTATACATTTTTCACGTAAATGCAACTCTATTATCAATCTTTTATATTGTTTTTAGACTTGTGTTGCAGCAGCAATTAGGGCGCGTGCTTTATGCATGGTTTCATCCCATTCCGACTGAGGGATAGAATCATGTACAATACCCGCACCCGCTTGTACGTAAAGCGTTTCATCCTTAACAATGGCAGTTCGGATGGCAATAGCCATATCCATACCACCATGCCAAGATAAATAGCCAATTGCGCCTGAATAAATATTGCGCTTAAGTGGCTCGACTTCGTTAATAATTTCCATAGCCCTTACTTTGGGTGCACCACTCAATGTACCTGCAGGAAAAGTGGCCTTAAGTACATCCATGGCACTCATACCCTCTTCAAGGTCACACTCTACATTAGACACAATATGCATTACATGAGAATATCGCTCAACAAACATTTTATCTGTCAACTTAACGCTACCAGTTTTGGCAATCCTTCCTAGATCATTACGCCCCAAATCAATTAGCATGAGATGCTCTGCGATTTCTTTTTCATCTGCCAGTAAGTCTTTTTCTAGTGCTAAGTCTTGTTTTTCAGTCGCGCCACGAGAACGAGTTCCAGCAATCGGACGAACAGTTGCACGCCGATCGCCATCCACACGAGTTAGGATTTCTGGTGAAGATCCGACAATCGCCACATCATCTAAATTTAGATGATACATATAGGGGGAAGGATTAAGCCTTCTGAGCTGTCGGTACAGCTCGATTGCTGGCGCTGTGTAAGGCGCACTCAAGCGTTGAGAAGGCACTACCTGCATAACATCTCCAGCCACAATATATTGCTGAATATGTTTAACTACTTTTTTATAATTTTGTTCACCAAAGCTTGATTTAAAATCTTTTGTTGTTAAGCCATCAGATTGATAGGCTTGTTTAGTAAGTGGCTTTTCAATTTCAGATTCAATTGCATCAAGACGCTCCAATGCTTGCTCATAACTCTGTATCTCCGGATTGACGTGTGTGATTAAAAAAGCCTTATTAGCTAAATTATCAAACACAACCAAATCATTAGAGACCATTAGCAAAATATCGGCAATATCAAGCTCGTCCTTAAGATTAATGTCTTTTAGCTTTGGCTCAATATAACGAATAATTTCGTAACCAAAGTAACCCACTAATCCACCATTAAATTCAGGCAGATCTTTAATTTCAGGCACTTTAAATTGTTGCTGATATTGCTCAACCCATGCTAAAGGATCTTGCACTTTAAAGCGCTCAACAACCTCTGAGTCATGCTCAATTTGAATATCATAATCAAACACCTTAACCACGGTCTGTGCATGAAGACCAATAATTGAATATCGCCCCCACTTCTCTCCACCCTGAACGGATTCAAATAAATAACTATAGCTATTATTAGCTAATTTTAAATACAGACCTAGAGCTGTATCAGTATCGAGTATAACTTCCCGAAATACCGGGATGTGGTTGTAGTTCTGAGCAATGTATTTATTAAAACTTGTCTTATCCATGCACGCATTTTAACGGATTTTAGGCATAAAAAAACCGCATCCATAATTAGATGCGGTTTTAGTATTAGCAAATAGCTAACGCGTTACTCTTGCACTTCTTCCGCTTCACTTAACTCTGCTGCCAATGCTATCTCAGCATCAGCACTTTGAGTCATGCTTGCAGCGCGCTTAGCACGACGCTCTTGATGATGTGCAAAACCAGTACCAGCTGGAATTAAGCGACCAACAATAACGTTTTCCTTCAAGCCTTGTAGTGTATCTACACGACCCGTTGTTGATGCTTCTGTTAGTACTCGAGTTGTCTCCTGGAAAGAAGCAGCTGAAATAAATGACTCAGTCGCTAATGACGCTTTTGTAATACCCATCAATAACCTTTGGTAAGTAACCAAAGACTTACCTTGAGCAGTCAATTGCTTATTAGTTTCGATTACTCGAGTGTACTCAGCAGTCTCACCATTAACAAACTTAGAGTCGCCAGCATCAAGCACTTCAACTTTACGCAACATTTGCTTAACAATTACCTCAATATGCTTATCTGAAATGTTTACACCTTGTAGGCGATATACATCTTGAACCTCTTTAACAACGTAATTAGCTAGCGCTTCAACACCTAATAAACGTAGGATGTCGTGAGGATTTGATGGGCCATCAGAAATCACATCACCTTTTTCAACAGTTTCACCATCGAACACGTTAATTTGACGCCATTTATGGATCATCATTTCAGTCGCTTCACCTTCAGCTGAAGTAATAATCAAACGATCTTTACTCTTAGTAGGGTTGCCGAAACTAATTACACCCGCTTCTTCAGCAAGAATTGAATGGTCCTTAGCTTTACGAGCCTCAAACAAATCAGCAACACGTGGCAAACCACCAGTAATATCACTTGTCTTAGACTGATCTTTCGGAATTTTAGCTAGAACTTCACCAGCTGTAATAACTTGATTATCTTCTAAGTTGATTTTTACCATTGAAGGTAAGTAATGCGTTGATAACACAACTTCAGAATCACTCTCTTCAACCATCTTAATCATTGGTTTAAGACCTTTAGCCGCCGCAGATCTTTCAGCTTCATCGATCATTTCAAAGAAAGTTAAGCCAGTTAATGGATCTGTATTTCTATTAACCGTAATGCCCTCTTCAAAGTCAACAAAAATAACTCGACCTGATTGCTCAGTAATAATCGGATGCGTGTGCGGATCCCAGTCAGCAATCTTTTCTTTCGCCTTGACACTACCACCTTCTTGTACGTGAACAACCGCACCGTATGGAATCTTGTAGCGCTCAACATCTTGACCTTTAGTGTTTCTAATTGTCACTTCAGCTGATCTTGAAATTACAACTAAATCATCGTTGTCATTTGTAATTGACTTGATATTCTCAAAGTGCGCTGTACCATCAACATTAACATTAATACTACTAACCGCAGTTGATGCAGATGCTGCGCCACCAATATGGAAAGTACGCATTGTAAGCTGTGTACCTGGCTCACCAATTGATTGCGCTGCAATAACACCTACTGCTTCACCAACACCAATCTTATGGCCACGAGCCATATCGTTACCATAACAACTTGCACAAACACCGTAGCGTGTGTCACAAGTAATAGTAGAGCGAACTTTAATAGATTCAACACCCAAATCATTAATTTTGTCAGAATCACCTAATGAAACTAGATGGCCTTTTGGCATGAATACATCATACGTATCTGGAATTAATACATCTTCTGCAACAACACGGCCTAAAGTAGCGGCGCCTAATGTTTGCACAATATTACCACCATCAATAACAGCCTTCATAATCAGGCCATTATCCGTGCCGCAATCTTCTTCTGTAACAACCAAATCCTGGCCAACATCTACTAAACGACGAGTTAGGTAACCTGAATTAGCTGTTTTAAGTGCCGTATCAGCTAGACCTTTACGGGCACCGTGTGTAGAAATAAAGTATTGCATGTTATTCAAACCTTCACGGAAGTTTGAAGTAATTGGAGTTTCAATAATTGAGCCATCTGGCTTAGCCATTAGACCACGCATACCTGCCAACTGACGCATTTGCGCTGGAGAACCACGAGCACCTGAATCAGCCATCATGTAGACTGAGTTAAATGAGGCTAGTTTTTCAGTTTTTCCATCTTTAGCTTCAAATTCTTCAAAGCCGATTTCATCCATCATTGCCTTTGCAACGGTTTCTGAAGTTCTAGACCAGATATCAATAACTTTATTATAACGCTCACCATCAGTAACAACACCTTTAGAGTATTGCTCCTGAATATCCTTAACTTGCGCCTCTGCATCTTCAATCATGCCAGCTTTTGTTTCTGGAATCGTCATGTCATTCGAACAGAATGAAATGCCTGACTTAGTTGAGTACTGGAAACCCATGTACATCATTTGGTCAGCAAACATAACTGTTTCTTTCAACTCTTGGGTACGGTAACAAACATGAATAAGGTTTGATACCACTTTCTTAGAGATTGCTTCATTGATCAAATCAAAAGATAATCCATTAGGCAAAATTCTTGAAAAAATTGCACGACCTACTGTGGTGTCAACAATACGTGTTGAGCTCGGCTCAAACTTACCTGAATCGTTTTTACTATAGTCTTGAATTCTTAATTTTATCTTTGCATGTAACGTTGTATATCCAGCTTCATAAGCATTTAAAACTTCTGAAGGTGAAGTGAAAACCATGCCTTCACCTTTTTGATTAATTTTGTCACGTGTCATGTAATACAAACCCAAGATAACATCCTGAGAAGGTACGATAATCGGCTCACCACTTGCAAGGTGCAAAACGTTATTAGAAGCCAACATAAGTGTTCTTGCTTCTAACTGGGCTTCTTCCGATAATGGTACGTGTACTGCCATTTGGTCGCCATCGAAGTCAGCGTTAAATGCGCCACATACTAATGGGTGTAATTGAATTGCTTTACCTTCAATCAATAAAGGCTCAAACGCTTGAATACCCAAACGGTGAAGTGTTGGTGCACGGTTTAGCATAACTGGATGCTGGTGCACAACTTTTTCTAAAATATCCCAAACTTCTGGTGTCTCTGCTTCAACCATTTTCTTAGCAGCCTTAATAGTAGATGCCAAGCCTTTAGTTTGTAAACGGTTGTAGATAAATGGCTTAAATAATTCTAGCGCCATTTTCTTTGGCAAGCCACACTGGTGTAGCTTAAGGTATGGACCACATACAATTACAGAACGACCGGAATAGTCAACACGCTTACCTAACAAGTTTTGACGGAAGCGACCTTGCTTACCTTTAATCATGTCTGAGATAGACTTTAATGGACGACGGTTATTACCCATTACTGCACGACCACGACGACCGTTATCAATCAAAGAGTCAACCGCTTCTTGCAACATACGTTTTTCGTTACGCACGATGATTTCTGGCGCATCAAGCTCCAGTAGGCGTGCTAAACGATTATTACGGTTAATAACACGACGGTATAAATCATTCAAATCTGAGGTTGCAAAACGACCGCCATCAAGAGGCACCAATGGGCGCAAATCAGGCGGAAGAATTGGCAACACTTTAAGAATCATCCATTCTGGCTTATTGCCTGATTGAATTAAAGAGTCGATTAATTTAAGACGTTTATTGTATTTCTTAAGCTTAGTTTGAGATTTGGTATTTAGGCTATCTTCACGCAAATTAGCCGCTTCTTTTTCAAGCTGCATTTCAGCCAAAACATCTTGGATTGCTTCTGCACCCATTTTTGCTTCAAACTCATCTTCACCATACTCATCTAACGCATCAAAATACATTTCTTCAGTTAATAACTGCTTATGCACTAAAGGTGTTGATCCTGGATCTGTTACCAAAAATGCTTCAAAATATAGAACGCGCTCAATATCCTTAAGCGTCATGTCCATTAATAGGCCTAAACGAGAAGGTAATGACTTAAGGTACCAAATGTGAGCAACAGGCGCTGCTAATTCAATGTGTCCCATGCGTTCACGACGCACTTTAGAGAAGGTAACTTCAACACCACACTTCTCACAAACAACGTTGCGAAACTTCATGCGTTTGTACTTACCACATAAACACTCAAAGTCCTTCATTGGGCCAAATACCTTTGCACAGAATAAACCTTCACGCTCTGGCTTAAAAGTACGGTAGTTGATGGTTTCAGGCTTCTTAACCTCACCATATGACCATGAACGGATCTTTTCAGGAGATGCTAGACCAACTTTAATTGCATCAAAGTCTTGTTCTTTATTTTCTTGTTTTAATATTGTTAATAAATCTTTCACTTCACTCTCCTAATTAGTATTGCTCAAGTTCGACATCAATACCTAACGACCTGATCTCTTTAATAAGTACATTAAATGATTCTGGCATCACTGACTCAGTCAGGTTTTTACCATCAACAATACTCTTATACATCTTCGCACGACCTGCTACATCATCAGACTTAACGGTTAGCATCTCACGTAAAGTGTGTGCTGCACCATAAGCTTCCAATGCCCATACTTCCATCTCACCAAATCTTTGACCACCGAACTGAGCTTTACCACTTAATGGCTGCTGAGTTACTAATGAGTAAGGGCCTGTTGAACGTGCATGCATCTTATCGTCAACTAAGTGATTTAGTTTTAACATATGCATGTAGCCAACCGTAACAGGACGATCAAACGCCTCACCGGTACGGCCATCATATAATTGCTCTTGTCCTGACTCAGGTAAATCTGCAAGTTTAAGTAATGACTTAATATCTTGCTCTTTAATACCATCAAATACCGGTGTTGCCATTGGCACACCGCCTCTTAGGTTTTTAGCTAACTCAATAATCTCTTCATCATTAAAGGCATTTAAGTCTTCCTGCTTGCCGTAAGAGTTGTAAATTTTGTCTAAGAATGCTCTAATTTCAGCTACCATTTCTGTACGCTTTTCATCAAGCATAGCTGCAATCTTAAAGCCTAAGCCTTTTGCTGCATATCCTAGATGAACCTCAAGCACCTGACCAACGTTCATACGTGACGGCACACCCAATGGGTTAAGAACTACATCAACTGTAGAACCGTCAGCTAAGTATGGCATATCTTCAACTGGAGAGACGCGTGAGATAACACCTTTGTTACCATGTCGTCCAGCCATCTTATCACCCACTTGAAGTGTTTTGCGTGTTGCCACATAAACTTTCACCATTTTCATCACACCTGGTGGCAATTCTGCACCTTCGTTGATCTTGGCTTTTTCCTCTTCAAGGAATTTGTCAAATTCGACTTGCTTAGCCTTGGCCTGCTTAACTAGTGCTGCTACTTCCTTATTAACTGATGAATCTTCAACCTTAATTTTAGCAACATCTTTGTTATCAAGCTTTTTCATAAGCTTGGCATTCAGCTTCTCACCTGCTTTAATATCACCAACTGCTTTAGTGATCACATTGCCTGATAACTTAAGGCGAACACGACGGAAAATATCACCATCAATAATGCCAAATTCATCGTCAATATCTTTCTTAATCTTTTCTAGGCGTTCAGCATCAATGCTTAATGCTCTTGAATCTTTTTCTACACGATCACGAGTAAAGACTTGAACGTCAATAACCACGCCTGATTTAGAAGCACCAATGCGTAAAGAAGAGTCTTTAACGTTGTTGGCTTTTTCACCAAAGATTGCGCGTAATAACTTCTCTTCCGGCGACAGAACTGTCTCACTCTTTGGTGTAACCTTACCAACAAGGATGTCACCACCCTTAACACGTGCACCCACATAAACCACACCGACTTCATCAAGTTTGGCTAGAGCTGACTCACTAACGTTAGGAATGTCTGCTGTAATTTCTTCAGGGCCTAACTTGGTGTCACGAGAATAAGCAGTTAACTCTTCGATATGAATCGTAGTGTAACGATCATCTTTCACTACTTTTTCAGAAATCAAAATTGAATCTTCAAAGTTGTAACCGTTCCATGGCATAAAGGCAATCTTCATATTTTGACCTAGTGCTAATTCACCTAGATCAGTTGAAGGGCCATCTGCCAATACATCACTCTTAGTAATCTTGTCACCAACTTTTACCAATGGCTTTTGATTAATACAAGTATTTTGATTAGAACGTGCGTACTTAGTTAGGTTGTAAATATCAACACCTAACTCGCCCGCTACTGTCTCTTTAGAATCAACTCGGATTACAATACGAGAAGCGTCAACTGCCTCAACAACACCGCCATGCTTTGCAGTTACACAAACACGAGAATCTGTTGCTACAACACGCTCAATACCTGTTCCTACTAGTGGCTTTTCAGCGCGCAATGTAGGTACCGCTTGACGTTGCATGTTAGATCCCATAAGTGCACGGTTTGCATCATCATGCTCAAGGAATGGAATGAGTGATGCTGCTACTGATGAAATTTGCTTAGAGTCAATATCAATTAGAGTTACTTCGTCTGAATTAACCAGAACAAACTCATTTTTATTTCGGCAAGAAATCAAGTCATCCATCAATTGACCTTTAGAATCAACAGTTGCATTAGCCTGTGCAATGGTATGAGCAATTTCATCAATAGCTGATACGTAGATAATTTCGTCTGTTACCTTACCTTTTTTAACAACCTGATAAGGTGTTTCAAGGAATCCGTAGTCATTGGTTTTCGCGTAAACGGCCAATGTGTTAATCAAGCCAATATTTGGCCCTTCCGGTGTTTCAATAGGACATAGACGACCGTAATGTGATGGGTGTACATCTCGAACTTCAAAACCAGCACGTTCACGGGTTAATCCGCCAGGACCTAAGGCCGAAATACGGCGCTTATGAGTAACACCTGACAATGGATTAACTTGATCCATAAATTGTGATAACTGCGATGAACCGAAAAACTCTCTAACTGAGGCCGATACTGGCTTAGAGTTAATCAAATCTTGCGGAGTTAATTCGTCAGTTTCTGCTAAATTTAAACCCTCTCTAACAGCCTTCTCAACACGAACTAAACCAATCCTAAACTGGTTCTCAATCATTTCACCAATCGCTCTTACACGACGGTTTGCCAAGGTATCAACATCATCAACAGAATCATTACCATCTTTGATATCAATTAGCAATTTGATCACGCTTAAAATATCTTCATTGGTCAATACATGCTCGCCTGTTTCAGACTCTACACCCAAACGACGATTAAGCTTCATACGGCCAACTTTAGAAAGGTCGTAGCGATCATTCTTAAAGAATAAGTTGTTAAATAATAAATTAACCGCATCTTCAGTAGCAGGCTCTCCAGGACGCATCACATGATAAATACTCATGCGCGCCTCAATCTCAGTTTGAGTGTCATCTAGACGCAATGTGTCTGAAATATAAGCACCTGTTTCAGACTCATTAATATGTAGAACATCAAACTTCTTAACTTTGTTTGAGACCAGCACTTCAAGAATATCTTCAGAAACAACCGTATTGGTTGCAATTAGGATTTCACCAGTTTCCGTATCCACAATGTCATTTGAAATAACTTTATCAATTAAAGACTCTAATGGTGCATTGATAGACTTAACACCCGCAGCGTCTAAAATCTTTACGTGCTTAGCAGTAATACGGCGACCTTTTTCAACCACAACATCTTTGCCGGACAGAATGTCAAATTCAGCAATAGTGCCTCGTAGGCGTGATGGCTTAATACCTAAATCACATGACTTGGCCTTCATTTTTACCGAAGAACTTTCAAAGAAAGTATCTAGAATCTCAGCACTAGATAGACCCATTGCACGAAGCAATGTTGTCACTGGTAATTTACGACGACGATCGATTCGAACATATAAATGTTCATGATGATCAAACTCAAAATCCAACCATGAGCCACGGTAAGGAATAACGCGAGAAGAGAACAAGATCTTGCCTGATGAGTGTGTCTTACCCTTGTCATGTTCAAAAATAACACCCGGAGATCTATGCAGTTGAGAAACCACAACACGCTCTGTACCATTGATAACAAAGGTACCTGTATCTGTCATTAAAGGCAATTGCCCTAAGTAAACATCTTCTTCAATGATCTGCTTAACTTTACGCTTCTTCTTAAGCGTAGAGCCATTTTTATCGAACAATACCAGGTTAAGTTTAACGCGTAATGTAGAGGCAAAAGTTACACCACGTAACTTACACTCCTCTACGTTAAACTTAGGCTCTTGTAATTCATAATCTACATACTCAATTTCGGCATAGCCGTTAACTGCTGTAATTGGAAAAACAGATTGAAACACCGCTTGTAATCCAACATCTTCTTTACTATCGTTACCAGCTTGAATAAAACTGTTAAAAGAATCAATTTGGATAGCTAGCAAATCTGGCTCTTGCAAGATTGATGCTCTTGAACCAAAATTATTTCTAATGCGCTTTTTTTCCGTAAATGAATAAGCCATAAATACCTCGTATTAGTCGATCTAATTCGTTTAAGAAGTTATTCTTCTTAAAATAAAACCAACCCATTACTTAAATAAAGTAATCGGTTGAAATTGCACTCAATTAAGAGTGCTTATGCAATAAACACCAAAATCCCCTAGTGGGGATTTTGGGTTTTTACGCTGAACTTATTACTTAAGTTCTACGCTAGCACCAGCTTCTTCAAGCTGCTTTTTAACATCTTCAGCTTCAGCTTTAGTTGCGCCTTCTTTGATTACTGCATTTGCAGTTTCAACCATATCTTTCGCTTCCTTAAGACCTAAGCCAGTGATACCACGTACTGCTTTAATAACAGCAACTTTCTTCTCACCGAATGATGTCATTACAACATCAAACTCATCCTTTTCAGCTGCAGCTTCACCAGCTTCAGCTGCTGCTGCAGGTGCTGCTGCTACTGCTGCTGCACTTACACCGAACTTCTCTTCCATTGCTGAAACTAATTCAACAACATCCATTACAGACATATCTGCAATTGCATTTAAAATATCTTCATTTGATAATGCCATGATATTTACTCCTTTTATATTATTTGATTATTATTTTTGTTGCGCTACTGCTGACACGACGCGAGTTACTTTAGTTGGAACTTCGTTTAAAGTTCTAGCTAGTTTCTCAACTGGTGCTAACATTAATGCCATAACTGTACTAATTGCTTGATCTTTAGTTGGAAGGTCTGCAATACGCTTAAGCTGATCTGCATCTACAAATTCACCTGAAACGCCCAAACCTTTAACGACCAAATCTTCATTGTCTTTTACAAAGTCATTGAAGACACGTGCAACTGCGCCTGGATCTTCTTGAGAAAATCCAAGAATTACCGGTCCACTAAGAACGGGTAATACACACTCACATGTTGTTTCGTTAAATGCCAATTTTGCTAATGAATTCTTTACAACACGTAAAGAAACATCTGCATCTAGGGCACTTGCACGAAGCATAGTCATTTGTTCAACTGTCAATCCGCGATATTCAGCTACGCCAACAGAAATTGCATCATTTGCTAATGCATTTACTTGTTCGACAACAACTTTTTTTGCTTCAAGATTTAGAGCCATTTGCCTCTCCTGAACAGTTTAAAAAAGAAAGTCATATTATTATAACTTTCGCCATAGAGTACTCACGTACCCTCTACATAGGCCGACTGTGTTATCAGTCATTTATGTAAAAACTCCAGGAGGAGAATTTACACCTATGGTCTTTGAGGAACGCAAGGAACAAACCCTACGACCCAAAGAATTTATTGCTTGATGTTTTTAAATATCAAGCGTGCTTAAATCAACAGAGACGCCAGCGCCCATTGTTGAAGAAACACTTAATTTTTTAAAGTAAATACCTTTAGCTGAACTTGGCTTAGCCTTTTTAAGCGCTTCCATTAATGCTGTAATATTCTCAGCTAACGCCTTAACGTCAAATGAGGCTTTACCAATACCAGCATGAACAATTGCTGCTTTATCAGTACGGTAACGCACTTGACCTGCTTTAGCGTTATTAACTGCTGTAGCAACATCCGGAGTCACAGTACCAACCTTAGGGTTAGGCATTAATCCACGAGGACCCAATACCTGGCCTAAACGACCAACAACACCCATTGCATCAGGTGATGCAATAACAACGTCATAATCTAGATCACCATCTTGCATAGACTTCATTAAATCTTCCATACCCACAACATCAGCGCCAGCATCAGTCGCTTTAGCAACGTTATCGCCTTGTGTGAATACCGCAACACGAACAGTCTTACCTGTACCGTTAGGCAGTACAACGGCACCACGAACGTTTTGGTCAGATTTCTTAGCATCAACACCAAGATTAACACTCACATCAATAGATTCATCAAACTTTGAGGTTGCACAATCTTTAATCAACGCCAAAGCATCTTCAATTGCATAACGCTTACCAATTTCAACTTTTTCTGCGATATTTTTTTGTTTTTTAGTTAACTTAGCCATCTGATTAACCCTCCACCGTGATGCCCATAGAACGAGCTGTTCCGGCAATAATTGTTACTGCTGCTTCCATATCGTTTGCATTCAAATCTTTCATTTTGATTGCTGCGACCTCTTCTAATTGAGCACGAGTAATATTACCCACTTTATCAGTATGTGGAACACCAGAGCCTTTCTTAATACCTGTTACTTTAAGAATTAACAAGGCTGCCGGCGGAGTTTTAGTAACAAAAGTAAAGCTACGATCACTATAAACCGTAATAATTACTGGTACTTTCATACCTTTGTCGATTTCTTGAGTTTTTGCGTTAAACGCCTTACAAAACTCCATGATGTTTACACCATGTTGACCTAGTGCAGGACCAACCGGTGGTGAAGGGTTAGCTTCTTGTGCAGGCACCTGAAGCTTAATGTATGATTCAATCTTTTTAGCCATTTTTCTTCCTTGAGGGATTTCCTCGTTTGGGTGCAAGCGCCTATTAAGCTCCCCGGTTAAAACGCGACATAGTCGCTATACTTACGTTTTTTCTACTTGTGAGAATTCAAGATCTACCGAGGTTGTACGTCCAAAAATTAAGACTTCAACTTTCAGAATACTCTTGTCATAATCCACCGCTTCAACAGTACCGTTAAACTCATTAAACGGTCCATCGATAATCAAGATCTCTTCGCCAGGCTGATAAGCAACCTTAGGTTTAGGTTTGTCAGCACCCTCTTGAACACGCGCCATAATACGATCAACTTCACGTTGAGTGATAGGAGATGGCTTGCCTGATGAGCCGCCAATAAAACCGATGACATTATTAGTATTTTTAACTAACAGCCAACTTGGCTCTGTTAACTCCATACTAACCAGCATATATCCAGGGAAGAACTTACGCTCAGCAGTCTTTTTCTGACCATCTTTTAGCTCAACAACTTGCTCAGTTGGAACCATTACTTCGCTAATTAAGTCTTCTAGACCTTCTCTAGCAACAGCATCTTCAATTGCAGTTTTAACCTTAGCTTCATATCCACTTCTAGCATGAAGTACGTACCATCTTTTAGACATTTATAACTCTCTTAATTTGTTAACAGTTGAACCATCCAAGAAAAGAATGCATCAACTATCCACAAGAATATAGCAACTATTACAACAGCCACCATAATCATGCCTGTTGTTTTAACAGTCTCGTCCCGCGTAGGCCATACAACCTTACGCAATTCAATCTTGGTTTCGTTAATAAAAACACTTAACCGTATACCTTGAGGTGCTTTGAAAAATATCAAACCAGCAATTACTAAACCCACTAATAAAACTAATACTTTGTATAGTGTTGTAATTAACCCTAATGGATCTAAATAAAACACCACAAGAGACGCGATCACTATCAGGATAGACAAATACATTCCTAGTGTCGATTCTTTTGCTTGACTTTCTACTGCTTTATTCACAATACACCTTTTAACATGGCAGGCGAGGAGGGACTCGAACCCCCAACCAACGGTTTTGGAAACCGCCACTCTACCAGTTGAGCCACTCGCCTATAAACTTTAAAGGCTCGGACAAATGTCCGAGCCAATTTTTCTCTGGTTTTTCTTAAGTTTTAAACTTAAGAATTAATCCGTAACCTTAGAAACAACACCCGCACCTACTGTACGACCACCTTCTCTAATTGCGAATCTCAAACCATCTTCCATAGCGATTGGTGATAATAGCTCTACGTCCATTTTCACGTTGTCAC
>Ga0209362_1000894_pt1 | contig 25129 bp, 22 predicted proteins | sample SaaInlV_165m_DNA_FD_184680 | JGI IMG/M metagenome (GOLD analysis project Ga0209362, IMG submission 184680) | Marine microbial communities from expanding oxygen minimum zones in the Saanich Inlet - Saanich Inlet SI037_S3LV_110m_DNA (SPAdes)... | ecosystem: Environmental > Aquatic > Marine >... | reverse complement strand
ATCGGTGATTCGAACAACCTGGTGATGGTCGGCCGTGAGGGATCCCAGGCCAGTTTTGGCTCGGAGTCGGTGATGTGTAACGGGGGAACCGAACCACTCGACTGGTTTGCCAACCCCGACCCACGGCACCCGATGATGGCGTTCAACATGTTTCGCCTCGATGCCGATCGTCTGATCCAGATCGGCGGCTCATGGGTCAAGCATGGCTGGTCCTCGGCCCAGGCCAACGCTTGCGGATTCGGCTGTAATCCCAGTCCCACCAGTACCTATACCGGTGTCGGTTGTTCCGACACCTACGGCGCCAGCGGCAATGCCAACCAGAACACCATGGGGCCTCGTAGTGAGATCGATCCCTGGAGTGGTGGATTCATTTACGAGGGATCGGAGTTGCAGTCCGACTCGGGCCCCTGGGACCAGGTGGAAGAACGGTTGTGGGTCGAAGATGACGATCTCGATCCAACCTTGCACCCCGGCTCGATCTGGATCTCCGAGGTTTCGGTGGTCCATCCGGGTGACATCGACCACACCACCAATCATGCCTGGGAACCGATCGGTGTCTCCGGTACCCCGGGTAGCAACTGGTCGATGAACATGTCCGCCCCGAGCCAACTGGGGACGGTACAGGCGGCCTGGCCCGGAGCCTCCATCGAGATGGTGCAACCGTTCCCACAGATCGATGGCCGCTGTTACCTGGCCCACAAGGTCTCCGACAATGGAGACGGCACATGGCACTACGAGTACTCACTGTACAACCATGACATGGGACGCAATGCGGGGTCTTTCTCGATTCCGGTCGCGGCCGATGTCGAGGTCAGCAATATCGATTTCTTTGCACCGGAGATTCTCAGCTATTCCTTTTCCAACGACAGTTGGTCGGCAGTTCGCGATGCCGATGGGATCACCTGGTCTACCACCGATCATGCCAGCGGCGCCTCTGCCAATCCGATCCGATGGGGATTCCTCTACAACTTTGGTTTCGATGCGGATGCTGCACCGGAAACCGGCACGGCAATCCTCGGCGTCCACTCCCCCTCTGCAGTTCCAACCATCGAGGTCGAGATCGCCACTCCACCGACCGCCCCACCGCCTCCGACATTTCGCAGAGGACTGTGTAATGGCGATGGCACCTTCGACATCGGCGATGTGATCTTCCTGCTCGGATACCTCTTCTCCAGTGCTGAAGCGCCCGGTTGCGACGACTCCTGTGACAGCAACGACGATGGCGATCTCAACATCGGCGACGGAATCTCGATGCTCGGAAGCCTCTTCAGCGGAACCACCCCCCCGGCGCCACCGGGCCCCGAACTGTGTGGTGAAGATCCCACCGATGACGCACTGGGCTGCGACCAACCGACCCAGAACTGCCCATGATCGACACTGGAGTATACTCGGCGGGGGTCAGCCCCATGCAGGATGCTCACTGAAGGAGTGATGGCCATGAATGAAGAATCTACAGCAGGATCATCTCCCTCTTCTTCCATCGAGGATGGTTTCGAGGAGAAGACCGCCCGAGAATGGGCGATGATTCTCCATTTCTCGATGTTTGCCGGCTACCTCGTTCCCATCGCAGGTTTCATTGCCCCATCATCATCTGGCAGATCAAGAAAGATGAATTACCATCCCTCGATGAGCACGGCAGACTGGTCGCCAACTGGCTCATCTCCAGTGTCATCTACGGCGTCGTGGGATTTTTCCTGATTTTTCTGGTCATCGGGATTCCAATGCTGGCCGCCCTCGGTATCTGCAACATCGTTTTCCCACTGATCGGTGGCTTGAAGGCGAATCAGGGCGAGGTTTGGCGCTACCCGTTGACGATACAGTTCTTTTCCTGAGATCATTCCGTAGCGGCCTCTCACCGTCCAGTTCCACAACTCTGATGTAAGGAAGCTCCAACTTGGCTCTGCTGAAGCGTCTCCAACATGACGGACACATCCGTAATGAAGTCGGCCAGATGTTTCGCAAGTACATCGATACCGGCAAGATTCTAGACATCCCCTCCGGTGATGGAGTCAACGCCAGAAATCTGGTCGATTCAGGCTTCGAAGTGGAGTGTGCCGACCTCTTTCCCGACCGAGCCCGGGCCAACGGTTTTTCCTGCACCCGATGTGACATGACCGCCCCACTTCCCTACGAGGACAACTCCTTCGAGGGAGTTCTCCACTCGGAGGGGATCGAGCATGTCGATAACCAGGTCGCGGTGCTGGCACAGTTACAGCGGGTGCTCAAGCCGGGCGGGGTCCTCATCGTGACGACCCCGAACATTCTGTTTCTCGCTGCGAGGGCCGACACCATGCTGTCCGGACATCCGCGCCCGCGCAGATGGTTAGTGACCGAATCTCACGGATACTGGGGTGGATCGAAAACCTACGGAGAAGACACCTACTACGGCCATGTCTTCCTCATCAACGCCTTTCAGTTGAGGTTCTACCTGACCCATGTAGGACTGGATGTACTGGGGGTCGAGGCCACCAGATATTCCCTCAACTCGATCTTGCTGGCTCCGCTGATGTTTCCGCTGGTGTGGTGGGGAACTCGACGCATGTGGCGTAATCGCCGCTTCGAGACCTCTACATCGCTGAAGCGAGCGATCCAGAAGGAGATTCTCAGTCCTGCGTTACTGTTCGGCCCAAAACTCATCATGGTCGCCAGGAAACCTGAAGAGTAGAGCGTTTCTCCGCTGCACTAACCGACCTATCGCCTCCGGCATCGATCCACTCACTGCGGTAAATCCATCACTCTGGCGCATCCTCGATGACCGATGCGTGGCTGGCCCAGCGAGATCCGGCGTGATCCTTGACCACCCGGTTCCAGTCGCGCCTGAGTGGCTGCCAGTCAAACTTCCCTGCGATGAAGGCAGCCATCCCGCGTCGGTAAAGAATCTCCGCTGTAGCGGGTCCACCCTCGGCCGCCGCCAGCGCGGCATCGAACTGCTCCACCGCACCGGATGGATCCTTGCGTTCCAGCAGATCCACACCACGTGCGATGTAAAATTCGGCGATCAGTTCTTCTGTCGCCATCCAACCGGTCCACTCTCGCAACAAGCGTTTGCGATCAGAACTGAACAGACGAAACCGCGGCGAGAAGGAAATCTTGGTCATCACCGCAGCCTCACGAAAGTCCTCGTGGCGATCGGCGATATTGATGCGAATCGGCGCGACCAGCGAATCGATGGCAGCGATGAAGTGAGGATCTGAATACGTCACGGTATCCAGGCGCTTGCAACCGAGTCAGCCCGGTGCCTCGAGAATGATCAGGATCGGTCGTTCATCGACCTGCGCTTCCTCTTGAGCTTGTTTCAGGCTTTCATGCCAACCGATGACACCCTCCTCCGTTGGTCGTTCGATACATCCAGGTCATGCGCTAACTGGTGGTCACAGGATTCACCACGATCCGAACCGATGCACCCTCGATCTCGACATCTCTCGACCCCACCCCGTCGATGGCCTGCATCGAGATCTCCACCGAGAGTGTTTCCTTCTGCAGGTGTGAAGCGTGTTCATCGATGGCAAGAGCCAGATTTCCTTCAGCAGCGACCGAAAGACGAATCCTCTGGTCATATCCGAGATCCAGATCTCTGCGGATCCCTTGAACATGGCTGATCACTTCCCGGACCAGGCCCTCTCGATGCAACTCTGGAGAAACCTCGGTCGAGAGGATGACCACCACTCCCTTCGCTTCGGCAGCACTCCATCCATCCTTTTGATGAACTCGTACATCGAGATCCGTCGCTTCGAGAGTCACTTCACGATCTCCGTCGAGCATCAGTGGAATCGTCTGACCCGAGTTCGCCGCTCGCACCAGCGCGGACGGATCGTCATGCTGAGAAAGTGCCTTGGCGACCGCCCGTGCATCCTGTCCGAATCGGGGCCCGATCGCCTTGAAGTTTGGCTTCACCTCGTAGGAAACATACTCCGAAGCATCTTCCACGAACTCGACCCCTTTGACATTCAGTTCCTCGGAGATCAACTCTGTATCTGCCGCCAGTTGGGAGACCATTTTGGAGTTGGCCAGCACGATCCGGACCGCCGGAAGCGGTTGCCGCACCTTCAATTTCTCACGCGAACGACAGGCCCGTCCGAGCGATGTAATCTCACGTATCATCGCCATGCGTTTACACAAGGAATCGTCACAGCGTTGTGCTTCAGATTCCGGGTAATCACAGAGATGGACCGATTCCGGAAAATCGTCCCCACGAGATTTGACCAGTACGCCGTAGAGGTGCTCGGTGATGAAGGGAACAAACGGTGCCGCCAGCATGGTGGTGGTCACCAGGCAGTGATAGAGGGTCGAATAGGCCGCTTCCTTGTCGGCATTCATCCCTTCACTCCAGTAGCGATCACGGCCACGGCGTACATACCAGTTGGACAGTGCGTCGACGAAATCATTCAATGCCGTCGCAGCGGTCAGATTATCGAAAGCATCGAGCGCAGTTCGAACCTGATCGACCGTGGCATTCAACTCTGCCAGGACCCAGCGATCGAGTTCCGAAAGTTTCACATCCGGCGCGGGAGCCGCCCTCAGGTCTCCGGTCGGCTGCCAGCCATCGATGCGGGCGTAGATACTGAAGAAGGAATAGACATTCCACAGCCGCAGAAGGAACTCCCGCTGCCCTTCGGTGATCGACTGCTCCTGGAAGCGAAGGCTGGTCCACGGAGCCTGGCCGGCATAGAAGAGCCAGCGCATCGCATCGGCGCCCTCCTTCTCGAAGATGTAATCGGGGGTCCTGTAATTCTTCAGCGATTTCGACATCTTGAGGCCGTCTTCGCCGAGTAAGTGGCCCAGGACGATGCAAGACTTGAATGGATGCGGCCAACTGGCATGCGCTTCCTCCGGGACCCGCTCATCTCCGTGTGCCGCCCCATCCGGGCCGAACAGGATGGTCGAGATCGACAGCAGCGCATAAAACCAGCCGCGAGTCTGATCGATCGCCTCGCTGATGAAGTCTGCTGGAAACTGGCTTGAAAAACGGTCGACATTTTGATGCGGGAATCCCCACTGCGCGAAGGGCATGCAGCCGGCATCAAACCAGCAATCGATGACATCCGGAACCCTTCGCATCCTCGCGCCCTCCGAGTAAGGAGAGGCGTAGTGGACCGCATCGATGTAGGGCCGATGGACTCTCAGGTGGTCATCCAGGGTTGGATCCGCCTCCTTGGCATCGGTGAACTTTTCCTGCCCCACCACGTCCGGTTTCGAGAGCAGTTCCTGGTAGTTCTCGATCGCTTCCATCTGTCCGGTCTTCTCGCAGACCCAGATCGGTAGCGGTGTGCCCCAGAACCTCTCTCTCGAGAGGGTCCAGTCGACATTCGATTCGAGATACTTACCAAATCTTCCGTCCTGGATGTGCTCCGGCTGCCACTGGATCTGTTGGTTGTTTTCCAGCATCTGGTCGACGAATCGAGTGGTCTGGATGAACCAGGATCGACGCGGGTACTGGATCAACGCATCCTCACGCGCGCGCGGACAGAAGGGATAGTCGTGGCGATACACTTCCTGATGAAGGAGTGTCCCCTCTTCCTTCAACTTGCGGATCAGTTCCTTGTCACAATCCTTGACCCAGCGTCCGTGGAACTGCTCCCCTGCAATCTCCCCGAAACTACCGTCCGGTTCCACTGCACAGAGCAGCTCCAGCACTTCAGGATCCACCAGTTTTGCTCGCTCGGCGACCAAGACCTCATGATCCACCTCACCAAATGCCGGTGCCTGGTGTACCACTCCACTGCCGCTCCCGGTGGTCACGAAATCAGCAGCGACCACTCTCCACATCAGAGAAACCTCGCCGCCTTCCACCAGGTCAGCGACCCTCTCACCATACTGCTTCCAGTAGCCGTCGAAGGGAGGACGATAACGGGTGCCGACCAGGTCCGCTCCCAACACGGTTTCCTCGATGCTCAGTTCCATCTTCCACTTGGTCGCCATTTTCTCGACCAGATCGGTTGCGACGATGAACCTCTGATCACTCCCGGCATCCTTGACGGTGCTGTACTGCACTTCTGGATGCACTGCGATGAACTGATTCGAGATGAGGGTCCAGGGCGTGGTGGTCCATGCAACGAAGTCGACCCCGTCCGCCTGCCCCTGAGCATCCAACCGAGGCATCCGAACGAAAACGCTCGGATCATCCACTTCCCTGTATCCTTCCCCGACTTCACCGGCGGAAAGACCCGTACCTCCCTGGGCCCACCACCAGACGATCTTTTCGCCCTGGTATAGCAGCCCCTGATCAAACAATCTTTTGAGTGCCCACCAGACGCTTTCGACGTAGCTCTGATGGTATGTGGCGTAGGCATCATCGAGATCGACCCAGAAACCGATGTTACGGGTCAGTGACTCCCATTCCTTGACATAGCGAAATACCGATTGCTGACAGCGCCGGACAAACGGTTCGATGCCATACTCCTCGATCTGATCCTTCGAGTGGATTCCGATCTCCTTGCAAACCTCGGTTTCGACCGGCAATCCATGGGTGTCCCAGCCCGCCTTTCTTTCGCAGAGGCGACCTCGCATCGTCTGGTAGCGGGGAAACAGATCCTTCATCGCACGGGTCAGTGCGTGACCGGGGTGAGGCATGCCGTTGGCGGTGGGAGGTCCCTCGAAGAAGACGAAGCGTTCTGCTCCCTGGCGAAGTGCCAGCGCCTTCTGTTCGATGGAGTTGTCATCCCAGAAAGTCCGGACCTGAGCTTCCAGATTGGGGAAATCTGGAGACTGCGGTGGTTCCGGAAACTCGAAGCTCTGTCCCACTTCACTCATGGAAGTCCTCCCGGGATCGCCTCGCCCTCTGGCGGCCCTTGCCCCGGAGGATATCCGATCCGATCGACGGTGACACCCGAAGCCAGTGGGTTCCGGCAGTGAGCAGGGGGAGCAGTCGCCGAGGATGATGGCGATCCAGAGGACTCTTCAGTCGCCAGGATGAGGCGAAAAAAAGGCCCCAAACGCTTTCACGTTTGGGGCCTGCATCATCTTGTTTCGTGTCGAGTCTCTAACCGTCGAGGTCTAGTAGTCGACCTGACGGAAGGTTCCGCCGTTCATGGCGGCGAGGTTCACGTAGAACTGCTCTTCACCAGAATAGAACGAACTCGTGAAGTAAATCGTGTGAACCGGCAGGTTCTCGAAGTTGGCTGCCGTGATCGACTCCATGCAGATATCTGCGTAGTTTCCACCGCCGGCACCGTTGCAGTACGGCTCACGAGCACCACAGATAATCACCTGCTTGTGGGCACCCGAAGCTTGCTGGGCCAGGCCCAGACCTGCGAGGGCAGCGTCGAGGAGACAGTGGTTCTCAATCGGAGCGAGCGTACCCATCCATGCCTGAGCCGATGCCTTGTGACCGGGTGAGGCATGGCAGCAATCAGGACGCCAGATGTAGGTGGTCGAGTTGTACGCCACGATGGCGAAGTCGACCGATGCCGAGAGCTGGTTGAGAGTGGTCGACACTTCCTGACGAATCATGTCGAAGATGTCAGTCTCACCGCAGAAGCCATAGGCCGGCACGATGAAGACGAAAGTATCTCCTTCGAATTCAGATCCGTAGAAGCGAATCGCTTCCGGAGCGTCTTCTTCTTCATCATCACTACCCGCACCACCGGCAGGAAGATCGAGTGGCTTGCGAAGTCCACCGTCGTCATCCGCGGCAAAGGCCACGCCTAGAGCGACAGGTGTGAAGAGAAGTAAAAGGGCCAGTCCTAGAAAACTGCTCATTCGGTTCGACAAATCGAGCCTCCTCTCGAGAGGTTCAGCGCTGGTTCCGGGATGATTGGACCAGCCAGTATCTTGAGGACGACTCCAATTCAAGAATCCCCCATGGAATCCTCAATCGGGCCCAGTCCCCCCGCGTACTGCCTCCAGTGTAATAGGCATCTCCGGTGTAAACCAGTCTGAATCTGGCGGGGGCTGCCACTTGTGCCTCAGGGGGCCGCCGATTACCGTGAATTCAGGCCGTGGACCGAGAGATTTGCGGTCCCACTGATTTTCCTGGGTTTCCGTGAATTCTCGACACATCTGGCGATCTTCCGCCACGAGGAGTGATCTGTATGACATTTGATCGACTCAAGGCTCATCTGGGTACCTTGCTACTCGCATCCCTGATGCTGTCTCTGCTCCAACCCACCTCCCTTCCGGCCCAGGCTGGCAATGATGAAGAGGAACAGAATCCTTCGGCGAAAGCGGTCTGGAAGGTCGAGAGAACCCGGGGAGAAGAGGTCCTCGAATTCGAGGTCACCATCTTCCAGATCCCAGCACCCGGTGGAAACCGCTGGGTCTGGCGTGCGACCGCTTCCAATGGCACCTATCCGGGCGGATTCCCCATCGGTTCGATGATGATCCGCGGCTCCGGCAAACCGAGACCGGAACTGTTCGATCCCCTCTCCCCTGCAGTGATGGAGATGTTGCTCTCGGTCCACGGGGCGGGATCCGAGGGAGCTGGGCTGGGCTGGGCCGATGGCACCCCGGTCGGATTGAGAAGGCAGATCTCGGTCGAACGAACCGAAGCGATCGACGACGATGGGCAACTGATCCTGACGGGCCTGCTGGCCGGGGGCCAGATCCAGATCCGCGGAGGCGCCAGAGCGTTGCGCCTGAGTGCGTTCAAGGAAACATTGTACCTGAGTGGCGGCGGATCGCTGAAGCGAGCGGAATGGGCAGCCACCTTGCTGCGTGGCGATGAAGAGAACGCCACCTCCGAGGAGCGCACCTTGCGAGTCGAGAGACTGGAAGCGGGACTGATCGAGGAGGAGGAATCGCAGCAGGTCGAAGAGGCCTATGAATTCCTCGCCCCGGTGGTGAGAGTCCTGCGCAAGGGGATGTCGCTGGCGGCGGTCGAGATGGCGGAGAAGATGTTCGAGAAGGGACGGAAGGACCACAAGAAGGGCCCCCTGGCTGAAGTCGTGGAGGAGGTCGCTTCTCTGCTCAAATCGAGCAAAAAGATCGCGTCCCAACCGCTCGATCCAGATGTTCGAGCAAAGAAGATGATGGGGAAGCCAGCCCCCGACTTCTCCCTTGAGGGTCTCGACGGGAAGATGGTGAACCTGTCCGATTTCAAGGGGAAGACCTTGATGGTGGCGTTCTGGGGTTATTCGTGAGGTGCCTGTCGTGCGGAGTCTCCGCACCTCAGCAAGATCCAGAAGGACTTCAGGAGCAAAAATGTCGAGGTATTGGCAATAAATGCTGACAATGACGGCCGGACCCGCATCCGGGAGTTCGTTCAGGAGAACCAGTTACAGCAGAGAATGCTGATCCGGGGCGATGGAGTTGGATTTCAACAGTATCATTTAAAGAGGTTACCCACGGTCTATTTCATCGACCGCAAAGGTAATGTGGTCGGCCGAGAAGCGGGCTATCAGAGTTATGAGCAACTGGAGAAGTCCCTTCAGAAAGCCTTGAAGTAGTCAGTATCGGAGGCGAAAGTGCCGTTATCGGCCCTTTCATTTGCCGGTGATCAGAGGAGCGAGCCATGCAACGGAATTGTCCACGTCGAATCCTGGGTGTGCTTTCTCTTCTCGCCTTGTGGATGACGCTGGCTCCGACATGCACCGAAGCCCAGATTTGCTTCGAAACTCGCTGGCTGACCGTTTCCGATCAAGACGATGTGGTGCGACGGGTCAACCCTCTCACCCTCGAGGTCGAGGAGGAGTTCGCCATGTCGATTCCCGGAGCCATCGAGATCGATGGGATTCGAGGAATTGCAGTTCACCCCACCAGCGGCAACTGGTACATGCTGACGCTGACCTCCCTTCCCCCCTCTCCTGCGCCCTCCCCCTGGCTGATGGAATACAATCCCATCGATGATACGCTAGCCATCGTCGGATTCACCGTACTCGACTTCAATGATCTTGATTTCAACTCGGCTGGCGAGATTCGCGCCATCACCAATCAACTGAGTACCGGAAGTTCAAACTTGTGTGAGTTGAGCACCATCACCGGCGGCCCCACCGATCTGTGTCAGTACCCCGGCAGTAATGGCGGCGACAGTCTCAGCCTCGGCTCCGGCGGAGCCATCTTCCGCGCCTCGGGAGGATATGTCACGGGAGAGCCCGCCAGCTTTGAGGAACCTTCCTCTGCGCCTGGCTCCAACAGCTGCGATACGACCAACATCAACATCTCTGCTCAGCTCTCGAGTGAACCGATCCGCAGCCTGTCCTACCTGGCGGACCAGGATTCATTTCTCTGGGCGCAGGGGGATACCGCTCGTTCCGCCTACACGGTAAACGTCAACGGCGATGAAACTTTCCTCGGAACCTTCGACCACGACATCAATGGCCTCGCCCTGATCGAGGTGGCGGTGCCATGCCCGGTCGGCGATGAGTTCATCCGAGGCGATTGCAATAGCGACACGGGAGTGAATGTGGCCGATGCGGTATTCCTGTTAGGGAGCCTGTTTGTCCCCGGGGAGCCTCCCCTCTCCTGCAGAGATGCTGGCGACATCAATGACGATGGTGGGGTCAATGTCGCCGATGCAATATTCCTGTTAGGGAGCCTGTTTGTTCCCAACTCCCCCGGCATTCCCGAGCCCAATCTCCAGAGTGGCTGCGGCGCAGATCCGACCGCAGCCGATAGCCTGGAGTGCGATCTCTCCGGCTGCTAATCGAGCCCCAATCGCCCTGCTGAACCGCATATTTCTGGATGTTCAACCCATCCGATAGAGTTCCATCCGATGCCCACAACTGCTGGATTTCTGCGGCTGGATTCCTGCCGGTCGAATCAATTCACGCACATCAACGCCGTGGTGGACTCTGTCGCTCTGGACTCTGTCGCTCTGGACTCTGTCGCTCTGGACTCTGACGCTCTGGTTCCTTTTGCTCCACCCAGCGCCTGGTCAGGGTCCCTGATCCCAGAGAAGGAGGTCGCGATCTCGACGGGCGACGACGGTGACGACGGTGAGGATTGCGCTTCCGCCGCTTGCCAGGGTTCTCTCTGCCGAGGGACAGAAGCGATCGATGTGAGCGCCGGCAACAATAGCGCGACCGAACTCACCAGCCGCCAGGCAACCTTTTTCTGCCGTGGTGCCGATCCATCCTCCAGGTCAGCGCACCTTTAACAGGATCACGATCAGCAAGGGTGCCAGCACCGCCTGTAGGATGACGAACCTGACCAGTACCTGGGTGCTGGACCAACCACAATTCTTGAGGAAGTGATCGTGCAGCGGACAGCGGACACTTTTGAGCAGGTCTATCTTGAGGTACTTGATGAACCCGATCTTGAACAGACCGATGCCTCCATTGGCGAGGATCAGTAGCGCCACCACCAGCAGCAGGAACGGATTCCCCGTCGCCAGCACGAACACTCCCAGCAACAATCCCAGCGCCCGAGAACCCGCATCTCCCATCATCAATTGAGATGGATGAGCATTGAACCAGAGGTAGGCCGCCAGCGTCCCGAGAGTGGTGGCGACCACCACCGCCCAACTGGCTCCATCCTCATAGAAGGGAACGAGCAGGTAATGCGCCGAGTCGATGTGCCCGACCACGCCGTAGAGAACCCCACCCAGTCCCAGCAGGGCCAGTGAGAGCAAACTACCCGAGAGTCCATCGACTCCATCGGAACAGTTGGTGGTGTTGATGGAGAACCACAGTAGTAGGGTGGCCATCAATCCGTACTGCCATGGCTGCCACAAGATCGGTGCCAGCATCCCGGTGGTTCCATCGAGCAGCGCTTCCGGTCCCATCTTCGGTGCGAAGAAGGGTAACCAGATTTCCATCGACGACTCTCCACCGATCATCGCCCAGGCGACCACCATCGAGATCGCCAGATCGATCAGGCCCTTGCGCACCCTTCCCCACGAATTGGGAGATCGATCATCGAGATATCCGGCGCCCATGGCCAGCAGCACGCAGAGTAAGATCACCGCTCGAAAGGGGTCCCATGGGCTCACCAGCAACGCCACCAGGACGGTGACGGGAATGAACAGAGCGCCAGCGCCGGTCGGTTTCCCGATCGCCTCCGTCGCCTGGGCGGCATGCTCTCGACCACGATCGAGAGGTAGAGTCCCCGCCCAACGGCGTAGCACGATAAAGGACCCGACCGCCGCAAACATCGCACCCAGAGTGCAGAGCACCAGATGCGACTGGAGCAGTCGCATCGGTCCCCAGAGACTTTCGAATTGTTGCCCGACCCAGTACAGCACTGATCCAGTCCCCCCCGAACTCCGCTTCCTTGAGCGTGAATCCCGGCAGCTTACAAGGTGTGGAAGCGGCTAGAATTTTCCCTAAGAGAAGAGGATGGCAAAAGTAGTCGAAGTCACTGCGGCAATGTCACTGCGGCAATGTCACTGCGGCAATGTCACTGCGGCAATGTCACTGGCGGCCCTCCTCCTCGGAAGACTCCTCTTCCGCGGGCGGGGTGCCTGGATTCGCTTCACGCTCGAGGGCTTCTTTGCGCATCTTTTCCAGCGCAGCGCGGCGTAGATCCTCGGTCCTGCGAGTTCGAATCTCCATGCCATAGGTCCGGGTCAGCGGGTGGGTTACCGGGACTCCTTCGACCACTTGACCGATCGCCTGATCGAGATAGTGCTTCCGATCCGCTTTAGAACCCCAGACGTCATCGTCGAGCGCACCGTGATAGACGATTTTTCCCCGATCCAGCACCAGATAGGTCGGGCTATTCTTGACCCCGAACGCCTCGGCACAGTGCCCCGAAGGATCGAAAAGGTAGGGATTTTTAATCTTGTACTTGTCGATCCAGGGCTGGACCTTCACCGGATGGGCAAAAAAAGCCGAATTGACACTGACCCACTTGACGCCCTGCTTGCCCCAGCGGCGCATCATCGGAATCATCTTGTGTTGGGCATAGATGCGGCGGTTGAAACGACATTCTGGCAGGGTCCACTCCATCACCACGATCTGATCGGACAGGCTGGAGAGATCAAAACTCTTGCCCGAGATATCGGAAAGGATCAACTCCGGTGCTTCCTTACCGATCAGGGTGATCGGTGGGGTGACGGCACTTTCGGGCTGGTCAGCCTCCGCCTCAACCGGTGCAGGGCTCTGTGAAGAGCTCTGTGAAGGGGCCTCCTGCCCCGAGATCAACAATTGAAACAACAGTATTCCTGAGGCCAGGAAAGTGACCATGATCCGTTCCTCTCCATTCATCTGAGGCCAGATCAGCCCGCCCCAGAAAGTCCAGTGATCGATCCAACCTCTGGCAGACTGGAATCCTCTACATCGCTGCCGAATCCTACCACTGCGCCTTCCAATTCACCGGGTGAGGGGGGCTTGTTCCACCCCCATCTCCAGGCTATTTCAACGGCTCAGTGAGAGGACTCTTCAGTCCATATCTTACCATCGAGGGACGATTCCTTCAGCAGGACCTCCAGACTCAATTCGATGCCCCCCCCTGCAAAGGTCCGATTCCGAACAAACCTGCCGATGTGATACCCTTTGCAGGGGAATCGACCTGAGATCGTGAATCCCTTTCTCCGGTGGCGAAGGCCCCACTTTGCAACCCTTGAAGATGCCCAGCTGGAAGGCTTTGAAATGGACTTCTCCCGACTCTTCGGAACTCCCATCGCTGAATCCTCTCGACCTGTCACCCTCGGTCGTGGAACGATCGGCGCGATCATCCTACTGGCCTGCTGTGCCATCCCATTGCGATCGCCTCTCCTTCACGGGCAGGATCCAACCACCACCGAGGACACCACTCCTCACTCCGACGACTCCCAGAAGAGTGCATCTGCCGAGGAACTGGCGGCGCTGGTCGCTGCCAAGTTGCAATCGATTCCCGATCCTCGGACCCTGACTCGCGATGATCTCCCTGCTATTTTCTTGATTCTCGATGAGGGCATCGCCGCTGGGCGAAACTACATCGCCCACCACGCAGATAGCCCCGAGTTCCCGACCGTGGCCTGCGACCTGGGCCGGATGCTGATTCTCAATGTCGATCGACACCTCGGTGAATTGAATGAAGAAGCCAAGATCTTCGGTGCCCCGTTGACAGCGCAACAGCGACTCGACGAGCAACTCATCTACCTCGACGAAGTAGTGCGAAACATCGAAAGAGCACTCGCTGCCAAGATCTCACCAGCACTTCGTTGCCGAGCCGAGGTGATCCTCGGAGATTGCCTGTTGAAGACGAGAAGCGCATCGAAATCCGCCGACGCATTCGGCAGAGCATTACAACTCGACACTTCCCTCGAAGATGCTGACGAGATTCGCATCAAACAAATCGAGGCACTGGAGATTGCCGAAAGATATGAAGAGATGATGACGGCCGGAAACCTGGCCCTCAAAGATCATCCCAGAACGCAATTTCTGCCACACCTGGTCTACTTCACCCACAAGGCTCATCGCCATCTGGGCATCCTTCGTCAGGGGCGCGACTTGTGGCGCACCTGGGGGCCGGTGCTGGAGGCGGGAGCCCTCGGTGGAGAGATCTCCCTGCCCAATTCCGATCAGAAGTGGCAGGTCCCGGCGGGCAAGGAGTCGGACTTCCGCTTGATGGCGGACCGATCCGGATTCTACGAGGGCTTTTTCCAGCTGGCGATGGGAGAGAAGGAGGCGGCTCTTCAGGCGTTGCTCTCCTTCAATGAAAAACTCGCCGAGCGGATCAACTCCGGCGAGACCATCTCGATGGCGACCAAGACTTACCTCGACTTCCAATCTCTACCGATGTCACATCGTATCGATGTCCTGCACGGAAAACCTGCGCCCTCTCTCGCTGGTTTGAGCTGGATCCAAGCACCTCCAGAAAATGACCCAGGGAAGAAAATGGAACTGCGTCTCTTCTGTGATTCAAGTCGTGCGACCAGCCGCCAATCTCGCTTCATCAGTTTGCTGAAGAAACTGGAGATGGAGTACTCCGCCGCCGGCCTCAGGGTCGTCTGGATCAGTTCAGTGCTGCGCAGTCCTCGTGCGCAAACAGAAGCGGCCGCGATGACCGCAATCGCCGTAGAGAATCGTCTCGGCTGGGCATACGGTGTTCAGCCGGGGATCGAAGCCGGAGTCGTCGAACGGCACCTCGGATCACACGGAGGAACCCTACTGCTGGCCATCGATGACGAGGGGCTTCTGCAATGGGAGATGATCGATCCGATGTTCTGGGATGAGGGATTGTTCCGCTCCATCATCACTCGCCTCTTGCACAACGCAGAATAACGACATGTCCCGTCCCTATCAGAAACTGGTGTTGATCTGCGTTCATGGGAAGAGTTGCCCACAGCAGGGGGCACTCGATCTCTGTGCCGCTTTCCGCCAGAAAGTGATCCAACTGGGAATTCAAGATCAGATTCGAGTGGTCAAATCCGGCTGTCTGGCGCAGTGCGGTCATGGGCCGATGGTGGCGATCGAGCCGTCGGGAGAGTGGTATTGCGCTGTCACTGCGGATGATGTCGAGCCCCTTCTGGAGGGGCCGATCCTCGCCGACAAGCCGCTTCCTCGATTGCGCTATCAGGGGAAAAAGGACGGAAAAAACGTCCTTCCCAGGGACCAATGGCCCATTACGGCCACCACAGATCCCAGTTAAGCCCCCCCCCGAGGCCGCAACCACTGCTGTGGCTTCACTTTGGACTGTCCCGGACCAATTCTAACCAAGCCCGGAAACCATCGATCAAACCCATCAGAATCTGTCCACAGAGCGGCACCTCAACGATATCCTCGTAGTTCGTGATTCGCGCTGCGAGTCACCACCCCTCCGGCATCGCTGCCGGGAACGATTGAGCCAGACAGAAGCGGGACACCGTCCCGAGGAGAAATGGAATGAGCCAAGATATTCAGATGATGCGCAACATCGGCATCAGTGCACACATCGACAGCGGTAAGACGACGCTCACCGAGCGGATCCTGTTCTATACCGATCGAATCCACGCGATTCATGAGGTCCGAGGAAAAGACGGTGTCGGAGCCACGATGGACTCGATGGAACTTGAGCGCGAGCGCGGAATCACCATTCAATCCGCAGCGACCTATCTCAAGTGGGGTGACAATCACGTCAACATCATCGATACACCGGGTCACGTTGATTTCACCGTGGAAGTGGAGAGAGCGCTGCGAGTACTCGACGGAGCCATCCTGGTGCTGTGCGCCGTCTCTGGAGTGCAGAGCCAGTCGATCACCGTCGATCGCCAGATGCGACGTTACAATGTCCCTCGTCTCGCCTTCATCAACAAGTGCGACAGAACCGGTGCAGATCCGATCAAGGTCTGTGACCAGTTGCGAGAAAAGCTGCGACTCAACTCGATCATGTTCCAACTCCCCATCGGTCTGGAGAATGACCATCTAGGAGTGGTCGACCTGATCCAGATGAAGGCGATGTACTTCGAGGGAGACAACGGCGAGGTCGTCCGCATCGCAGAGATTCCTGCTGAGATGCAGGAGGAAGCCGAGCACCGCCGCGAGATTCTACTCGACGCAGTGTCGATGTTCTCCGACGATCTGATGGAAGCGATGCTGGCCGACGAAGTCACTGAAGAACTGATCATTGAGGCCACCCGCAATGGAGTCATCTCCCTCGATCTCTGCCCGGTCTTCTGCGGCTCCGCCTACAAGAACAAGGGCGTCCAGCCACTCATGGATGCGGTCAACTCCTTCTTGCCATGCCCCACTGATGTCGAAAACATCGCCTTGAATCCAGAGAACGAGGAGGAGCAGTATCCCGTCACCAACAACAACGATGACGAACTGCTCAGTTACGCATTCAAGCTGGAAGACGGAGCCTACGGTCAGTTGACCTACGTCCGCATTTACCAGGGTGAACTGGTCAAGGGCGATTTCGTCTACAATGCACGAACCGGTAAGAAGGTGAAACTGGGTCGGATCGTGCGGATGCACTCGGACAACATGGATGAAATCGACCGTGCTGGCTCTGGAGATATCGTCGCATTGTTTGGAATCGACTGTGCCTCGGGTGACACGTTCCGTTCCGAGAAGATAAATCTCGTGCTCTCATCGATGCACGTAGCGGAACCAGTGATCAGCCTCTCAGTGAAGCCTATCGATCGCAAAGCCACCGACAACATGTCCAAGGCGTTGCAGCGATTCACCAAGGAAGATCCGACCTTCCGCGTCGCTTTCGATCCGATGAGTAGCGAGACCATCATCTCCGGAATGGGAGAACTCCACCTCGAGGTATATGTCGAAAGAATGAAGCGCGAGTTCAAGGCTGAGGTGGAGGTCGGAGCGCCTAAGGTCGCCTTCCGGGAGCGGATCACCCGAACAGTCGAGTTTGACTACACCCACAAGAAGCAAACCGGTGGATCGGGTCAGTTTGGCCGAATCATCGGAACCATGTCTCCCAGCGAAGACGGCAAATACAACTTCGAGAGCAAGGTCGCAGGAGGAAATGTTCCGAGGGAGTACATCCCATCGGTCAAGAAGGGATTCTCTCAGAGTCTCGACAAGGGAATGCTGATCGGTGCGCCGATCGACGGCCTGCAGGTGACTTTGACCGATGGTGGATACCACGCAGTGGACTCGTCTGACATGGCGTTCCAGGCGGCAGCCAAGGGCTGCTTCAGGGAGTATTACAAGGCCGGAAAACCGGAAGTGCTCGAACCCCTGATGACGGTCAGCCTGGAAGGGCCGACCGAGTTCCAGGGAGACATGGTCGGCACCCTTCTGCAGCGACGAGGGGTCCTCAACGGCACGGTGGACGAGGAAGGATTCGTCCGCATCGATGCGGACGTCCCCCTCGCAGAGATGTTTGGATACGCCACCGCACTTCGCTCCGTGACCCAGGGCAAGGCGGAGTTCACCATGGAGTTCAAACGGTACGCTTCAGCGCCCCGCGATGTCCAGGAAGAACTGGTGGCGGAATACCGAGCCGAGCGTGAGGCAAAGAAGTAACCACCTCGATCTTGAGGCGATCGGCTCTCGCTTCGAGCAAGAGACCAGCAGCAATAGCGAAAAGCCCGGGTCCTCTCCACTGGAGAGGACTCGGGCTTTCTTCATGGCCAGTGGAGATCCACGCTTCATCTGAATTCTAGCGCTCTCCGTCTAGCGCTCTCCGATGAAGCGCTCGACCGAACGCCGAGTTCCTTGCAAAGCGACTCGTTGGGTGTACAGATCCAGCGCACGGATTCCACCCAGTTCCTCACCGCCACCAGCCCTTCCGGGGCCCCCATGAAGCGACTGTGGTAAGGCGACTCCAGATCCTGGGGCCTGGCTCGCCATCTTTTCCGATGCCAGATAAAAGCGACCACTCCAGGAACCACACCTCTGTAGCAGGTCAAAGGTCCATTCTTCTGAATCGCTGTAGACCGAGGTCACTAGCGTCCCCTTGCCCTTGCTATTGAGACAGGCAGCGCTCGCGGCTTCTCCGTCGTAGGGGCAAATCGTCGAAACCGGACCGAACACCTCCAGGTCGTGAACCAGCTCATCGGTGGCTCCCTCCCTCAGTTTCAGCAAGGTCGGCCCGAAGAAGTAACCCTTGCCCTGCTCTGCCCCAACTCCCTCGATCCTTTCGCCGCTACCGTGGATCAACTCCGCAACCTCGCGTAATCGAGCCGTTCCATCGAGCACGCTGGAGAGTTGATCTGCAGTGGCGAGCGGGCCGACATTGACCTTCTCGTCGAAGGGATTCCCCACCACTCTCGATTGCATTTCTTCGCAGAGAGCATCCTGCAACTGATCGATCCGATCGATCGGAGAGAGGATTCGACGAATCGCAGTGCACTTCTGGCCACTCTTCTGGGTCACTTCCCTCGCAACCTCACGGACGAACAGATTCCACACCTCTGATCCGGGTTCAACATCCGGTCCCAGAATCGCAGCATTGAGGCTGTCTGCCTCGACATTCACTCGAGTCGACTGTCGCAGAAGATTTTCATGAGAACGAATCCGGAAGGCGGTGCTGGCCGAGCCGGTAAAGGCGACCACGTCCTGGCCGGTCAGATGATCGAAGAGATCCCCCACCGATCCACAGATCAATCCCAGGACTCCCTCTGGCAGTACACGGGCCTCCACCACAGCATCGATACAGCGTTCCGTCACGATGGAGGTGCTGCTCGCGGGCTTCGTGATCACAGGCATTCCGGCGAGAATCGCAGCCGCTGCTTTCTCTGCAAATCCCCACGCTGGAAAGTTGAAGGCATTGATGTGAATAGCCACACCATTTCGAGAAAGTCGACCGTGGCGTCCCCAGTACACGGCGTTCCTGCCGAGAGCTTCTCCCTCTCCATCCGCGAGGCGGACAGAATCTCCCAGTTCCTTGCCCAGGGCTCCGTAGTGGTAAAGAGTTCCAGTGGCTCCATCGATGTCGAACTTGGAATCTTTACGTGTACTTCCACAACTCTGCATCGAGAGTTCCAGTAACTCTTCTCGCTTGGAGTGTATCGCCTTCGACATCGCGATCAGTAACTCACCTCGCTGGCTGAAGGTCAGTTCTCTCAGAGCACTGCCTCCAGTACCGCGAGAAAACTCCACCGCTGATTGAAAATCGACTCCAGAACTGGAGACAGTAGCCAGTGAAACCTCGGTGGTCGGATCCACCACTACCGAACCGGCTTCAGAGCTGGCTGAATGCCACTGCCCCTTCAGATGACTGCGCAGAAATTTCACTCTGACCCTCCTTGCTAAAAATGATGATCCCCGACCCAACGGTCCAGAGTTCCACGGTTTGAACCGTATTAGATACAGGGAGACGATCCCGTTCCAGAGGATCAGGGGGCACGAGCCGCCAGATCGAGACAATTTGCGTCGAGAACCGGTTATTGAGGGTCTGGGAGGTGGGGCGAATTCAGCCCTGGCACCCTTCTCCAAACAGCCGCTGAGTCCTTCGCAGTGAACGCCGTCTGTATCTTTGGAGCGATGCGGGCTGGAAGGGCGCTTTTGGCTGATTTCTGGTGTGTGAAGGCAGAGGCTCTTCAACGCGCATCATGCACCCGTCTGAAGTTAAGGAGCTAGGCGGGTTTGCGGACGGTTGAGTTTTGCGAAAGGCGAGTGATCCCTGAATTGATCCCTACCTCTGCATCCTAGACCCCTTCAACAAGCTCAGAACCTATCGAACGAACTCGATGTTGGATTGGAGCTAGTCGCTACTTCTTCTTGGGGAGGGGTGCGTTCTTTTTGCCATCTTTGTAGATGCCGCTGCGAACGGGATAGATGACTCCAGATTCGTTCCAGTAGGTCCAGCGTCCTTCTGGCTTCCCGTTCTTGTACTTGCCCTCCCACTCCTTCTGATCGTCGTCGTACCAGAAGGTCCAAGGCAAAGGGTGACTACCCCGAGACACCGTAATGGTGAGTGGGTATCTTGCGTGTATCTACTTTGTTTAGGAGCAACTCAATGACTACCGACACCCGTATCGAATCACTTGAAACCCAAGTTCGCACACTGAAGCGAATGCTCTTTGGAGTGTTCGGTTTGGTTGTTGTTGGAGGACTTCTTGCAGTAACGACTCTTCAGAGTGTTCCTGATGTGATTCAGGCAAAGAAGTTTGAGGTTGTGAATGATGAGGGGAAGGTGGTTGCTTCGTTCTTTGCGAATATGGGTGGGGGTATGTTGAGTTTTTCCAACAAGGATGGGGAAGTAGTTGCTGGACTTGGTTCGGATGAAGTCAATGGAGGGGGTGTATTGGGTATCAACAACAAGGATGGAAAAACCGTTGCTGGAATCTATGCGGATGAAAATGGGGGTGTGGCGCGTGTCCTTAACAATAATTTTACGGAAGTTGTTCAAATCGGTGCGGATGCAAACGGAGATGGACGGATGAAAACAAGTGACAGCAAAGGGCAAACCACTTCTCGCATTCCCTAGGTGCGCGCTGCGGAGGACCGCCCAATCCAACAGGCTTTCCAGAGTGTTCGATTGCTCTGTTCGATTGCTCTGTTCGATTACTCTGTTCGATGTTGGATTTGATTCGCTGGAACACCGATCAAAAGTGATCCCTAGATTGATCCCTAGACTTGCTCCCAGAGACCCTTTGAGCACCTACCAGTTTAGACGGCTTTGCGAAGGATCAGCAGCAAGCTCAGAGCAAGCGAACAGGAACGCCAGAGTTCACTCACGGAAGGCAGTCAGCCAGATCATCCTCGGTGGGATCGATGCCGTATCCAGGATATGGGTAGGGAATCGTCTCGCCTGATGAAAAGAGGAAGTTGAGCAAGTAGATGGCATCCCCGATATTGAGCATCCCATCGTCATTTGAATCTGCAGCGTCCGGGCAAACACTCGCCTGGCCACCGGTGAACAGGTAGTCGAGCAAGAAGATGCCATCCGCGATGTTGACCGACTGGTTGTAATTCGAATCTCCCCTGACAAAGAGGAACTGAGGTGCCTCGGAGATGCTCACGGTCCCGTGGATCGGGTAGGGAGACTCGGAGAATCCTCCCTCGATGGCATACATGGTAAAGATGGGTGGATTCCCGACTCCGTCGACAATTCTCAACTCGGTCGAGGTTCCCTGAGGGAACCCGAAATTGACGGTGTAGTCCAGCGTGCACAAGGTCTGATTCGATCCCGGAGTCATCATCCTGCCATCGAAGGGCGGCAACGTATCGAAGATCACTGCGATGTACATCGAAGAATCCGCACCAGTCATGTTGATCTGGGAAACGATGAACTCCGGCGCCAGAGATTCCGCCTGAGTTCCGCTAAGTGAAATTTCTGACATGTCGAGAATCAAGCCATCGAACTCCACTGCAATCTGAAATCCTTGCAGATAGGCCGAATGAGTACCGAGCACCGGGTGGAAAACCGGCTGTCCACCGAACACTGCGACATCCGCCAGTTCCATCGAGGATTCCGGTGGGGCCACCACCACAGGATAGGGCAAGACTGACGTATCGTCTCCCCCTGGCCCCTCGACCGTCAGCGAGATGATGTACGAGCCTGGCTCAAGATAGGTGTGATCACCATCATTCGACGTGCTCGTTTCGCCATCCCCAAAATCCCAGTAATAACTGGAGATCAACCCGCTGCTCTCGCTCTCGTAGGTGATGGTGTGATCAGCGATCCCATCATCGGAGGATTGAATCAACAATTCCGCAACAGGAGCGGGTGTGTCATGGAAGTACCAGGCATCGTCATCTGCGATGACCAGATAATGTTCATTGCCCGCAGCATCGATGGCCACTTCCACCTCTTGCGGAATGCCGCTGACGCCGGTCAAGGTCTCGCTAGTCACTAGCCCTCCAGGATTGAAGGTGTATCGCCAGATCAAATCATCCTGGATCCAGCAAATGCAGAAGCGATCGATGGCCAGGCTATCGAAGGAGAGGTCCATGATTCCGTTGGCCCGATCATTGATCACCTGCTGATCGGTGATTCCGCTACTCATGGTTCCCTGAAGTAACAGCAGTTGATCTCCGAGAAGAGTAACCAGTTGTAGATTCCCCAGAGAATCCGATTCCAGTTCCAGGTAGGTAGGAACCGATAGCAGGTCATACAACTCCATCGGAGAACTGATGGAGCCAGAATCTGCGATCCTGTACCACAGTTGCGTTCCTTCCAGCCAGCAGATCACCACCGAATCTCCACCGACGGGACAGAGGTGGCTGACAGATCCGGAGCCGAGTTCGACCGGCGAATTCACGCCGTACTTCATCATCACGGTATCTGTGTTGCCATCCGATCGAATCCAACTGATCACCCGATGACCACTATCGAGAATCGTGACGGCTGAACTGTGTTGATCTTCGGGTCCCTCGCTGACCTGCTCAGGTGCACCGAAGCCAGCGGCGACACTCTCGATCACTGACACAAATCTGGAGCCGGAGCCGATCTGTTGGTCGAGCGAAATCAGGTAGTGAGCGGCAGAGCCCTGGGTCAGCGATGGCAATCCGATCTGATTGGAAGAGTCGAGTGCAGAGACCATCGTTGAGTATTGCAGGACGGTGCCGCTGAACAGCACCTGATCGATGGACTTTGCGCAGATAGAAACCTGCTGTGGTGAACAGGTCGAGCAGCTGGTATCGAGATGAATCTGCCCGCCAGCGACCGGCCCGATTCCTTCCGTGAGAAGAATCGGTGACTGGATCTGGCCCGAGAGCGAGGTCTGGATGAGAGAGCACAGGAGTAGGATATACCAGCAGGCAGACCACCTCCTGGAGATCGAATTCAGCCTCTTCCGAGTACTCATCCGGAAATCCCTCTCGCTCAAATCACCTCCGTGAAGAAAGGATGGCGGTCGTGGCCCGTTCGAATTCTTCAGATCGAGAGATCAGCGGATGAAACACACACCTCATCCTGCTGGGATCTGGTTGCGACATCCGTAGCGATTTATGGAAGCCATCGAATGCGTTGAAATAACACCAAATACTCGATTGCAGCCCAATACACACTTGAAGAACTATCCTATTTGACCATGAATTAGTTTGATTCGGAAGTGCCGAGCAGGGCTGGCCCCTGTGGGCTCCACAGACCATTTGAAGCACACCGTCCCCGCCCCGATGGAGGACGCCGTGCATCCTCGGACCCGGCCGGGCCTCGAGGAGGATCGGCGAGGGCTCATCCTCGCCCCATCCCTAGAAGGTCTGTCGAGCTTGACTCTCGAGCCGCTGCTGCGCCCTCAGTACCGAGAGGATCAACAATGAACTACCCAGACCCACCAGAGGTAACTCGAAGCCAGGGCCCGCCTCCTCGACGGTCACGGATCCGGTTCCCTGCGGTGTCGACTCACCAGCGGTCGGTGGAGACGAGGGGAAGATCCACAGCACCAAGGAGAGGCCAAAGGGGACTAACGACCACCGGCCAATTTGATCGATACGCATCGGATCTCCCTCCTGCGCTGGAAGCGCTCTCACAGGTGGGCCAGCATAAGGCAATGCCGGGGCGGATCAACGCCGCTCAACCGATCCACTCATCTACTTGCCGTCGCCACCACCTTGGGTAACCATCGGGTCTCACGAGCCTGACGGAGGATCCTTGACCACCGGCAACTTACTTCCAAGAAACTCGACCCGAGCGATAGAGGTCGGCAGCACCATCATCGGCGCGGGAAATCCGATCGTCGTACAGAGCATGTGCGCCACATCGACCCGCGACATCGATCTCACCTCGCAGCAGGTCCAGACACTGGCGGATGCTGGAGCCAAGGTGGTCCGACTTGCGGTCGACTCCCGCAAGGAAGCACAAGCGGCACTCGAGATCGCTGCCAGGGTCGAGGCCAATCTGTGTATCGACCTGCAAGAGAACTGGCGCCTCGCACAGATCCTCGCCCCAGGCGTGGCAAAGATTCGCTACAATCCTGGCCACCTCCATCACCATGAGCGATCCATCGACTGGCGAGAGAAGGTCAGGCGTATCGCTTCCTGGGCTGCTGAAGGAGACACAGCACTGCGAATTGGTGTCAATTGTGGATCCGTGGATCCAGCGATGAAGGAAGCATGGCCCGCAGATGATTCGATCTCTCCGATGGTCACCAGTGCTCTTGAACACGCTGAGTTTCTCGACTCCATCGGGTTTGAACGCTACGTCGTCTCTCTCAAGGACTCCGATCCAAACCTGGTGATCGAGGCCAATCGTAGATTTGCTGAACAGCGACCCGAAGTTCCACTTCATCTTGGCGTGACCGAGGCAGGATTACCCCCCGATGGGATCATCAAGACGCGGATCGCATTCGAGCAATTGGTCTCGCGTGGCATCGGAGACACCGTTCGGGTCTCGCTGACCCTACCCAATCCACAAAAGTCACAGGAGGTGACTGTTGGACACGAGATTCTCGAGGACATCTCCCAGGGTCGGGTGCGAAGTGTCGTGCACTACCAGGGTGAAGGCCCCAACATCATTTCGTGCCCTTCCTGCTCGCGGGTCGAAAATGAAGCATTCGTGGAACTGGCCCAGCAGGTGAAGCAGATGTCTTCTCAATTTTCACAACACGACATCACCATCGCCGTGATGGGCTGCCGGGTCAATGGTCCCGGCGAGACGGACGACGCAGATCTTGGTTTGTGGTGTGCGCCCAGTTTCGTCAATCTCAAGCGTGGATCGGAAAGCCTCGGATCCTTTCCTTACGACCAGATCCTGCAACGTCTCCAGCAAGAGATCGAGGCGTTGATCGGACAACGAGGATCGACCCAGTAGAGAACAGTCTATAGCGGGTCAACAGGTTCAGTACCCATCGCAGTGCCGATGAATCGCAGTGCCGATGAATCACAGTGCCGATGAATCTCATCCAGTGCCAGCCCCCATCAAAGAGAAACCTCCATGACCGACGGTCATGGAGGCCTCTCGTTGACTACTGATTCGTCTTGGTCTAGGGACAGAGCAG
>Ga0209362_1000884_pt1 | contig 25243 bp, 35 predicted proteins | sample SaaInlV_165m_DNA_FD_184680 | JGI IMG/M metagenome (GOLD analysis project Ga0209362, IMG submission 184680) | Marine microbial communities from expanding oxygen minimum zones in the Saanich Inlet - Saanich Inlet SI037_S3LV_110m_DNA (SPAdes)... | ecosystem: Environmental > Aquatic > Marine >... | reverse complement strand
GGATATGCTGAACTCGGACTTTCCTACCATGAGTTCCCTCGCATTCGCATTTGTTCCGAAGGCCGCAGAGGGTGCCCGCGGCATTCGTGGTGGATTTTCAAGTCAATCGGTACTGTTCACAGGAAAAAAACACAGGGGTGTATTGGTTATGACAAACTTGCTTGCACCATTTGACCCAAAGGCAATGGACACACGACTTGACAAGAATACGTTTATCCATGAGTTTATCCACTACCTAGATATGCTTCGTTACAGAAAACAAGGAGTTACAGCGAGCAGTGCCAAATACTTGGACAAGGGGGATATTGCAGGATACTACAATACCGCATCCGAATTCAATGCATACTTTCAAGAAGGTCAGCGGAGTGTCATTGACATCTTCAAGTTTATCCCCGAAGAAACCGTGGCAAAGTTTTTAGGTGACTTCAAGGAATTCCAAAAGGTTGCATATAGTAGAAAATGGAATCACTTTGAAGAGGAGTTTATCAAACACTTGGATAGTAAATACAAGAAGAAGTTTCTGAAAAGACTATTCACCTTATTTGAATTCCTCAAGAAAGAATTTTTCTCTCACGATAATAGTCTCCAACACCTTACGGAAGGAAGCAAAGTCAAGGTAGATAACAACGCAATCAAGAAGTGGGCAAAGGATTTAAGAGTTCTTACAAAAGCATACAAGCAGATAGGTGACAACAACGAAGACCCACAGACAATCAAAAACTTTAAGAAACTAAGACGAGCATTTGGTAAGTTCCAAGAAAACTTTGAAGATTGGGTTTACAAATTCTTTTTGCAATACAAGTGGGTTGGTTCAAAAGAAAGAATTGAAACTTGGGAAGAAAAGGAAGTTCGTGAAAAATGCTGGGGTGCGGTTGTAAACTTAGGAGGAAACTTTCCAGAGATGTGGGACTTTATAGATAAAAAGCATAAGGTAAGTCCCGCACTTCTTGCAAAAGACCGAGAGAAAAACATCAGACGATATAGAGCTGCATTCCGTGAAGGTATAAAGGCATTACTTCAATACATTGCAATAAAGGGTGACCAAGAGCGAGAGAAACCAATTGAACAAGCACAAATTGGTCCAGTCAAGTTGGTCATTCACAATTACAAAAGAACGGGGGGAACTGAGCAAGGTCAAGCAAGTCGTGAAAAAAGTTTCAAGCAATTGGTAGACGGAATCAAGAGTTGGTCAAAGCAAATTCAGAAGGCAGGATTTGGAAAATGTATTGACGGATTAACGGTTGATTTAGACTTTGGTTTAACATCTGACGAAACTAACGATATGGTTAATGGTGAATATTACAAGAATAAAGATATGCTCAAGTTATACGGAACGGGAATGGTTCAGGATACGTTCACACACGAACTTGGTCATCGTTTTTGGTATCGTGAACTTCCATCTAATGCAAAGAAGCATTGGCAAGATACAATCAAAAGTAAAAAGGTCGCAATAGATTTTGAAGATGTTAAGAACTATGTTGAAAAGTATTTTGATAAGAACGGAAACAAGATTCACAAACGTAAAGCAGGATTAAAGGTCATTGATAAAAAAGAAGACAATGCCGAGACCAAAGCAAAGTTCAAGGTAATGCAAATGTCATCCGTTTGGTCAACCAACAATAGAAAAGAAGTTGTAACAAAATTAAGTGATAAGTGGGTGGGTCCTGGTAAAGAAATTCCAATTGAACACATCACCAACTACGGAAATACAAATGCAGAAGAAGCATTTGCAGAAGCATTTAAACTATATATAATAAGAGGACCAGGTAAACTCGGAGAGTGGACTAGGTGGTTCTTCAGAGAAATTGTCAGAACAGGTGGAGCAAGTATAAACGAAATGAAAATACAAGAAGTTAGCATGAGTGCAAGACCAAAAACTGGATCACAAGTTTCCAAGATGCTAAAGGCAAAGGGATTCCCTGGGGTGAAAGTTCAAAAGGAGAGAAGCACCAAGCATTACTATTTCTCTGCTGGTATAGCAGGATTCTTTTACGATGGAACCATCATGGATTATGATTTACGAGTAAGTGATTTCACATACGAACAATGGTGGAAAGAGTTCCATGATATGTATCTTGCGAATGATATTCCTGCGGACGAATTCCTTAATAAGAAATTGTTTCCCAAACACAACAAAGACACAAAACATCCAGATATGAAATATTTGAAAGAAAACAAAATGATTAACGAAGTCACGATGAACAAAGACAACGTTCACGAATTTATTAAGTTTGCAAAGGACGCATTGCAATTAAAAGAAAAGGTGTCGGTGAAACTTTTGTCACACCGGCATGAGAACATGACGGCCGCATGTTATGATCCCAATACAAACGAGATTTCTATATATACAAAAGGTAGAGCATATCCAGATGTATGCAGAAGCATTGCCCATGAGATGGTTCATCAAAAGCAAAATGAACTTAATGTTCTTGAAGCAGATAGTGGCCAGACAGGTAGTGATGTTGAAAACGAAGCAAACGCGTGTGCCGGAATTATCATGAGAAATTTTGGTGACGTGGTGGAAAATCTCTATAACTAATAGATAGTTGGTGGTTTGGTTCGGCATTTATATATTTATATAAACTACCATGAACATTATCCAATATTCCAAATTAGAAAACATCGCAGACTACCTTAAAAGGTGGAGTGTTGAAAAAGTCATCGTCCACCCCGACATTGAAGAAGAAGTGAAAAATAGTAAGTTGGCAGATGTCATTGATGAAAAGAACATCATCAGTCTGTCTCCGGAAAAGGAGTGCGAGAAAAGAAAATTAGCGGCAGGAAAGACTAAAGCAAGTTTTGGAAAGAAACAGGCAGAAGATTTGACTCCCGCTGCAGTTATTGTAGAAAAACTTAAAGAAGTGCAGGAACACGGTGATGTGAATTATCAAAAAGTCGCCAGACTGGGAAGTAAGATGACGGACTTTGCTAAACTTGATGAGTATACACCACAAATACACAAGTTGCAGTGGACACCACCTAAGAGGCCGTCTTAAGCATTTTACGAATTAGTTTTTCCACTAAACCGAATTTAGCATTGGTTACCAGTTTGACATTAGTGAATTTCCAAACAACCATTGGTTTTCTACAGGTAAATAAATACTTTGCAATATGTTTTGGTTTGTTGTTATCAGTCATATAAACTATCAAATCTGCCTTCTCAAGTTCTGTGTCAACTATTTGATAATATGAGTGATCATAACAATCATTAGTTATTACCTTTTTGTAGATGCGGTCCAATGTAGGGTCCGTGGCCTTCATGGGTAACTTATCGGGGTGATTTTTCTTCTTGGGAAGTCTGGCCAATGCAACCTTCTTCCGGCCTATTGTAGTTCCACCACCATATGTGTACGTACTGTTGTTTCTAATATATCCAAAGTTTATATGATTGTAAAATGCTTCACAATACTTTGATAGATACTGATTTTCTGGACATATAAAAATAACAAGACTCATCATCAACCCCCGTGTAGTGGACATTGCTATAACCCTTATTACCAATAACTATAATATATATAACAGATTACTTCTTCTTTTTCTTTTCTAGTTGCTCGCCGGCGGCAACTCTCCTCCTCAATCCAGAACTACTATAGTCGTGGTCTCTCTTGTTGAAAATAACTTTGTCTTTCATCCCAGGTAAGTCATGTCCAGTGAAATCCTCCCCCCTCCAATCTTCTCCAAGAAATCTTTTGTCAAAATCAATTCCTTTAAAAATCTCAAGCAAGTCTGCCTCGGTTTCGTATGGAATAATCTCGTCCACATATTTGTTACCAGAAAGTTGTATATATCGTTCAACCAAGGATTGAACAGGTTTGTTTTTGGTCGGCCTATCCAACTGAGGGTTGGTGTGTAAACAAACAATAAGATAGTTACAATGCTTCTTACATGACTTCAACATCAGAACATGACCCGCATGAAACAAGTCCATCGCCCCACAAGTAATTCCCTTTATAGTTTCTTCACTCATTGCATGTCTTTCAACAAGGAATAAGTATGTTGCCAATCATGAACTTGAAACACCTTATCAGGAGACTTTAATATACTTGCAATAGGATAATCATTACCACCTTCCATCGTCATGTCACCGAAAAAATAAATCTTTCCAGAGAGTTTGCTTCTGATCTGCGACTTGTTCTTTCCATATTCATGAATATCAATGCTGATTTGTCCGCCAGCACTGGCCTCCAACTCAGGAAACATATAGTTGAGAGTCCGGCAAATGTATCCTCGTTCACCACTTTCCTTGTCCCACTCGTTGTAGGTGATGCGTTCTTCTTGAGTGCAATCCCTACCAACAACACTAATATTTAATAAACCCACTCGTTCTTCAATGTGGTTACCCGCCCGAACGGGATATTCACTATTGTCTATCAGTTTTTCGCAGATGGATAATAGACTTGTATTGGGTTTCCAGTCGGTGGTGTGTACAAGTTTCCCCTTCTCATATACTACGTTGCCCGCACATTGATGACTTGCAGTTACGGATTTCCACACATCCTCTCCGACCTGTTCTATAGTTTTTTCATGGTCAGATCCGGTGAGAAGATATACCTTCCTTCTCCTAGACCACTTAAGAAAAAACTTTCTAAAGTTTTCGTCCATACTCAGACGTGAGGGTGACAATGTACCATCAACATCAAATACATAATTTATTAGTCTAGCCATGGTTTGTCTAATATTTCTTTCTGCGAACTCGAATCGAGCATACTAAACAAATATTTAATTTCATTGACAAGACACTTGGATTCAAGTGATTTATCATCAAATCCTTCACTGCGTCGATGCCGGAGTTTGTACGCTCGTTGCTCAATGCGACTCATGATGTCTATATCATCATAATCTTCCATGTAAATAAATATTATAATAATGAGTTTTTATAATAAAAAAAGACGAGAATTTTTCAATTCTCGTCTTGTATATAGATAAATATATATTATACTCTACGTTCTCTAAACCACTTCGTGATTATTGTTTTCTCACCCTCTACAACTGAACACCCTTGGTGAGTTGAATACGAATTACTATCACCATCTACATATAAATTGTTCCAAATTACTGCCTGACCGACCCTGGGTTTGAACGAAAGTTTCTCCCCACTCAATGTATTAACCTTTGTGAATTTGGTTTCTCCTCCAAGTTCGGGTTCATTTAGATATATCATAAATGTCCAAGTACGTTGTCCTAGTTGACTGGCATATTTTTCATATTCTGGTGTATTTACGGCAAAGGTATCGGTGTGTGCTTTGAATTCCTGAGTTTTGTCGTAATGTTGGCCTTGCAACTGTTCACCGAATGTTGAATGAATTCCCATGTGAGAATGTATACGTTCATTTATATCTTTAATAACTTTTCCAAATGTATATTTTAAATCACAGGTAGAACTCGTACGTATACCACTGTCAATATATCCATCTGCCTTGGTGGCTGTGGATATATGTGACTTTCTCATATTTTTTTTAATAATGTCTACAAGTGTTTTACACTCTTCTGTTGTTAAAAAATTATCAATTTTATATATATCAAGATTGTCATTTTCAACTTCTATTTTTTCTGCACGATGTATGAATCTCCGTTCGTGTTTGAGTTCTTTTCTATCATATATTATTTTAGTGTCACTTCGGGGTTTGATGGTGTCCTCTTGAACTACAAAATCCCCTTCCTCCGGTGACCACCCCATAGTATTGGTTATGTCGTCTATATCAAAGTTATGCTTTTTTAAAGTATTAAATATGGTTTTATTGGTTACTCCCAAGTCCATATTTTCCTTTACCCAACCCTTCCAAGATTTATCCATTTTTATTTTCCTATGTTTTGATTGTTTAATTCATACTCATTCCAGTAACGGTGAGTATAGTCACCCCGTTTGATATCATCAAATAAGATTAAAACATCTTCGGGAACTACTTCGTGGTTAAAGTTGTGTATATAACCAACCGCAATACCATGCGGAACCCGAGCATGTTCTGGTCCCGCATATTCAAAACACATATCGGAGTTGTGATCCGAATAAGTTAATTGAGTAGATTTGATGTGCATATTTATTCTTTCTCGGAAGTCGTTTCTTCCTCGGAAGTCGTTTCTTCACCAACCACCTCGAAATCAGCATCAACTATATCATCTGACCCGGATGGTTTTTGAGTTTCTTCTTGGGGGAATACATCTCCCGGTTGCGGACCTGCACCTTCACTACCTGGTTCCGGTTGTAAATGCTTTCCCAATTTCTGCATTAATTCAATTGCCTTGTTGGTAGATTCATCTAATTCTTCCTTGGTGGCATCTTGATTTTCCAAAGTTTTCTTAAGTTCTTCTGCAAGATCAGTTGCTTCCTTCTGCTCGTCCTCTGGAATCTTTTCCTTGTTTTCTTCTACCAATTTTTCAAGTTGATATGAAATTCCATCAAGTTGATTTCGAACTTCAACGGTTTCACGCTTTGCCTTATCTGCATCGGCATGTTTCTCCGCATCGGCCTTCATCTTTTCAATTTCAGATTCATCAAGACCAGACGAATCGGAGATAGTAATCTTTTGATCCTTTCCAGTTCCTTGATCTTTTGCACTTACATTCAAGATACCATTGGCATCAATATCAAATGTGACTTCAATTTGAGGTGTGCCTCTAGGTGCGGGTACGATTCCATCAAGACGAAAGTTTCCTAACTTTTTATTGTCGGAAGACATTGAACGTTCTCCTTGAAGAACTACGATATCAACCGATGGTTGCCCATCCGCATAAGTGGAAAACGTTTGACTTTTCTTTGAGGGAATGGTGGTGTTGCGTTCAATCATTGGAGTTGAAACTCCACCTGCCGTCTCGATACCAAGAGTAAGTGGTGTTACATCAAGCAACAATACATCGTTGACATTGGAATCTCCACTTAGGATTGCACCTTGAATCGCTGCGCCCAACGCAACCACTTCATCCGGATTTACACCTTGGCATGGATCTTTTCCACCAGCAAGTTCTTTTGCAATTTCTACAACTTTTGGACTTCGTGTCATCCCACCCACCAGAATTAAATTGTTAATATCGTTTAGTGTAATGCTTGCATCGTCTAAACATTTTTGAAAAGGTTCTTTGGTTCGTGTGTATAACTTATCACAAATCTTTTCAAACTTGGAACGAGTTAACTTTGATTCAAAGTGTTTGGGTCCAGAGGCATCTGCCGTGATAAACGGCAAGTTAATTTCGGTAGACTTAGACGATGATAATGCAACCTTGGCCTTCTCCGATTCTTCCTTTAGTCGCTGCATTGCTTGACTATCCCCCCTCAAATCAATACCACTTTCTTTTTTGAATTCCTTGAGAAGATGTTCAATCAAACTTTCATCCCAGTTGTCCCCACCAAGTTGCGTATCACCATTGGTGGATTTCACTTCAAATACTCCATCCCCGATTTCAAGGATTGAGATGTCGTATGTGCCACCACCAAGATCATATACTGCAATGGTTTCTTCATTCTTCCCTTCAAGACCATATGCCAGCGCAGCTGCCGTGGGTTCATTTACGATTCGCAAAACCTCAAGTCCTGCGATTTCACCTGCATCTTTGGTTGCTTGTCGTTGTGCATCGTTGAAGTAAGCAGGTACTGTAATCACTGCCTGCTCAACCTCCTCGCCTAAATATTGCTCGGCATCGGACTTTAACTTGGCAAGAATCATTGACGAAATATGCTCAGGTGCAAAATCTTCTTCTTTATCTCCGTTTTGGCAACGGATATATGCGTCCCCATTTTTTCCAGCCACCACCTTATATGGGAGGTTTTTCGTTTCGTCTTTAACTTCCTTATATTTTCTACCAATAAGTCTCTTGGCAGAAAAGATGGTGTTCTCTGGATTGGTTATGGATTGTCGTTTTGCGGACGAACCTACTAACCGTTCTCCATCTTTTGCAAACCCCACGATAGAGGGTGTAGTACGAGAACCTTCTGCGTTTTCAATTACTTTGGGTTCTCCCCCTTCAACAACTGCTACGCAACTGTTGGATGTTCCTAAATCAATGCCAATTACTTTAGCCATTTTTTCTATTCTCCTATTTTGTTGTTATTATGAATCTCGTTTGAGACTTCGTAGATAACCTCGATTGAGCATTATCTTTATATAAATATAATGTAATCATGTTTTTTACGTATTAGTCCGTGCGTCTTGGTCACATGGTCCCCCATGTGATTTTGCGAACTCACACCATCTGCAATTCTTTTTATTTTTACCCGGTGTTTTTGGAAACGGGTTTTCCATATTGTATTCTCCACCCTTGGTAAACGACTCGTTTAAGAAGGTATTAAAACTAGTCCATGCTTGTTTGGAACTCATAGTTCCATGTGGTGGAATAAACCTTTGTATGCGTTCTCCTGACCACGGATCGTCCGGATCGTGCTTGCGTTTGAGAATAACAAACTCCACTTCTATTCTATCCAATGGAACTGCAAATGCTCTTGCGTAAAATACCTTGTAGAGAAGCAACTGATGTGTCTTGCTTTCGTCTGCCTTCTGCCACTTGTTCCACCCCCGTGTGGAAGTTTTCAAGTCAATGATTTTATACTTTTGGGTGGACTTGTCAAACAATACCACATCAAGAAATCCAATATATCCAACATTTTTTCGTACTTCTAAATCAATTGAGGTTTCAATTCCAGATAAGGTGTATCTTTGTTTTGAAAAGTACTTGTGACGAACCTTTTCATCCAGGAAGTAATCCAGTATGGTCTTCCCATCTTCAATAAATTCATCAAACTCCTCGGTTGTCATGCAACGTTCTCCATCAATGAGATTTCGTTCATCATCGGCAACCTTATTCATAATAGTAATAAATCGTTCGTTCCAATCGATTGAATCGACATCCAAGTGGGGTTGATTATACATCATCTCCAAATAGTCTTGAATTGCTTCGTGCATGGATGTACCAAACACAAGGTGGATGTTACTTTCCTTCTTTCGCAAGTTATCAATGTATGCAAGTTTCCAACTTCGTGGGCACTTGTAGTACATACTATATTGAGAATAACTTACATATTTGTTAAACTTTTTTTCTTCTAAGTCTTTTTTTTCTTTTACGTTTTCTGGCATAATTAATCACTTCCATCTTTAGTTCTCACGGCGGCTTCATAAATACTACATCTAAGTAATTGATTCCCGCGGAGTACTCCTGTATTGAATGTATCCCGGAGACTTTCATAGAATTCACGTTCATCGTATCCAAAGTGGCCTAAATCGGCAAGATGGGTAAGATATTGTTCGTAGTTCATATTTAATTTACGTTCTACCATTGTTTTCATATAAGCAACGGTCTGACCAACCGATTCAAATGTGAGGGTTGGTGTGTTCTTTAGTGTTGAGTCTACTATGTAATATTTCATTGTTACTTATAATAATACTTTATTAAACAATGAAAGTCAAGGTGTATTTTATAGAAAGGTGGGAGTCAAATATAGTATATATTATATTTATCTATATGAATAAATCATATATTGATAATGTAGTTAGTTCAGTTGGCAATACCGATAGACATCAACTTGAATTTAGACAAGCGGTTAATGAAGTACTAGAGACTATTGAACCAGTTATTGGGAAAGACTCTCGATACGAGGAGTTGGGGATTCTTGAAAGGTTGGTAGAACCGGAGAGAGTAATTACCTTTAGGATCCCGTGGGTAGATGATAATAACAAGGTTCATGTGAATCGTGGTTATCGAGTACAATTCAATAGTGCCATCGGTCCATACAAAGGTGGATTGAGATTCCACCCATCGGTCAATCTCAGTATCATTAAGTTCCTCGGATTTGAACAAACATTCAAGAACTCTCTTACGGGTCTTCCTATGGGTGGAGGAAAAGGTGGAAGTGATTTTGATCCAAAAGGAAAAAGTGACAATGAAGTGATGAGGTTCTGTCAATCATTTATGGTTGAACTAAGCAAACATATAGGACAATTCACAGATGTACCTGCGGGGGATATTGGAGTCGGTGCAAGGGAAGTTGGATTTTTGTACGGCCATTATAAAAGACTTCGTAATGAAGTCGTGGGTGTTTTGACTGGTAAGGGACTTGATTTCGGTGGTAGTTTGGTAAGAACAGAAGCAACTGGATATGGTTGTTGTTACTTTATGAAAGAAATGCTCGGAGTGCTTAATGATAGTTTTGATAAAAAGAAAGTAACAATTTCCGGTTCAGGTAACGTAGCAATTTATGCGATGGAAAAAACCATTGAACTTGGAGGTAAGGTTATTGCGATGAGTGATTCGTCTGGTTATGTTCATAGCAAGAATGGTCTTAAACTTGATTTAATGAGGGATATAAAGGAGACTAAACGACAACGTATCTCTGAGTATGCAAACCAAGACAAAGACGCAACCCTCGTAACCAATGGAAGTATATGGGACATATCATGTGATGTAGCACTACCATGTGCAACTCAAAACGAACTTGAAAAGAAACACGCAGAGTTACTTGTCCGTGGTGGGTTGATTGCGGCCGCAGAAGGAGCAAATATGCCATGCACACCAGATGCAGTTGAAGTATTTCATAAAAACAAGATTCCTTTTGGCCCAGGTAAAGCAGCTAACGCAGGGGGAGTTGCGGTGAGTGGATTAGAAATGTCACAGAATAGTATTCGTGATAGTTGGTCGTTTGATAAGGTCGATGCAAAACTACAAGGCATCATGAAGAGCATTCACGACAAGTCTTATGAAGCATCGGAAACATATAACGATAAAGGCAATTATGTCATGGGTGCTAACATTGTGGGGTTTCAAAAGGTTGCAAATGCAATGATTTCCCAAGGAATTGTTTGATAGATAATATTTATCTATATGAACAAATATGTGAATGAAGTTCTTACAAAGATAGAAGAACGAAATCACGCAGAACCTATTTTTATCCAAGCCGTATCGGAAGTTTACAATAGTCTGCATAAAGTGTTCGATGAACACAAGAGTTTCCGTGAACTCAATTTGCTTGAGAGGTTCGCAGAACCCGAGAAACAAATAGTATTCAGCATCCCGTGGATTGATGATATAGGAAATGTCCATGTAAATCGTGGATATAGAATTCAGTTTAATAGTGCCCTTGGTCCGTATAAGGGTGGGTTGAGATTTCACCCCACCGTTAATTTGGGTGTTATGAAGTTCCTTGGGTTTGAACAGACATTCAAGAATAGTCTAACTGGATTACAAATTGGTGGGGCAAAGGGTGGAAGTGATTTTGACCCCAAACGGAAATCCGACTTGGAGATTATGAGATTCTGTCAGGCATTTATGACTAAACTACATCACCACCTTGGTCACAAGACGGATGTTCCTGCGGGAGATATCGGTGTGGGGTTCACAGAGATAGGTTATTTATTCGGCCAGTATAAATCACTGCACAACAAGTATGAACCCGGACTTATTACGGGCAAGGGTGTTGAGTGGGGGGGAATTCATGGTAGAAAACAAGCAACTGGATTCGGCGTAATGTATTTTGCGGAATCCATGCTTAAGAATCATAACACAGATTTAAAGGACAAAATACTTGCAGTTAGTGGGTTCGGTCAAGTAACATATGGTGTGGTTAAGAAGGCAGTAGACCTCGGTGCAAAGGTGGTTACTCTATCTGGACCAGATGGTTATATATACGACAAGGACGGTGTGAGTGGTGAAAAAATCACTTACATGGAAAGACTCCGTGACACAAACAATGATGTTATCAAACCTTACGCAGAAAAATTCGGAGTTGATTACCACGAAGGAAAAAAGCCGTGGGAAGTCAGATGTGATATTGCAGTACCATGTGCAATTCAAAACGAACTAACCAAGTCAAATGCAGAAACTCTTGCTAATAATGATTGTAAGTTCATAGTGGAAGGTGCAAATATGCCATGCACGGAGGAAGCATTAAAAGTCTTTGCAGACAATAACATGGTAGTTGCCCCATCCAAAGCGGCAAACGCAGGAGGCGTCGCAGTTTCGGCACTTGAGATGCGACAAAACGCGGGGTGGGAAAAGTGGGGTTTCCATGCAACCGACAAAAAACTTCGTCAGATAATGAAGCAATTGCATAACACATGCCTCTCTAATGCCAGAAAGTACGGCAAGGAGGGTGACTATACGTTAGGCGCAAATGTAGGTGGGTTTTTGCGAGTGGCAAAGGCAGTGGTTGCTCATGGTGTAATTTAAAGTGGTTTGATATAGTTTACCGCATCCACCGCAAAGGCCTTTTCCTTTGAAATTAACGCACCATCCATTTCACGAGTGGGGTACCAGTTTATTGGATTGATAGAGGGAAACCCCCTCCGACCTTTGTCAAATAAAATAGAAATGCGTTCTTTGTCTTTTAAGTGTATATCACACGCAAGTCTTGGTCGTAGTTTTATGTGATCAAGTATGTCCCACTGTTCATCAGACCTTGGTGTATTTTCATCACATACCAATCTAAATTCCAAAGAAAATGAATCCGAAACTTTTATTTTTTTTAAAATCTTAACTTCTTCCGTGGCAAATACGACGTTTCTAAGTTTTTTACTTTTTTCTAGTTTTGGCATTTGCTCTTTCCAAGTCCCCGCAATTCCATTTAATGTTACGGATTTTTCAGATAAAGCATCGTCAAATGAATACTTTATTTTTGGAGTCCCCCATTCCAATATAACGTTCAGGCCAGATTCAATTTCAAGTAAATTCAATTCCCACATATCCAATAAGACTTCACCGGAAGATGTACTTATGTATAAATATTTCATATACATCCCCGTTTGTTTACTCTCGGTATCATATTGTAATAATGCATTCATTACAAACCTGGCATTCTTATCCAAGTTATCAAACAATACATAGGAACCTGTTGGAAAGTGAGGCATGATTTAGGACGATACGATGTGGGGTTCTTCTTTCCGAACAATTTTCATAATCGACTCGGGCACATGAACCATTTCATCGGTCATAAACAAATAGTCTTCAGTAACTGGTTTTTTATATGACATAACACCGATTGACTTGGATGTTATGTTGAGTATCTTTAACGGCATTAGTCGTCCGTATACACCTTTAGTGTGGGATAACTTACTGTTACTTGTAATTCTGGCCTCTTGTAGACCAGCAAGTGTCCAACCGAGACACTGACCTAATGTATCTGCATAATACTCCGCCGTAAACTCATCATCCGTGATGATGACCTCGGCCTTATATAATTTTTTTCCGAATAGTTTTGCAAGAAGTCTCTTTATCATGTATATAAATATATCAACAATTAACAATAATGCAATGAATAACTTTATTACACCACGATGTTTTTCACCGACATCATTACAAGGAATCATCTTTTACTTGATATTAATGCCAACTGTGTATATAATGAGTTTGATAATTAAGGGATTTTCATATTTATATACAAGATGAAACAGCTAAACGGAAAGAACTATTACTCTCAGAAAGAGATTCACGAAAAACTTCGAACTATCTACATAGACGATATGAATGACGTATCCCATTATTGTGAATGGATAGTTGTATATGAAGGAGAAGGCCTTCCGGTAATACAGGGTATCTGCCGCGGCATCACAAATGCGGCCCGAGCAATAAAAAATACCAACGAATCATATTTTACATGCACACAATTACGAAATCTATTATATGAATTGATGTATGGTAATTTTGAATTTGACATTAGAAAGTTCGTAGAAGGTGTTCACGATGAAAAAGATTTAGGTTGGAGATATTTTTTAGAAAACGAAGGCATTGCAATATGCGTATCCGAAATCCGAGACCTCGATAGAGAACATTCCCAATGAAAGAAGATTATTATACTTTACTGGGTGTGGACAAATCAGTTAGTCCCACCGAATTGAAAAAGGCATATAGGAAACTTGCAATACAATGGCACCCGGATAAGAATAAAGATGACCCTTCGGCCGAAGAAAAGTTTAAACAAATCTCCGAAGCATATGAAGTTTTATCGGATGAGACAAAAAGAAACAAGTATGATCAATACGGCCACAATGCTTTCACCCAAGGAGCTCCCGGATCCGGGTTTCATTCAAATCCCTTTGATATATTCAATAGTTTTTTCAGTGGAGGTGGAGGTGGAGCATTTTCAGATATTTTCGGTGGAGCTCCAAGGCAAAGCTCCCACCGCGGTGAATCTCTACGATTCGATATAGAAGTTTCACTAAAAGATATAATAAAAGGCCTAACCAAAGAAATCCGTTACAGCAAAGAAAAAAATTGTACAGGATGTGACGGCTCCGGCAAAACAACCCACACACAAACAATTACCTGTGATCAATGTAATGGCCAAGGCGCAGTATATCGACAAATGGGTGTTATGCAAATACAACAACCGTGCCCATCATGCTCGGGCACCGGCCGTACTATAATTAATCCATGTGGTTCCTGTCGAGGCCAAGGCTCGGTGACATCGAGTTCTAATGTGAAAATTAAAATCCCCAAAGGATCACACACAGGTACTAAATTGAAAGTTGCGAAAGGCGGTAATGATTGTCCATCAGGAGTACCAGGTGATTTATATGTCATAGTCTATGTCAAAGACGACGAATATTTTGATCGTCAGGGTGATGATTTAATTTGCGAAGAAAAACTTAATTTTTATGATATGGTACTTGGAACAAAACTTACAATTCCCTCACTGCACGGCAAGGTTAATATAAATGTTCCTCCAAATACACAACCCGACGCAATTTTAAAGGTTCAAACCCACGGAACTCCAAACATGCGGACAGGTCGTAACGGTGACCTGTATGTAGTTACCAAGGTGCAATTACCAAATAAAACTACAAAAGAGCAAATTGCCATCTTGGAATTGTATAAAAAAACCTCCAAATAAGGAGGTTTTTAAGTTACTTTTTTTTGTGTCTAGGACCAAAGTTTCGTATAGGTCGTGACTGCGTTGACGTTTCATATGAACGTTTATGTTTGAGCCTATATGTAATTCTACCCTTTTCTATATTATACTTACTCACTTCAACTAACACCTTATCTCCTACGGTCAGTCTAATAAAGTGTTGTTTTAGTTTTCCTGATAGAACACACAATAATGTTTTTTTGTTCCCATCCAAATCAAATTCCACATCAAACATTGTTCCAGGAAGGAGTTTTTTCACGATACCTTCCAACTCGTGGATATCGGGGTTATTTTTACGTGACATCTTAAATAATATTAAGTAAGGATTTCATCGACAAGACCATATTTCAAACAAGTCTTGGCATCCCACCATAAATCACGTTTAAGAATCTCATCCATTTTGGTCTTGGGAACCTTAGTGTGCTTCTCATAAATTTCTTTAATTCGTTTCATCAAGTTCTCACTATTCTCCATATCATCCTTTAGTTCGGCAAACTTTCCCCAGTGTTGAGAACTAAGTTGGTGGATCAGCATATAAGCATTCTCCCCCATAAATCGTTTTGCACCACATACACTCATAAGGGTTCCTGCACTCGCCGCACACGCATCTATGTATGTATATACCGGAGTCTTTGAACTCATTATATAGTCAATGCTACCGAAGGCCGCAAAAACACTTCCCCCATAACTATTAATACATAAGTGGAGGGGAGGAATAGTCGGCATCTGTAATTTAACAGCTATCATTTGCATTTCGCGGTCAAGGTGAGATATTTTATGATTTAACTTAAAGTTTTCCTTCATGGTTACCGAACTATAGAAGTAGATGATGTTATCATCACCTTCTACGGTATCCATTGAATTGCCTTCGGCGGCATTCTTTTTTTTCTTCACTAGTTTCTTTTTGGTTGGCTCAACACCATCACCCTCTTCATTGTTTCCGTATTTCCAGTCAAACATATCTATCGTATCCTTTTTGGTTTATTTGTTCGCACTATTGAGACTTTCGACTTTGGGTCGTATTGCCGACAAATGTCGATCCAATAACTTGCTTCCCATTTAGCATCATGCTCAGAGACGAAATTTTTTTCAGAAGTTCTCCGGCCATCTCTAGTTACTACATATTTTTGTATATCCGTGTCGGTGTGTGTATTCATAATTAGTTTTTATTGGTGTTTTCTGGAAGGATTAAACCATCAGTATTATCCGCATTGGTGTCTATTGTCGTTTCCTCCACATCTTCATTAATTATGATCTCGGGTGGTGGAGGAGGAAGTTGATCATTCTTCCCAGGATTTTTCGGAGGAGTAGCATGGATATTTAAAGTTTTTGTATATCCATAACAAGAACCATACATTGCTTGGATCATTTCAATATCAATAATCTCACCTTCAGGTGTAATGTCACACAGACTTGAGACCGATTTTTTTTCAGACCCTTCTCCAAGAAAATCCATATCTCCGATTCCAGCAAGTTCTTCTTCGGTGTGAAGGACGTTTATCCTTGCTCCACCAAAGTCACCCGATGGATGTCCCATAAAGTCTTTAAGTTCTTCCTTGTCATCCTTAGTGGACTTCTCGGTATCCCACAATACATCACCTTCCGATGTGTAATCTTCTTCATCGTCGAACTCGGTAAATTCATCTTCATCCCACTCATTGTCTTCATAGTCCTCATCCTCGTCCTCATAATAAACGGGTGCTTCATACTTGGGAAGAACCGAATATGGATTTTCAATTTCTTCGTGGACAACATACTTGAAGGTTCGGAGTTTTTGACAAGAGCAATCGGTAGGAACACTCACGACGTCCGCCGGATTGACCTTAACCGTAATCAAACGATCCCCGATTTTTTCACCTTCATCATTAATATCCATATCTTCACCATAAGGGAAGTGACCATAACTACGGACATATTCAATGCTTCCGCAATGAAGTCCACTTGAACATCCCTTTTCGGGGTCAGCAGTTACGTCTTCACGTTCCATTGTAACAGTTTCTCCAATCTTATTGGAAACACCACCAGTCCACTTATCGGTATAGTTGGCATTGATTGCCTTGTATGCGAGGAAACAACCATCTTCCGTGAAGGGGAGGTTCTTGTGTTCCAAGAAAGTATAAAGTTGGTCAGCACTACCCTCGGAAGGGTTTTTCATGACGTTCTTAAGAAACTCAATCATAGGTTCAACTACGTCTCCGTTTTGAATCATGTCTACAATTCGTTGAGCCAAGACATTGTGGATAATCAACCCGTTGTACAACAGATTGCTTCCTTCAATTTCAATGAGTCCGTTTGAATAAGACTTGTAACCTTCCTTAACGTCAAACAATTCTTCAAGATCATCAAAGTCCTTATTAAGAAGTTTTGCCTTGATTTCATAAAAACTTGGATGCGTATTTCCAATTACATATGGTTTGTTATCAATGACAGCGGTGATTGTTGAATCGGTGACGATGCTTAGTGGTGTTTTCATAACTTTCTTTTTCCTATTGTGATTATTCAGTGTCTTCCGGAATTGGAAGACCGGATTTTTCCAGGCGTTTATTTCTATTGTTAATTTGTGCTTTATACATCTTGTCGGTAACCATTGTACCATAGATGCTTTTTCTTAAAGGTTTTTGTGTACCATGTCCAGACTTCTTGGCTATTTTATATGCTCCAGATTGCGTCTTTGGATCCGGTAGATTTACTCTTGCTCGTTTACCCATGTTCTTTATCTCGTGTTTCTTCTATTTTTACGTATTTGTACTTCTTGGATTTGCGGGATTGCTTACCCATACCAAATTTCTTTTTTAATCTATGTTTCCAGCCTTGTGATTGTTTCATATTATTCCTTTATTATATATATCTATATTACCTTAATTTTAGTCATTCGTCAACTTTTTTTTAATTCCATTCGGAATCAAAAAAAACTTCCCTCCGACAGTCAAGTATTCATTTCAATTATTTTTACGTATTGAAAGAAATCCTTCAATGGAGTCTTCCAGTATCCGTCTCCCTTAATTGCATCCTTCATGTACTTAAACATGGGATATGTGGTGTCCAAAAAATCTTGTGGACGAGGAAAGTCCTTTTCCTCACCCTCTTTACCTTTATAGTGTACCAAGGTTCTCAGTTCACCAGAAATGTTATTAGCAAGACCCCTAAGTTGGCAAACAAGATTTTCTTCATCAGTAGTCAATCCATTCTTTGCCTTGGTGTAACTTTTGACGATACCCCGAATCTTCTTAATATCCTTGGTAAAGTCGTCGTTGTAGTCTACCACACCCAAGAGTGTAGTCAACTTACGATGCCTTATAAGATGATTGACCATCTTGTATCCATACTTGTCCTTGTATTGACCATACTTATCAATTACAAGTTGTTTGCGTATTGCATGAGTCTTATCACGAACACTCTCCTTGATATAATCACTTACAAGGTCAAAGAGGTTTATCCAGTTAGATAGTTTTGCGACCTTCTTAACATGCATCTTCTTAATACCAACTATGGTGTATGATTTTTCCTCACCGATAATCCTTTGTGAAACCTTAACCAAATCATCAATACTATGGTTATTGAAATCACGTTCACCATTGACAACATGCCAATTCTTGATAGGAACATAATAGTTGGTTGTGGATTCATCAGTCAAATCCAATTCAACCTCATCCCAGTTACTCCGTGGATTATACCACCAAGAGCAACCCACGTCCAACTCATACCCAAGAAGTCCCTTACCCTTATTTGACCCTTGTGTGGTCGTGCGAGGGGGTTTCTCCAGAGTAGATACCTTGGTAAGTTTCAAAGGAACTCCGCGTTCATTCATAAATTTGCGGAATTTTCCAAGTTCATAGTTGTTCTTGGGGTTTATCAAAAGACAAACCTTCTTCTTGTTCTCATCCTTACGGAGATGATGACGCATACGAGCAACATGACCCTTATCCAAGTCATCAACATAGATTTCAAGATTCTCGTTATACGTCATGTGCGTATTGGATTCTTGACGGACAACATAATCATATTCGTCAGCATTCCTCTTTCGTGCCGGACTACCCAACCAAAACGAAGTCACCGACGAGGGCAACTTAGAATAGTCGTGTCCAAAAGAATCTTGCAGTGCAACTTCGTTCCACTCCAAATTCTTCTTCCACTTAAAATTATCAATGATACCATGCGAACTTCCACCTTGTGGATGAGTGTCATGTCCAACCATCTCTTGATACATCAACTTTGCATCCCAGAAGGTTTTGCAAGATTCCAACTTAGTCTCAACTTGTTTACGAATCTCAGTCATAACACCCTTGACTCGTTTAAACATATACTTTCTTGCAGAATCCGTCCAACCAATGCTTTCCCGACTTGCAGTTACATCCAATTCACCGATAGGTACGTTAATCACGATACCACGATTAATCAAATCACGATACTCATAAGTTGATTGCCAATCACCCAATTCTCGTTCCACGACATTATCAATATGCTCATATGCGAAAGGATAGGCAACATTGCCCATGATAATCCACGACTCATCATAATAATTAAGACTACTCCGCAAAGCATACCAATCAGTTCCTTCAAACAACTTGTCAACTTGAGGAATTTCCAACTCCTCTTGACCAACCGTCACGTTAGGAGTAACATCAAAGAAAGGAAACACTTGAAGTGCGGCTTCCTTCAGTTGCTCAAACAGACTACTTCCACTTCGTCTATCCTCGGAGTTGGTGTCCACCGGAGTAAACTTTACTTCCGTTCCGTCAGGTTCAAAGGAAGCTTCCGTACTAATAATTGAAAAGTTGGGTACGTCATCGTCCAAGTAGTTTACCACAGTCGTCTTAACACCCTCATGGATGGAAGTTACGGTAAACGCATCACTAACACAAAAGGGAGTCTTGCTTCCCAAACCCATGCAACCCACGTAATCATCCGAATGGGTTTTGTTTGAATCAAAGTAAGTCGTATAAATGGTTTCCAAATCCTTCTTGCTCATGCCTATGCCATAGTCACGAATAGAGAACCAAGGTTCTACCATATTAGGGAGATGGACGTCAAAGGGTACTTCGGTATGGCCTTTAGCCACATGAGCATCGTATGCGTTCGTAGAGAGTTCTCTAACGGGTGCCTTTGCCTTTTCACTATACAGACCCTCTGATAGAATCTTAAAGGCCTTTGAAGATGCTTTGATCTTATAGGCTTGCGTTTTTGTTAATGAGTTATGAAGGACGTTATCCTTTGACACTACTTTCATATGATATGCTGTATAATGATATGGTTCTTACTTTACGAGTTATTATATATATATTATATTCTCTCTATTATGGATAAATCTTACCATAGATACCCCTAGACGTCAACATCTATTTTTATAATTCTTTTTGATTTATCTATCTTGTTGATAGGTAGGGATTTAATTCCCCCAAAAAAGTCAGTTAGGATACACAGGTTCAAGTACAACATGGGAGTTCAACGAAATCTCGTATGCTTGCTCCATACTGATACGTTCTCCTACACTAACAATAGCAGGTTTGCTTGAGCCTGCTTTCTGAACTTCAAAGAATACAGCACCTTCAATCTTAGTAATCTCAAATGAGGTATCTGCATTTATCATTGCAGCTGGATGAGTTCTAACGTATCTCTTGATATGTACTATCGGGTCTTTCATAGATAAGTAGGTATTGTACTACTTCCGCAAAAATTAGTCAAGAACTATTTTGTTAATCAAGAAGCAGATCGGGATGTGATGAGCCTTCTACAATCTCAATGGTATCGAGATCACTTTTATTATCTCTTGCCAACTTAACTAAGTGTTTAAGTTGTTTTTCATTCAAACATTCTCCAACACGGATTTCTTTATCCGTAAAACCAAATGGGTCACCTGCCTCGGTAGGCACTTTCACAGATGCTTGATTGATGAGTTTTTTGACTTTATATGGAAGTGTTATGTTCCTCGGGCAGTACTCAATTGTTACTTTTACTTCCCTCTTTTGTTTACCTAATCCTAATAGTGACATCATTTATTTATCCTAGTATCATATAATATATATATTTGTGTTTCAATTTCAACGTTTTTTTTCATAATTATTTACAGTTTATGCTATTTTCTCACAATGACCAATGTATTACTTAGATATTTTTACAAATTCATCCATCGTAATAGTCAATCCCATGTGTTGTAACCAATTTTCATAGCATTGTAAATTCAACTTACTCACGTTATCCACGGGGATGTCCTTTAAATCATTATAACTGAGAATTTCATTGGGCAAAAATCGCAAGCTTTGCTCAATTTCCGCAAGTTTCTTTGTGTTCACCGCAGTTTCCGAAGCAAATTCCCAAGTAATTGAATTACCAAATGCCTTAATTGCATCTCGGATAACCCTCTTTTCATCTTCAAGTATGGATAGGAGGAAGTCTTGATCGTCATATGGATTATCCACTACCGACAATGCTAAGATTATGACTCCTTTAACATCAATCTTTTCGAAGTATTTCTGTCCATTGAGTGTTTTCATTGCATGGGGATGAGAATTTTCGCAATTATAAGACTTAAAAACCTCTCGTATGTCAACGCAACACGACATAAATGGTCATTTGCATCACGATATTGAATGTTCACCACTTGTTTGCTTTCAACGGTGCTTACATCCAACACATGATACAGATAATAGTTGTAATCATCCAACACTGGATTATACATTACCATCAAATAGTCATCTTTTATGGATATGGAGGTATTTTTCACAATATATAAATATTTGTTAGGACTAAAAACTCCCATATTTCACAGAGTAAACTCTTGGGAAAAAAAATTCCATTTTTTAAAATTCTGGATTTACCCAAAAAAAGTTCCAATCTACCTCCCAAAAATCGATATGGGTAACTCTGGACAAAAAAGTCGTCATCAACACGAGAGTAGACAAGGGCGACCACCACCAGAGAAGTTCGCCTTATGGTTACAAAAAATAGTTAAGGTGTTATTAGAACACATTATATCCAATGGTGTCTTGACGTCAAGTTCAACCAAGCAATTGAAAATTATTTTTCCTAGCTCCTTGATAATCAGCTAGTTATTTATCTGGATCGGAATTGGAAGGGACAGGTTGAAGGTAATAATATTTTGCTCCTGTGAGGCGTTGCTCGTATTGTGCTATCTTCTTACGGAAGTTCCGGTTACCTTGTATGAATCTATCTACGTTACATGAGGTGAGTAGTATCATTACTATTACTAATACTATTCCCATTATGATTATTCGGGAGGGTATCCGCGAATTTTTCCGTTGCGTTTGGCAGGAGGTCGCATAACTGCCCCGTGGCGGGTTTCGTTCAAAGTCCTCCGGCATTGTTATCCAATGACATCCGAGTTTAACGCCGGGATATAACTCGTTGACCTTTTCTCTTACCAGTTCTCTTGCTTCGTCAAGTCCCGTTGCTTGAACGATTACTATTTCCGACTTCGGAAGAATCGCCTTCCACGTATAGTGGAATCCGTAAGGTTTAAGTTTTGTCTTCTTGGCCACTCCTAATAAATAGGAAGTAAATAAGGAAGAGGACTATGAGACCCGTTAGGCCATTAAAATTTGTCAAAAGGGTGCTTATGTTGTCAACCACACCGAAGCCGCCGTCTATACCAAACAGAATGGATGATACTATACCTAACCCTATTAGACTAACGAAGAATGACGTGAATAACTTTGCCCACGATTTTGCTTGTCCGAAAATTTTGTCAAAGAAACCAAGTTCAGTATTATCAGTGGATGTCATTCTCCCTTCCTTTGGGGTAGTCATGTCTATAGGTTCTAGTTCTTCTTGTAATTTTTCTGATTCTGTGGCCACGGCCGTCTTGTTCTTAGCATTCTCCCTATCCACCGCATAGTTGCTCAATGGCATATGGGTTTCTCGGTATTGACCTGCTTGATCAGGATAGTCCTCAAGGAATTGTCCTTCCGCCGAATTCAACGATAGTGCCTTATAGGTAATCGTTTCGGTTTCGTCATAATTATCTGGATCAGGACGAAAGGTAATGTTAAAAGTCTTGAGAGTTACGTTTGCCGGTGGGTCAATGGGTTCAATGTAGTCCGGTAGACCAACACTCAATAGTGGTGTGTCACGTTCTACTTCCAACTTTGCCGTTAGTTGCTTCTGGGCTTCTTCAAGAGTTTCCGCAATAATTTCATACTTGGTAACTTTCTTTCCGACCTTCTCACTAAAGATATACTTCTTCATAGAAGCAAATCCTTTACACCTATAACAATCACCACCACGGCAATAACGAATGCTCCTATAAAGCAGGCTGCTCGTAGCATTTGTCTGTTTTCATAATCCTTCATATCTTCTCCTTATTGAGTCTTTAACTTAAAATGATTTGCTTGAATCCAATTGAGAACCAAGTAACTCGGATCATTTTCCTTGCTCTCGATAATTCGGTATATGGCAACTTGGCCAAACTTCCGGTGGAATTGCAATTTATCCAATTTATATTTGGATGCCGCTTTCGGGGGCTTGATAAATGGTGGGAACATATCTTCTATGGGAGTGGAGGATTCCTCGTTATCCATCAGGACGCAAGGTAATAAAATCCACCTATGAGTGCGGAAACCACACAACAATACAGGGTGAACGTTACGAATAAATCAATGTATTCTTTCATTATGTTATTATAGTATCACGTGTAACTATGATGGTCAAATGATTTTTTAAGTTTCTGTAAAAAAAGACCGGTGGTTGGGAATAAAAAATAAACAAACCCAACCACCGAGTATAACGATAAATTTTATGCCGTGTGACGTGTTGCTTGTTCGAACGTCAAATATACCAACGCCGGTGCGGTAGCATCATGCTCCACCTTTTCATATACACCCACGGTCGGATGTCCGACTCGTGATTGCGGAGGAGTTGAATAAATTTCGCATAGTAAATATTTTCCTCGGCATTGAGGAATTCTAACTGCTTCAGGAAATACGTCCATTATTATGCTTTGTCCTTTTTATTATTTTTGTTAGGGTCTTTCGGATTAAATACCGTGCCAATCTTTTGTAACCGTTTGTATTTCAGAACAGCCGCAATTACCGCACAAACCACCCCGAACACCACGATCATTTCATCGTCGGCCTTTGATGCTAAAATTTCAATCATCATATTATCCTCCTACCGGAACAACTTCAAATGCATCCGCAGTATGAGTGTCCACCGGTTTCGTGTAATATCCACCTATGAGGTGACCGGGCAATTCGTGAAACGACAACCCATTCTCCTTCGCATAGTTAACGATGTCCAGAAGGGTACCCCTCAGGACAAACTTGGAAGGTTGAGCATTGATGCCCACCCCAACCCATTTCATTAGTTCAAATTTTTTCATACTCTCTCGTATTTTTCGTAAGTTGCTTATTATCAGCAGTTTAAATTTTTTGGGAAATCACGTATTATTAACATAGTGCATGACCAAAGACCCAACAACTAATATAATAGTCAACAAAGTAACCCAAGATAAAAATTCTTCTCCAGTAGTAGTAGTATTATTATTATCATTCATATAACTTAACCTATATCCTTTCTTACAAAATTGCTTCACCATAATTCTTGATGGCAACGTTCTCTGCTACCTCAAGGGAACTAAACAGGAATCCGGCAAAGACCCCGAGACTGGTTCCAACTTCCCACATATCCAAATGCCGGTAAGTAATGTCCCTATTCATCAGTTCATTCATCCGACCAGCGGCATTGGCATCGGATTCGTAAATCTCCGAATGGTTGACAGCATCGTCTCCGGTGCCCGTGGTGTAATTAACTTGGTTGACTTTTCTTATGTTTCTCATTTTCTCTCTAATTTTTTCAGTAATCCTTAACTCACTCTCAATACAAGTACTATACCAAATTTATTATAAAAAGTCAACACCTAATTTCATGTATTTTTCAAAGGCCGGAGGAGCCGGCAGGATTGCCGAGACCGCCTTATTGAGATTGAGACTCAGTATCAAATTTTTTTTTTCTAGCAACTTTTTTATTATACACTAACAACATATGTACGCAATTACGTTTAACACCAAGGCAACCCGCCCTCCCACTCCTTAGAGTGTACCAAATTTCGCGGGCAAAGTCAATCATATCCATGCTCATTTTATCAAGTATAATTTAAACTTATGAGCATGGTTGGCAAACCCCTTTTTCACCCATTAATTTTACTACTAATCTCTTGTCGGATTCTAAGCTTCAAATGCCCATAAGTTTTGCGCCGGACAATACCCCATTAACCTTCTTGCGTAACTTGCTTATAGTCAACCTATAAAAAATGTTTCGGGCGGTCTCGGCATCATTAGCACAACTCATAGGGTCGTATGAGCTGGAAAAAATATTACTGGTGCTTATGTCGCACCCTATTGCCCATTAGTTTTTGTTATGGGTTCTATGGCGAAAAAAGTGGATGGCACCCGAGGGGTAACTATA
>Ga0209362_1000872_pt1 | contig 25361 bp, 31 predicted proteins | sample SaaInlV_165m_DNA_FD_184680 | JGI IMG/M metagenome (GOLD analysis project Ga0209362, IMG submission 184680) | Marine microbial communities from expanding oxygen minimum zones in the Saanich Inlet - Saanich Inlet SI037_S3LV_110m_DNA (SPAdes)... | ecosystem: Environmental > Aquatic > Marine >... | reverse complement strand
GTCTTCCATTGATTGCAATGTCTCCCTTATCATTCTTTCCTATAGACTTGACTACTATTCTTTTATTTTTAAACTTTCCACCTAAAACAGTATCTCCTACACTAATTGGCACTTTAATAACTTCTTCAAGATAGTCTTTAAATGATTTCATTTTACTTAGTCTACTTGTGCTACGAATCCGCCGTGTTCTTGCTCAAAACTTTTAACTATACCCATCCTCTTCATTCTCTTTAACATTGCGTTGTATAAAGATTTCCGTGACTTTTCTTTACCACTGAATAGGATTTCTTTTACTTTTTCTTGCTTGACCACATGCTTTGCATAATCAATGACTGTTGCGAATACTGCACCCGCATTTCCTGTCTTTAGGATTAAGTGTTTATCGTCATTACCTTTTGAAACACCACCTTCCGAAGAAAGCATAAATTCTAAATGCATCTTTCGTGGTTCACCAAGTATTTTTGCTTGTCTTTTGTTACCAAGTCGAATCCATATAGTATAACTGTAGTCACCAACATCAAACTCTGCTTTTCTCTCTTTGTCTGTGTTGATAAACTCTTTCCACTTGAGCGGTCTATCTAATATCTCTGTGATGTATTCTTCTCTAAACTGTGCCATTGTGCTACCAATCTCTGTTCGTTTACCGGCAGCCTGTTTACCATCTAACCAAGTGTACCAATCATATTTTGATTTGATGTACTTAGATTTACCCTTTATAGTTTTAATTTCAAACAACTTGAATCCATCTTTTTCAAATGGCAGATATTTGTCGTCTAATACCTTTGCACCTAGTTTAGCAGATTTCTCATCCCATCCTGATATACTACCATGTGTAGGGTCTAGTACAAACATACAATACCCTTTCTTCTGCAAGACTTCTTCAATGTATACATTGTTGTCTGCAAGACCATTTTCTAATTCTTCTATATGTTCGTTTGGGAAAGTTTCTGGTGCATCTGGCCATGCATCATTTATTATTTTAAGTAGACTTCTTTTGTTCAGACCGAATTTGCTCAGATTGTTTGCAACTTGTTTGATGTGCCAGTTTTGAAAGTTGGTCGTAGATGTGTGTATCTTATTCTTTAATGTCCACCCCTTGACATAAGTTTGTTTCTTTTCTTCGATGTATTGTTTGAATGATTTCATTAGGGTTTTAAGTTCCAGTGACAATAGTAGTTTAATAATTTAACAATGAATGGCGTCATGTTAAGTGGTGCGACTACTCTTCTTTTTCTTTTTCAACATTCGTTTTACATTTGCAATTCTTCTGGCACTCGGTCTAATTGTACCACCTGAACCTGAACCTTGTCCAGGTCCTTGTGCGGCTTGTGATTCATATTCACCATATGGTGTGACTTCATATGGTATGTATGGTCCATTATGTTGCTTCTTGACCGGCAATTCTTCATAAGGTAGTACATCTGGGTCTACTTCAGGTATTGTTGGTTCGTCCACAGGTTCTTCTTGTTCATCACCATCGTCTGGTGTAGGTAAAAATCGTGGGATGTAAGTTGGAGATTTGGGATTTGATGGACTGTATTTCCACAAGGTCGGTATAAGTTTGGTGGGGATGAGAGGATTTGCTGGATGTTTTTCGTTCCAAATCGGTTGCAACCAATCGGGATTTACATTATCGGGATTTAATGGACTGTATTGGTACAGGTCAAACGGGTCCCACCATGCTTCTGCTGTTTCTGAATCTTGTGCGGCTTTTGGGTCACTGTTGGTTGTGGGTACACCTTGCTTTTTCAATTTCTTGGTTTGTTGTTTTTGTATTATATTTGCAATTATTCTCTCTTTTGGTGTTTGTTGTCCTTGTGCGGCTTTTGGGTCACTATCACTCAGTCTATTTGTTGTAGGTCTAATTGTACCATCTGAACCTGAACCTGGTCCAGGTCCTTGTGCGCCTTGTGTTTCTTGTTCACCTTGTCCTGCCATCGGACCATACGGTTGTCTTTCTCTTTCTTCTTTTTCCCTTGGAGTTTCTGGTGTCGTTCCACCTGGCGCAATGGGTACTATTGGTGTCGGGCCCGGGATATGCTTGTTCGGTTTCTTCGGTTTCTTCTTCTTCCACTCATCCCACTTCCTCTGCACGGGTCCACCAGGTCGTAAAGGTCGGAAAAGCGGATTCAATTGAACTGGACTCAAAGGTGACCATGGGTTTAATGGAGATACATTTATTGGGGAGATTGGTGAGTAAGGATTCATTGGATAATATCGAAAGGGATTCCACCACGGAAACGGATTATCCTTCGGGTCAAATGGTCTCGCCAACGCGCCTTGTGTTTCATGTTCTTCACCTGTTTCTTCTATATCCCATGCAACATACTTAGATGCTTGACCGTCTTGTTTGTCTGTGTTCTTCCATCTCTTTTCAATTACACCTTTATTGATGCGATGTATTTTGTCTGCAATCTTTTCTGTGTGCTTACTAAATTCGGCTTTTGCCTTGTCGTATTGAATTATGGCTTGTTTGACATCAGAGATTGCATCTTCTGGTCGTCCTATACTCGTACTAAGTTTGCTTGCAAGGTCGTCTGCAAGTTTCTTTTGGTTTTCATGTTTTGCTTGGTTCAGTGCTTTGAGTACATCTCTTGGGTCATCTGGGTCGCCTTCAATTTTAATGCCAGCATCTTTAATTATATCTGTTATTGCTTTAAAATCTTTTGGTGTAGACACCCAACCGAGTCCTACTCTTTTACCCTTACCAACTGGAATTTGACCAACTTTAGTTGGTGGTGGTGTATCCACCAATGATATTCCATCACCCATGTGTGCAACTTTACTCGCAGTGGTACTTGAAACAGACATCGTTTCGTTTACTACTTGTTGTATAGATTCTACTAGTTTTTTTGATGGTTTATTATTATTCATGTGTATACCTTTGCGTGCCCTTCGTTTAGTAACATTTGGTTGAGGGATATCTTACGGTCTGGCAACATAATCGTTCCAAGTATCCTACCGTACTTACCCTTCTTATCTATCTCTGTGATGATGGTGAAGTCGTCCGAGTGTCGAAATGCTTCCTGTACTCTCTCTTTGGCAGCAATTCCTAGTTTCTTTTCTTCTAAATCTCTGGTACGAGTTTCGGGTGTATCAATACCCTTGAATCGTATTCTCTCTTTGAGTCGTACATTGAAACCCAAGTCAATAACACAGTCTATCGTATCACCGTCAATCACTCTTACAAGTTTGGCTTTATATTCGTACATTATCTTGGTGTCCTCTGGTTTTGTTGCATCATCTGTTGATTGCTATACTCATCGTCAATCAATTCAAGTGAACCCTTTGTAGACTTCTCGAAATTAATTATTTCATCACCGTGGTCGAGGTGTACCAGTATCTCTGCAAGTCTTTCTTCTATCTTGTCTACCTTCGGTGCGAGTACACTTTGCGTGGCTTTGATGTCTGTGAGGTTCGCATCGATTCGTGAATCAATCGTCTGTACACCATTCCACAATTGTAATGCGGCACCCATGAACACACTCGCGACCAATACGGTCACTGCATTTGATACTATTTTATTCCAATCTAGTTTCATTTCTGTTGTTGTACTTTTGCGTATGGTTTACGAACATCTATGTTACCACGATTCAACAATCCTGATGCTTGTCCGACTTGACCTTTGTCGTTGTCTATGACTGGCATATTTTTCCTTGATGGTGAACCGGCCGGTGGATGTTTTTGCCTCATCCAATCCAATCTCTTGTTAAGTTCCTTCTTTCCACCAATACCTTTTAACCACTGTTGTGCTTTGTCTTTATTATAAAACTTAGGGTTCATATGTTTGCCATGATTGATTGCATCCATTGCATCACTAGTATCTGATTGGAATATGTTCTTATCGTTACCCTCTGGTGCGCCTCGTCTTTTGTTATTCATTGAATCACCAATACCTCTCATCACAGGAACAAGGTCACCAATATTCAAATCTGCTTGCACACCTCCAACCTTTACTGACTCTGTAGAAATTCTTGGTGGTGGTTTGTTCATTGGTTTTTTTGTAGGGTCTACATTAAGGTTGGTCGCTGCCCATCTATGATGACCGTCAAGAACATGACCGTCTTTAGATACTACAGCACCCAAGTCACCACCCTTTACACCGTTGATTGCCATTCCTAATGATTTACCTAAGTATACATCTTGTTGTGTTGGTTTTAATTTGTTTGCATCAAATTGTTTTGCTTTAACTTTAACTATATCATCTGTGGTATCACCATCATGCTTACCCTTATACTGAAACACTTTTTTAAGTGTACCTTGTAATGGGTTTGGGAATTCTGATGGTTTAGTTTCCACAGGATTCATTGCTTCTGGAATAATATATTGCTTGAAGGATTTCATAATTTAGGGATTGGTTTGTTTATAGGCTTTGCTTTTCGGAGTTTTGAACCAATCGATGGTGCAATGGGTTTAACTTTTGGTCCTCCGAGGCCTTTGAGAAGGGTAGGCATACTCCGTGACACTAATTTACCTACATCCCGTCTTGAGGAAGACGATACTTCTTGAATACCATCACCATCATATTCTACTGAATTGTTCTGTTGCTTTGGTTTGCTCTTGGCTTCTTTCTCTCGTCTTGCCTTTACGGCATCCTGTCCTTTTTGTGACATACCATGAAACGAACCTTGTGATGGGAATGCTCCTTTAAGCCTCTTTATTCCATCCTCGCCTCTTTCAATCTTTTCACCTATAAAACGAGCAAGACTTTCCTTTGTCGAGTCTTGTAGTTCATATTCGGTTGATGCATATAATTTATCTTGTCTTTCCAGGTTTCTAGAAACCTTTCTAAGTAACTTCGCTTGTTTATTTGTCTTGGGAGTATGTTTTTTAATTGTACTTGGTTTAACCTGCATCGCCCATTTCGCTTGTTTCTGTCCTGCATCACTTGTTGATGAATATTCATCTAGTTCAACGCCTTCAACATCATCATGACCTTCATTCTGTGACATTTCCCATTCTTCGTGTTCCATGCCGGGATGTGCTTGTTTACAAGTCTTTCCCTTGTGTTTAATCTCATGATGTACACTGTCTTCATTTTCATGGTCATGTTTACCCTTACAGTCATGGTCACCGTTCTCCACCATAGGATTAACAATACTTCTGGCAGATTCTATAAGATTTCTAAATTGTTTTGGTTGCATAGTATTCCTCTTTATTAAAATAACTTTTACTTATTATATATAATAATATGAACATAAAGGAAATATATTATGCCAACATACGATTATCGATGTAATGCTTGTGAACACCTGTTTGAATCCGTTCAAATGATGGACGATGACATGAAACCAACAAAAGAACCTTGCCCAGAATGTGGCAAAAAGGAAGTCACAAAGTCTTGGGCTGGTGTGACGCCAGGTCTTGGTTCTGATACGAATTTAACACCCGACAAGAAAACAGGTGGTCAATGGTCGGAAATGATGGGGAGAATCAAAAATAATATACCAAAGAAATACCATGAAGGATTAGACAAATCCACTAATAGAACCGGCAGGAGATGGAAAGGTTGAAATATACCATATTATACATAAGTAAACAAACCATAGGAGTTTCATATGAACACAAACGAATTTAGACGACATTTAGCAAGCATTCACAATGTACTCAACAGCAATCAACGAAGCCTTTACGAAGGCAAGGAAGAAGTTGAAGTTGAAGAATCAACAGAAATAGACACACAAGAACTTGAAGAAGCATTAGTAGTTTCTTTTCTTGAATCATATTTTGGTGGTGAACTGAACGAAGACACAGATGACGATGACATTACAAATGCAATCATGGAACTGAATGCAACATGTCTTGCTGTAAATGAATACTTCGGTGTTACTGAAGGTGTTATGGGTGGTGTTGCGGGTGGTGCTTTGGGTAGTGCTTTAGGTCCTGTTGGAACTGTTGCAGGTGCATATCTAGGACACAAAATACAACAAGCAGGGAACAAAAAGAAACAACCTGCATAAGTATAACAATAAAACAGTAAAAAGAAACAACCACCTAGTGTGGTTGTTTTTTTATATAAATATATTTACATGAAGTCATTCAAGCAATATTTAAATATAGAAGCAGTAGAACCGGCTGTAGACTTTGAAGACCAATCATTTAGTGCAACCTATAATGCCTCGATGAAAGATAACGAGAAGTGGCCACCATTTCCGAAAGCAAAATATGATGCACAACAAAGAAAGTGGAGAGTGGGTAAAGACGGCAGAAAGCCAGAACACCTTGCTAAAGCACAATGAAATCATTTAAGCAATATTTAGAATCAGTAGACCGAGAACGATATGAAGATATTGTGGCAGAAGAATCAAAGTCCACCCGAAGGTGGAATAAACTTAATGAATCACAAAATTCTGGATGGGATTCTTTTGAATCAAATCCAGAAGCAACCGAACAATATATTAATTGGGTAAGTGGTGCGAAGGGTTTTTAATTCATACCATAAAATGTAATTGGATTAGTTGCTCCATTTGCAGCGGTACATCCTACTGCATAGGTAGACCTAAAGGCAATTGGATACACCGTATCTGCTTTAACATTATCAAAGGTTAAACCTTCACCATTAAATGTAGTAATACTAATACTGGCAGTTGCACCTGCACCATTTGATTGCATGAAACCTTTCCATCGTCCAGTATTATTTCCACCGTTTCCAGTGTTCAGTTCTTGCATAGAATTATATTGTGGTAAAGCCATATGATGAAATCTCCTTGTTATATTATATATATAACCGCATTAGTTAAGATGCATGGAGTTCCTAAATGTATACATACTATATGCAAGAACAGCAAGGTAATCTAGAAGAACCTCTGAGTGGACTCCCAGGTCCACGACCATTCGATAGAAAAAAACAAAAAGGTGTACCAATGGAAGATAACAATAAAGAACTTAATGATATAGTCGCAAAAGCAACAGAACATCTTTCGAGTGGTAAAGCATTTGGTGGGTGGACTGATAAGGTAGACGAATCCGCATTTAAGCAAATGCAGGTGGATAGAGAGCATAAAGCAAAAAAAATAAAAGCGCAAAGAGAACGAGAAAGTGCCGGTTCTAATCCAAAGAAACCTAAAGATGAAAAGAAATCTGGACCTTGGGATACTTATGACCATGTTGAACACGATGGTGCATCTTTAGATGAAGCCCCTGAAGTTGCAACTCCTCCAAGACAACTAAAAGACAAAAAGACAGAAGTGTTGGTACATGACTCAAAAGGTAAAGTTAAGACCATTGATAAAAAAGATTTAGAACAGTACCAGAAGGACAATCCAGGCAGTGGAGTTGCAGAAGGTGTTAGTAGAATTGGTATTTCTGTCAGAGAAGGTGCGAAAGGTGCTGCCGCAGGTGCGGCATTGGGTAGTCTTGGAGGTCCTGCTGGTATGGTTGTTGGGGGTCTTTTGGGATATGCACTCGGTGATGCAGGCGCCGCAGTAACTGGGATTGGAAAGAAAAAGAAAACTTGGGACGACAAGTAAAGGAATTCATATGTTTAACAAAAACGATTTTATAAATTGGGCTCAAACTGCTCAAAACGATAACAAACCAATGCAGGACTTTAGAAGTTCTCATTTCAACCCTATGAAACAAGTTCAACAAGTTGATGAGTTGGTTGCGCCCGCTTTTTCAACATTGAAAGCCGTGGCTGGACCTGCATTGAAAGCAACCGGGAAAGAAGTTGTTCGTGGTGTTGCCACAGATGTTGCCACAGATGTTGCCACAGGCGTGGCCAAGAAGGGCGTCGAGGTGGCCAAGAAGGGCGTCAAGAAAGTTGGCAACAAATTAAAACCAAAAGCAGAATTAGAAACTGAAGGCGTTAAGGGTGAAATTGCAGGTGGTGTTGCAGGTAGTCTTGCAGGTGGTGCTTTGGGTAGTGCTTTAGGTCCTGTTGGAACTGTTGCAGGTGGTATCATAGGTGGTGTTGCAGGTGGTGCGATTGGCAATGCATTGGGTGGTAAAGATAAGACGAAAAAACCAGTTCAAAAACCAGTTCCAGTTCATGCTTCATATGACGCACGAAAAGAAGCAGGTATGAGAGCATTTCGTGAATTTTTTGGACACCAAAAGAAATTAGGACTTGGTAAGGAACAAATTAAACAACGACGCGACGATTCAGCAACGCAAACTGGCATCTCATCTGACCCTGTTGGGAAGAAGTTTGGAAGACCTTCTGTCTGACTCACAATTAATCTATACTTTTCGTATACCTTTTCTATTTTTAACCATAGCATAGGGAGCAATACCTAACCTTGCTCCCTTATATGTTTCACCACCGACAGAGAATCCTCTGCCTGCACGATAGGTAGCAACAAACACAGGTTCATAGTCCCCACCTAAACCAGAAATATCTTCATTTGTTGCAACATGAGAAGAAAAACTCAGAGTGAATACATCCTCGTTAATGGGTTTAAGAACTGGGTCACCCTGACCAATCAATTGAACATTGTTTTGTCCGAACTTAATTCCAGACACCACATCTGGTCCATATATTGCCATCCTTCTCAATGTGGTGTCTTTTATTTCGCTCCACAGAGGTACGGATAATTTATCGTCTTCAATAAACTGTGAAACACTTTTCATAAAGTTTTGACATTCTGTGTGTTGATATATTGATGCACCAGACTGTGCAGATATACCAGAATATTGTTGGAATGCAGATGCATCCCCTGCTTTTTTGTGAGATATCCAAAACACAGGATTGCCCTTACTGTTAAACAATGCAAGGTCGGCTTTTGGTGTACCTCCTATCTTTCTTGCTCCCACAATATCTTTAACTGTAAATTTTTTTCGTTTTGCGCCAGTTTTATTTACTACTATTGTTATTGGCGCATCTGCACTTTTTATTGCATCATCTAAATCTCGTATTGCTCTCAGTTCTGTTTTCATCACATCTGCATTGCTGGGTTTTCGTATAAACCTTAATTCTAAATATCCAACGCCTCCACTTATAAGCCTAACCTTTGTAAACCTTTTGTTGTTGTTTATTGTCTTATATGATTTGCTTGGAATGTATAATTTATCACCCTGCTTCACAGTTAATTTTGTTTCAAATGGTCTGTTTTCTTTTATTTCTACTATTGGTGCTTCGGTCACTCCATTCTCTACTATAAATTCCATACTAGAATGCCACTTTGGATTCTTTGAAACATACTTCTCAAATGATAATGTGCCATCGGTAGTTTTGCTGTTTAGATGTGCCATGTATAAATACCTCCTAAATCTATACTATATATTATTGACATATGTGAAAAAGGAGTTATAATATGAATATGCAGAAAGTGTTTGAACATAATGAGGCTGGAATTGATTTTCTAGATATCCCCGCAACAACCAACGCAAATGGCACTAGGCACTATGAAACGCCATCTGGTACATACCCTAGTGTTACTACTGTGGTGGGTTGGGAAAAAAGCCAGTTCTTCAAAGAGTGGAGAAAAAAGAATCCAAAAGAATCAAGAAGGGTTCTCAACAGAGGCAACATTCTTCACGAAACCATTGAAGATTATCTAAACAACAAGAGCATCAACTTGATGTCAAAACCTCCAGTGGTTGCTAGTTTGTTTATGCAAATGAAATCAAAATTGGACGAAATAGGCAATATCCATGCACTTGAAGTGCCACTATGGAGTAAAACTTTGGGACTTGCAGGGAGAGTAGATTGTGTTGCAGAATATAATGGCGAATTGTCAATTATAGATTTCAAGGGAAGCACAAGAGAAAAGTATGAAGCAGACATTCAGAACTATTTTCTTCAAGGAACAGCATATGCATTGATGTGGCAAGAAAGAACAGGAACAGAAATTAAGAAATTTAATATAATTGTTTCTAATGAAGACGGAATGCCATGTCAGGTGTTCACTGGCAACACAATAGACTATGTTAAACCTTTACATGATACCATACAAAAATATCATGAACATAATAAAACCCTAAATATGGTATGAAAACATTCACAGATTGTCTGGTAGAAGGTAAGAACACCCACATGATACATGTGGAGGATTTGGTATTCGAGGGCAGTGAACGAGCCTCAGAAGCAATTTCATTCTTGGAAGAAATTGCATTAATGCTTAATGGTAACACCAAGTCAAAAACAAATGCAACAGTGAAGTGGGATGGCGCACCTGCAATTATATGTGGAATCAATCCAGAGAATGGTAAATTCTTTGTTGGTTCAAAAAGTGTGTTCAATAAAACGCCAAAGATAAACTACACACCATCAGATATACGAAAAAATCATAAAGGTGGTGTGGTGGGTAAACTCACAACCGCATTAAAATATTTGAAGAAACTGCCAATCAAAGGGGTGCTTCAAGGAGATATGATGTTTGGTCCAAGTGATGTAAAAACAAAATCTATAGATGGTATAAGTCATTATGTTTTCACTCCCAATACAATTACATATGCAATTCCTGTAGATTCAAATGAAGGTAAAAGAATTAAAAGTGCAAAGATGGGTATAGTTTTTCATACTTCATACTCAGGTAGAGATATATCAAGCATGTCTGCATCGTTTGGTGTTAATGTAAAATCATTAAAGAAAAGTAGAATGGTGTGGGTGGAAGATGCATACTTCAAGGATGTGAGTGGCACAGCAACTCTTACCAGTTCAGAGTCAACCACGATTGAAAGTGTAATCTCCGATGCAAAAGTAAAATTGTCATCATCTAAATCATTTTTGGATGATGTTGTAAATAACAAAATGGTGATAGACAATTTAAATATTTACGCAAATTCTAAAGTTAGAGAGGGTTCACTCAGTCTGTCCACAGAGGAGTTCATAAGTTTTGTGAATGACAAAATACAAGGACAGATTGATGGTCTTAAAACAGAGGGCGCCAAGAAGAAAAAAGAATCAGCAAGAAATGATATAGTTAAATATCTTAACTCAAAAAATACAGAATTGGATTCTCTTTTCTCTTTAAGGTCCGTAATAGCAAAGGGTAAGATTATACTCTTGAGGAAATTAGAATCGGTAAAATCCATAGGAACATTTATCCAGACTCCAACTGGATTCAAGGTAACTGCACCAGAAGGATATGTGGCGATTGATAAATATACCAGTAATGCTGTGAAGTTCGTGGATAGATTGGAATTCAGTAAAGCCAATTTTACAGCAGATAAAAATTGGATTAAAGGATAAATTATGAATAAAGATTTAATAAACCGAAGAAACACTCGTGAATGGGTAAAATGCAATGAAGATTCCAAGGCACACATACACCGTGAAGCATTTCTTTCAGAGCATGGTGGAGAATTTGTAAAAAGTGGTAGGGTCTGGGAATGGCGAAGCATACATATAGACGAGAAGACACAATATGAATTTAAGGATGGTGACGGAAATATAACCATAGTGGAAAACCTTTCAAAGTTTTGCCGTGATAACGACTTAAACAAAGGTGCAATACACAAAGTTATAAAGGGTGAAAGGTCACACCATAAAGGTTACACTTGTAGGAAAACATCATAAAGGAGAAAGATTATGACAACATTAGCAACAATAGACGGATTTTTAGGCACTGTGTGGTTTACCGCACTGGTGTTCGTAGCAGGTGCCTTTTTAGGCGCACCCCTATGGAACTGGGTAAAACAAAAGTTTCCTTGGAATCAATAACTTAAATTAAAAAATACCCCCACTGGCTTCTAACAAGAGGAGGAGGTGGTCAATTAGTAAATTAACCCGCTGAAGCCAGTGGGGACAAAATTAAAACAAGAGAGTATCCATTATATATGCTCTCTTGTTTTTTTATACATATAATACGCATTGGGAGTCTAATATGAAAAAAATTGTTTTTACCTTCGGAAGATTTAATCCACCCACAACCGGCCATCTTTTACTTGCAACCAAAGTAAAAGAAGAAGCCAGACGAAGGGGTGCAGATTATAAAATATATGGAAGTAATACTCAAGATGCAAAAAGAAATCCACTATCTTCGGTAGATAAGTCTAGATTTATGAAAAAAGTGCTTAAAGATACAAATGTTATAGTAAATAATAAATCTGGCAACCCCTTTACTGTATTACAACAGTTAAGTAAAGAAGGATACACAGATATTACTATGGTGGTGGGTGCAGATAGAGTTTCAGAATTTAAAAACGGTATGAAGAAGTACATCGGAAAAAAAGGATATGAAAATATCGCAAACTTCGATGTTGTATCCGCAGGAGAGAGGGACCCAGATGCAGAAGGTGTTGAAGGTATGTCTGCATCTAAAATGAGGGCAGCGGCTGCTGAAGGAAACTTCAATGCATTTAAATTGGGTATACCTTCTCATGTTTCTGAAGCAGATAGATTAAAACTATTCAAAGCAGTACGAAAGGGTATGGGAGTTCGTGGTAAAATTATAGAAACTTGGTTTGATTATGATGAGTTTGTAGAGTTTGCAGAATCCTATCTTGCTGAAAGTAAGATGTCCGAATTCCATATGCTTGTTAAGGAAGGCAAAACTGCCCAGCAGATTGCAAATATTATGAGAATTGACCTCAAGACAGTCAAGGTCTTAATGAAAGATATGAAAGAATCCGTTCAATTGGATGAGATTTCAGTTCAAACAAGAAGGAAGATGGCAAGGTCTGCAAAAAGAACTGCAAAGTTAAGAGCAAGAAAAAGAAAACTAAAAGAAAAACGAAGAAAAGGTAAAAAGGATTTAGTAAAGAAAGCCAATAAAGCCGCTGTTACTAAAGTGAGAGATAAGTTAATCAAGGGTATGAAGTGGAAAGATGTTCCATTCCTACAACGAGAAAAGATTGATGCAAAAATAAAGAAGAAGAAGAAAAGAATTGCCGCGATTGCCAGGAAAATGATGCCTGCAATGCAAAAAGCAGAAAAAGAAAGACTAGTAAAAGTGAGAGCAAGAATGACAACAAATGACCCAGCAAAAGCAGTTGAAAGTATTGACTATAATTTTGAAAACGAAGTCTTGATAGAAGATAGAGAAAATGTTGCAAGAGTAAAAGCAAATGACGAGGCAAACAGAAGAAAGAAAGAGCCAGTATTTTATCTTGTAAAGACAAAGAATGGTAAAAAACATGCAGTGGTAGACAAAGTTGCCAAGAACCACACAGTAGAAAAAGAAGGTACTGCAAAACAAATCAAAGGTGTAGCACAAAAATATGCAAATGAACCTGATTCTTTTGATTGGACAGATAGTGCGACTGCAATTGGTTTGAAACAAAAAGAACAAAAAGCAGTTGATGACACAAGAGCAGTACAGGGTGGTGAACATAAAAAAGGTGAAGGGAAACCTGAACCTGAACTGAGTCCAGAAGAAAAGAAACTTGCAAAGAAACAGACCAAACTTGCTACAATGCAAACAGATGGAGAAATCGCTGCAATTGAAAATGAACCGAAAGAAGCAATCAAAGCAGAACTCACTGCAAAGATGCAAAACCAAGTCAACAAGTTGTTGAAGAAAAAACCAAAAGGAAAAGCAACATATCCGACAGACTTTGATGCAGTTGATGTAGAAGCAGGAATTGTAGACCACATCAATTTACATTTTGGAAATGGATATGATGGTGACATATCTTCAACAGACAGAGGCAAAATAGATTCAAGTATTACAATGAGTCAAGCAAAAGCAGAGATGTATGGTCTTGAAGAAGGCTCTGTGGCAAAAAGAGTTTTTGAAGGTCGTGGTGGAGTAAAAGACTTCATGGATGCAAATTCTAAAGGTGAACTGGGTGATGAAAACGAAGAATATACATGGAAAGCCATCCATGCAGGTAAGAAAATTCCTGGAGAAAAGAAACAAGGAATTTCAAAGTACTGGAAAAGCCATGCGGGTAGAAGTGGTCCAACTTCCAAAAGTGATATCATTCTAGTTCGTACAGACAGTAAGGGTAAAGAAAAAAGATATGGTGTGTCTGTAAAAGCAGGTCCTTCTAGACTTATATCTTCTGCTCCAGGCGAAGCAGTTGCAATGTTTGAAATGGCAAGAGGGGTGTTAAAAGAAAAATGTGGAGGTAAAATAAATTGTGAAAGCACAATGGGAATGGATAAAGAAACACATAAGTTGGTTGATGGAATAATTAAAGACTTAAAGAATAGAGAGAGGACACATCTAAGCACTGGAATCGGGGTCGGTCCTTTGGGATGGTTTACCGAAGGTGGCACATATCGTTGTGCAGGGTGTAACGAAAATACTGGACCAAAGTGGTGGGATGTTACTGGACCTGGTGCGAATGGAGTTTCGTGGTCTTCTGTTTATGGACAACCACCACAACCAGAGCATTGGGAAGGTACTGACATTTCAAAATACCATCCAGATATTGTAAATAAAATAAAAGAAGGTAATGAATTTCATAAAGATTTAGCAAAAAGAATCAATACTGTATTTAATAATAATAAAGAATTTAAAGAAATATTATTTACCGAAGCAGCCACAGGATGTTGTAAATTCTGTGGGTGTTGTAACACAGGATGTGACTGTGGTTGTAATACATCTAAAGTAGCAGAATATATGTTGACGATGAGTGCAGACGGTACTAATGTTTCAATGAGCGACCTTAGAAAAGGGAGTGCCGAAGGTAAGGCAACAATAAACAAAATTATGGAGAAATCTGATACTGCTTTTTCTTGGAAAACTGGACAAAAATCAAAGAAATTAAAAGCATATGCAGACGATTTAGGAATAAGTGTTGAGGAATTGATGAAAAGGTCAGATAAGGAAATGGGTTCTAATTTAAAACTGGGCGACTATGCAGGATACGCTGCCTTACAAGTTCATACTAAAGAACCAGATTCTATTATAGATTCCTTTGCACACCATCAAGGATTAATATTAGAAGAAATCGACAAAAATGAAGCAATGCAACTATTCAAACAGGATGTCGATGCAGGTAAAGCAGTTGCAGAACGGAATTCTAAAGAACTTAATAATGTAAAGGGTGACCCACTTAAACTGATAGACCATATGGGGTGGGATATAGAAGATATGGAATCTTCTGAAATTGAAGACTGGTCTGACATTGGACTAGAACAAGAGTCTGAAGAAACCACTCAAATTAAAGTATATGGTGAAAGGGGTTTTAAAACTCACCAAGTTTCAGTGTTGAAAAATACAGGAGAAGAAGAAGAAAGAGAAGAAGGACTTGCACTCAGTCCCGAAGAAGAAAATGCATTGTTCAATGAGCAATTCCGAATGATGTCTGAAAGAGAAAAAAGTCATAAGGTTGTGAAGGGATTTATTGAACAATCAGGTTGGGACGAAAAAGCAAAGAAAAAACAATTACAACAACAAGCAAAAGCATCAGAAAAATTACAAGGTTTAGCACCAGGCACTATTACTTCAGCAGAGCAAGGTGGTAAAACTTACAGTGTTACCGATTCATATGAGTTTAAAGAATCATCTGTTCATGGTTTAGGTTCTTTTGCAACAGAGGATATAAAAGCAGGTGAAGAAATTTCACTATACTATCTCAATCTGTTAGAAGATGTTCCTTCATATCAAAGAACAGATTTCTGTAGATGGACAAATCATTCTCATATAAATGAAAATATTTCATTAATAGAAAACAATGGAAACTTTACTGCACATGCATTAAAAGAAATTAAAGAAGGTGAAGAATTATTCATTGATTATTTCTATGTTCTAGAAACAATTCTTAGTAGAATTGGAAACGGTGGACAGGTGATTGATGAAGTAATGAGGTGGACAAGTGGATATGAACATATAGAAATTGAAGAAGATAATAGTGATTGGCCAATGCTTTTAAATTTCTTTATAGAACAAGGAGATTGTCCTAACTTTATACACGAATCACAATTTTATGAGGATGTTATTATGATGCTTCCCAAATATCCACAGCAAGGAAAAGAACATACTAAAGATTTGTTTGATAAAACTCTTGGACGAGATAAAGGTTGGGAATTGGGCGACCCACCAAAACCGTTAGACCTTCATGCACATCCAATTAAAGAAGGTGCAGGTGCGGGAGATGCATCTGCAAGTGCTACTGATGCAAATCGTACCGCATATCTAAAGCAATATGGTGCAAAACCAGAACAACGAGAACGAAGAAGTGCAAGGACAAATGCACGAAACAAACTGATTCGTTCTGGTAGAGCATCTGTTGGTGATGGTAAGGATTTAGACCATAAAGACGGAAATCCACTAAACAACTCACCAAAAAATCTAAGAATGGTGAACAGAAGTTTCAACAGGGGACGAGATAACAATAAGTGGAGAAAAAAGACTAACGAAGAACACGGTGCAGGTGATATGGGAACAAAAGAATTACTTAAAAAGTATTTAAAAGATACTCCACATATGACCATAAATGATAAATTCTCAAAAGAACTATAAAAGGTAAGGCACCTATATATGAATAACCTAACACATTGGTACGAAATTGGAGGTATAATTACAGCAGTAATTGCAGGCATAAGTACTGCATTTTATTATTTGATTAATAAAGGAAAGATTGGTATGTTACTAAAGGAAAGAAAAGAATCTAAAAAACAGATAGTAAATCTTCCAGACAATTGCTTCTGGAATGTGCATACTGTTTTACATGAAACTCTTACAGAACTTAGAGTGAAAACCAATTGTGCAAGGGCACAAATAGTACAATTTCATAATGGTGGTGAATTCCTTGATGGTATATCCATGAAGAAAATGTCCCTCACTCACGAATCACTAGACAAAGGTGTTTCATCAGAGATGCCATTAAAACAAGAACTATTACTATCCATGTGTGTGGATGGTTTAATGCTACTCCAATCAGATGATGCACAAGTATATAAAGTAGACGAATTGGAAGATTCGTGGTGCAAACAATTCATGGAAAATAGCAATGTCGTTGCATTTTCTTTCCTACCAATCAAGAAATATGGTCAAGCAGTAGGATATGTTATGGTACAATGGTGTAGTTGGAATCATGCAGATGGTGCAGATGAAATAGAAGTATCAGAATATATTGAAAATGCAAGAGGTTTGGTAGAAATTCAATTAGATATATTAAAGAAGAATAAACATGGCAAATAAGAAAAAACTGCCAAACCCCAAAGATGTCAGTAAGTTGAAAGAACCAGCAACTTCAAACGGAACTTGGAAAAGATATAAAACTTCTACCACAGGGATAGATGCAAAAACAGGATTTGAAGACCCCTTAAAGGGATATCCTTATAATAACGGTGAGGTGGGAACAAAAATACAAAGTTTTGCTCACTGGAACAAAAATCAAACGCCTAAAAAGAATAAATAATATGAAACAATCTACTAATGGAGAAACTGTATGAAAACATATAAAGAATTACAAGAAAAAATGGACAATATCACAGAAAGTGGTGGTGGTGAAGTCGTAAATGGTGGTGCGGCCAGAAGTGCGAGAGATGACTTTGGTATTCATCGTGTAGAAAACGAAGAACAAGTAGGAAGGCTTAATTCATTCCTGAATTCTTTCACAGACAAAGAATTCCTCAGTCCAAGGACAGCAATGGTTCAAATTCGCCATAAATTAAACACAACAGGGTTAGACTTTGAATGGAATAACAACTCCACAATAACTGCCGAAGAATTACATCTTCCTCTTGCAAGGTGGGGTGGTTCATTCGGAACAACACCAACTCACGATTTAAGTACTGGATTCTATAGAGGTGATAACATCAAAGAATTTAATAACGGTGTTGGTTTGTCACTTAGAGTAAGTGCAGACCAAGAAGATGGCGGACTGTACTTACTTGATGCTAAAATTGTTCCTTCCGTGGAGGATTGATATCTGAATTGAATTATTTATTATGGACTTTAAAAATTTAAACAAGAATAACTTCACAATGTATACCATGAAAATGTATACAAATCCACAGTGTGAAAGTATGGATGAGTTTTACGAAGACATGAATAAAATAAAGTATATTAAAAGACTTTTTGGAAAGTATGAAAAAAGCGGAGATTTGAGAACTCGTCTAATTCTAAACCATTTAATAGTTCTTAATAATGTATTTGGTTCAGAAGCATGTTGTAGAATATTATTCTACAGGATAGAAGAAAAGTTTCATTCATATTTAAAATCATTTCTTTCATACCTTCAATATTTACCACATTCAATTCCAGAAGCATCGTTGGAAAAAATTCCTATAGAAAATAGAATAAAAACAGAATTGGAGAACTTGTAATGATATATGAAGATACCAGAGAACTTAACAAAGTAATAAGTGCTTTCACTGTATTTAAGTTTATCAAAGCCATGACTACTCCGTTCAAGCAAATGGATGCTTACGACCTTGGCATAATTGATTCTAAGGGAAAGTTTATAAAGAAGTTAGACCAACTTACTACAAACCAAGAAAGAAAATCTGTGGATGCTTTTAATAGGTTGGTAATTAATTTCAAAAAGATAATCGCAAAAGTTCCCGACCCATCACTTAAAGCAAACCTACAAAGACTTCCAACAGCCATGGTTCTTTTGAAAGATGACATAGAAAAACTTGGTGTTGATGGAGAACAAGTGTTGGCAGAAATACGAGAACACATACGAGAAGAATATGGTCTAAATATAGAAGATACTGAAACCAGTATGGTAAACAATCTATTTGAAGAAATAGCAGGAGAATAAAAATGGCAGACGAACCACAAATTCCAGAAGAATACTCAAGTGGAGATTTCGATTTCGGATTTACAGCAGCCGATGAAGATGAACTGAATGCATTGGTTCAACTTGATGACCAAACTACTCCCGATGAAATCAAAGATATGCAAGAGAAGTTGGATTTGATTCTTCAAATGAATTCAACATGCGAAGGTTCATATGCTGTCAAAGAACAGTATGATGAATTATTAAAGGTTAAGATGGAAGAAATTGAAAAGGCAACACTACCACTACTTGTAAACTTGAAAAAGAATAAAGTAAAGGATTATCTCTACTGGCCAGGTGGTCAAAGAGAAGCCAAATGCGAATTACAAATTCAAAAGATATTGAATATTACTAGGAGTTCATAATGGGATGTGGTTGCGGAAAGAACAAAAATAAGAATAAACAATCTTCTAGGATGCCAGCATCAAAACCAAAGAAGATAGGAAATATACTTGTTCCGCAAAATATGACTCCTGACCAAAGGAGAAGTACCATTGCAAAAATTAATAATGAACAGGCTTCTACAAGAAATAAAAATCCAAGAGAAGTTCGCAAACAAATAAAAAGAAATATAGCAGACCATATGATGAGTGAACGAGTTCGTAAAAAAGATTGTGATGGTTGATTGATATGAATGGTGATGCAGTACCATTAAGAAGTATGATGGGGCCAGGCGTTCCTGATGACGATAAGAGGCCAAATTTGAGACCTGACTCGGGGCATATATGTAAATCGTGTATATACAGAGATGGATGGTGTATTAATGGTGTTCCTTCTATTGCCTGCGAGGACGGGAGCCAGCCGTGGCACGACAATGATTATCATGGTGGGGGAAGATGTTCAAATTTTGAGTGCCCACCAGATGGTGAGATGGGTGGTTGCCTCATGCCTTTCTCTGGAGCGTGTACATGCGAAAATATGTCCGAGTCGATGTGTGGTGCTTTAGACCCCGAAAACTCTTGGTCAGACACACCATGTAGTGAAGTTCCGTTCGAGGATTGTCCAAACCCCGATGATGAGCCTTGTATGGACACAGACCATGTCGAAAATATGTGCTGGGCACAGTGCATTGCTGCCTTTGCACCAGTGATTGCTAACATGAGAAAAACTTGTGACGAAATGCCAAATCAACAGACTGACCAACATATAGAACAATGTGAGTGCTACCACAATAATGATATTCTGGAATGCACATTGGCGATGGCGTGTAATGTAAAATTTGATAATGAGTACGGCACGAACTTAGCAGAAATTGAATTCGAGTACTGTATGCAACGGGCACAAGAAAAATACGACAAATGCATTTTCAAAAGAAGGTACGACATCGTTCCGCAGTACACCCCCACTGGACCTGGTACTATTGGAGATGAAAGGGCAATGTCTGGAACAGACTGTATGGAAGGTGTAAATCATTGTTGTCCGTGCATAGATTGCTTGGATGATTGTATGCGAAAAGTGGAATGTGGTAGTAGTTGCGACAATGGTCACTGTGACCCACCAAGTACAGGACCAAAAGTTCCAAATCAAAGTATACCTGCGAAAAAACGAGGAAAAGATTGTGGTCCTTATCAAATAAACCCTGATGCTTTTGAACATGATATATGTGAATCTTGTGGATGGGGTCATATTACAGACCCAACATGTTGTGCGATATGTAATGACTCTACTTTTGGAGATATACTTTGCAGTGAAAATTGTAAGTGTGCAGTAACTAATGAGATAATTCCACATAATTTTGTAACAGGTGCAACAGGTGCAACTGGAAGTCACTGTGGTTTTGCCACTGAAGCAGAATGTTGTGCAGAAAAAGAAAGAATAAGCAAATTATTACTTAGATGTTATAGATTAAGATGGACAAATCACAGTACCACGAATTGTCAAGGACATGGACTAGATGGATGTTATACTTGCGAAGATTTAGGAAGAATGCATCAAGGAGGTTGGTGTGGTCATGTTAATCCAACTAATTGGAATGACACACACTGGGGAAGATTAAAATCGTGTATGGAAGTAAAATGTGGTTACAGCAACCCCGGACATCTCCCCACACATCCAAATGAAAGTTGTACTCCAAACCATGATGATTGTGACTGGAGTCCGAGTGGCGCATGTTGTCTTGGAAATGGTAATTGCGCCGACCTTACACCACTGGAATGCATCAATAGTGGTGGTACATTTCAAGGTGGTGGTGTTTCTTGTTCAACATCTCTTTGCCCTGATGGTCCAATAGGTTCATGTTGTTTTCAATCGGGCAGAAATCCAACACCGGGGAATTTAAAAACTGACCCGCACTGGCTCTGTTTGGATGCAACAGAGAATGTTTGTGCCACCTTGTATAATGGTACATATCAAGAAGGAGTTGATTGTTATCCTCCTGAAATTCATCCTTACAATATATGTTCATCGGATGTATCTTGTGGTTGTGTTGATTCTCAAGGTGGTCCAATTACTCTTTGTGAAGATTGTATAAATGCAGGATGTGAAGATAATATAAATCATCACTGCTGTTGTGTGGATGGTTTTTGTGCAGGATGTATTAATTGGGAAAAAAGTATGGATGGAGAGATTGTGGTTGAGAGAAGTTTACGACCAAAATCAAATAGACCACTTAAAAAATCAAATATAGAAAGACAAAAATTCTGGGAAGGGTATTCAAATGATACATAATAGTATGAAAAAAACATATAAACAGTTTACAGAAGAAGTGGCTGCGAATTCATCTACAGGTGGTGGCAATGGTACTGGTATTGCCGGACTGCATCAATCTATTGAACCCCTTGATGGTTTACCACAAATTGCTGGAAGGGAAGCAGATAGACTTGCCATTAAACCAAGAAGAAAGAAAAAGAATGAATCCTTTGCAGGTTGTCCAGTTTTCACTGTATCCAGTGATGATTATGCAAAATGTATGCACGGAAGAATGCGATATGAAAGATGGAACAAGAAATTAAACATGGAAGAAATTGACAATCAAGAGATTCGCTCATATGCACACCGAAATCCAGGTCAACCTATCATTGTCAAAGACGACAGATATGGAACGATGTCATATTTTGTTCCACCAAAGCAAGAGGTTAGTGAATCCGTTGAAGTCAAACAACCTGTGAAACAACCTGTGAAACAACCTGTGAAAAAGAGTTCTTACAAAGACCACGGCAACTTGGATGCGTATGTTGCGGATAGGTGGAAGAAGTTACAAGACCATGTTGAAGTTGATGAATCAAGTATTCTTAGAAGACTAAAGATGGATAAGTTTAGTAGAAGTGAGAGAAAACGCAAAAAAGACAATACGAAGAAAATTAAAAAATATAATAAGATGGTAGGAATACCAGTAACTGCATCAACAGAATATGATGAATCAGAGTTGAATGAACGGTTCGGTGGGGACACGAACATCCCTGCGGATAAGAAAACCACAGAAATTATTCAACACCCTAAGTCAAAGATTCTAATAAATGTGCCATCCTCTCTCAATAAGACTGCGAGGTTTGTTGTTATTCAAAGACCTCTGGGACATAGGGGTGAATTGCGTTCAAACCAAGACAAAGTATTAATGGCAACCATCAGTGACCCAAAGAAGGGTCGCATCAAGATGTTCGCATACCACGGTAGTCATGTTAGTCATCAAAAGGCAATGGACTTTGCAAAGAAACATAAACTTGTTGCAAGGAAAGATGCAAAGGGAAATCCTCTCTATGCAAAAGAATCCGTTGAACTGGATGAGGTTCTAAGTGACAGAGAGATGGCGAGGTTTACTAAAGCACACACCGCTCTGCATACGAAAATGCACAAACAGGCATTGCAGATTATTAAATTCATCGACAGTGTAGCAAAGCACAAAGATAAATGGACAGATTCATTTGGTGATTATGTTACTGCAAAACTATCCAAGGAATTAAAGATTTCCAGCCCCAACAGTGTTGAATATCAACAAGGTAGAGGTAGAGGTGATTGGTCTTTCCTTATTGGAAACGGTAAGGTGAGATACAACAACAGGAATATGCCATGGAAACCAAAGAGTGGCGAACTTCCATTCGACAAGTTTATGAAGTTGCTTGATACTTGGAAGAAGGAAACTTTAAGAGAATCCGTTGAACTGGATGAAGGTAAAACCGAATTTGCTGTTGCTGGCGTTGGGAGTGGTATGTTTATCAAAGCATTTCCCACAGAAAAAATTGCACGACAATATATCAAAAATACATACAGTCAGAAAAAGAAACTAAGAGGAAAACTTGGAGTTATTGAAGTTCCACTTGGTGCAGATATCGTGAGCAATCAAATGAAAAGATTTGGTAAAATCAAAGTTGTCAAAGAATCCGTTGAACTGGATGAAGACAACACCGCCGCATTTGCAAAGCAATTAAAACAAGCAGTAAAGAAATATACAAAAGGTAAACTCACTGTTAAGTCAAAGGGTGGTAAGACTCGATTCATTATGGTAATGTCGGATAATATTGATAACAAACTTCGTAAGATGATGCTTGATGTCATGTACCCCAAAGCAAATATCAAAGATAAGAGTAACATCTCTTACGGTAACATCAGCGATAAAATTATCAGTGCAAGTGTTGACCATTGGGCAAAAGCACTGGCAAAAGCACTTGGGTTGAATGAATCCGATGAAACAGGTTTGACCAAGAAAACTTTGAAAAGTTATATGAAGAAAGCCCATGACCAGTCCATCAGAGGACAACAACAGTCTGGCAAGACAATACAAAGAATACAGGGTTTTGGGAAAGCACAAAGAAGACTAAATAGAGGACCTCTGAGTGGTCCAAGTGCCCGCGGACGCGCAAGGTAATGAAATCCTTTAAACAATTTTCCGAAAGTCCCCTGTCAAAAACCTTTGACAAACACGACAGTCCCCTGACAATGGCAGCAGATGTTACCAAACAGAGAAAGCAAGGTAAAATTAAAATAAACCCCGACCAAAAAGGGGTAGGAAAATATAGAGAAATAATTAAAGCATTTCATAAATATAAAAAAAGAAAAAAGGATAGGAAATGAAGACATTAATGATATTAATAATTAGTTTAATATGTGTGAGTGCATATGCAGATTCGGAGGTAAAGAATGAAAAACATAATGATAACCGCAATAATGTTCGCATCGTTGATATCGACCACAGGATGCGAGATGTTCCAAGAGGTGAACAAAGAAGTACCAGCGAACACTTCAACCACAGTCGTGGATTCCGTAAGGGAGCAGAGAGAACAGACGGACGAGATAACGAACGCATCAGAAGTAATCGGGAACGACTTGGAAACGATAGACGACCAAGCGAATTCGATTCTGAACGACATCGCACTAGTTCCAGACGACCACAACTACAACATCGACCCGACTCTAGAGAGCATAGAGGATTCAGCAGAGGCAATCAAGGAAACTGTGGACGATGCACAAAAGGAACAGGTAAGGATAGACGAGTCACTCGAAGATTTGGAGCAAGCAAACAACAGAGTGGCCGCCGCAGTTGGTCAGATAGAGGAACTAGAGGAACTAGTCAAAGAGTACGAACAATCCGACCGAGAGGTTAGGAAAGAAGCACTTGAAAACCTTTATAATTCTATAACACTATTCTTTGTAATAGGGTTTGCAATGGTCATTGGTGGTGCATTTGTAATGTTCTGGATTTCTAAGAAACTTGGTGCAACACTGTTAGGAATTGGATTCTTGACGGTAGGGTTTGCATCAGCATCACAATTTTACATGGAAGAAATTGCACAGGTAGGACTGTATGTTCTAATCGGTGGATTCTTATTGACTGTTGTTATTGTTGCATATATGCTACTCAACGGTAAAAATAGTGAGAAAGCAATGTTGGAAGTGGTTCAACTGGTTGAAGCGATGAAAGACAAACTTTCTGATAAGGAACGAAAAGCAATTTTTGGTCAGGATGGAGTGGCATCACGAATGACGAGTAATTTAACCAAGAACATCATTTCTAAAATCAAGATTAAGAATGGTTGGCATAAGTAATTAACTCCTAGTAGAGTTCTCAATAATTTTATCATATAGAAACTTACAAATATAATAGGAATCAACAATGTCGGAAACTGGATTTCCGACTTTTGTTTTGTCTGGTGTAATTTTAGATTTCAAATCCATTCCAGTTTCCCTCATAAATTTTTGGTGCATCACATCTTTGTCTGCATTGCCTTTGCCAGTTGCAAACTTCTTCAAAGAAGTTGGTGGAATAATTTCAAGAGGAACACCTGCGTTATAGATTTTATATTTTAACACACCTGTGTTTTCTGCAATGTGAAATACCTTACCTTTACTTCCCATCGAATATCCTTCAAGGGCAATTTGTTCACACCCCGCAAGTTTATCCATAGTCCAATCTGCAATTGATTTATATCTTTGAAAGTCTTGATTCCAATCTTGAAATCTTTCACCGTAAATATTCTTTAAAAAGAATGTAGCATATTTTTTTGTATCGGTAAGAAAGTAAAAGGTGCAACGATTAAAATTAAATGTTTCGTTTTTTAATCCCGCAAATACACAAACGCACGGGCTTCGTAAACTGTAATCTATTCCTGCAATAATCATAATTGTATAACCTTTCTATAATATATATGTTATACATATTAAATAGAAAAAGCATTTAGTGCCACAAGTTACTAAATGCTTATTCTTTTTTGACGATTCTAAGGTAGCGAAGTTCCAAGTCCTATCCCTAGTGCAATGAATGGAGTAACGACTCCTACACTGTATCAGTCAAATATAAAAAACACCGATTCCCATAAAGGGTTTCGGTGTTTTGTTTTGTGTAAAATGTTTTTTGTCTTTCA
>Ga0209362_1000866_pt1 | contig 25635 bp, 23 predicted proteins | sample SaaInlV_165m_DNA_FD_184680 | JGI IMG/M metagenome (GOLD analysis project Ga0209362, IMG submission 184680) | Marine microbial communities from expanding oxygen minimum zones in the Saanich Inlet - Saanich Inlet SI037_S3LV_110m_DNA (SPAdes)... | ecosystem: Environmental > Aquatic > Marine >... | reverse complement strand
TTGTCGAGCAAATGGCTGCCGGAGAGGAAATAGATACTTCTGATCTTTCTCCAGAGCAGAAAGAGGTGCTCGAAAAAATAGAGGAAGTTGAAGCGGAAGCGGCGGAAGGGCTCGGGATCTCAGAGGAAGATACCAAAGCAGCTCAAGCGTTGTTTAGCGAAGATGTGGAGGTTACGGATGAACAGACGATTGCCCTGAAGACTCTTGACGAGGCTATTGATCGGTCGGAGGTCGATGCAGATTTTACGGATGAGGAGAAGAAAGCCATTGTCGAACAAATGGCTGCCGGAGATGAAATAGATACTTCTAATCTTTCTCCAAAGCAGAAAGAGGTGCTCGAAAAAATAGAGGAAGTTAAAGCTGAGGAGGAGCTCGGGATCTCAGAGGAAGATACCAAAGCAGCTCAAGCGTTGTTTAGCGAAGATGTGGAGGTTACGGATGACGAAACACGGGCTTTCAAAGTTCTTACGGCTGAGGGAGTTGACGAGTTTGGTGCTGAGCCGCTGACAGTCGAGGACTGGCAAGCTACCCAAGAGTTCATGGGGGACGAGTCGTCAGAAGAGGAGGTGAGGGCTTTTAAAGCTCTCACTGCTGAGGGAGTTGACTTTGAGGCGGACCAGCAGGCAGCCGTCATTCAACAGATTGCCGCGGGCGAAGACGTTGATACGAAGGACATGACCCCTGAGCAGAAAGAGGCGGTGGAAACCGCTCAGCGGGAGCGTATTCAGGCAAGCGACGACGACGAATACCTAAAAGACGTCATTCAACAGATCGCTGAGGGCGAAGCTGTTGACACGGAGGGCATGACTCCTAAGCAGATAGCGACAGTAAGGCAGGCTCAACGGGAGCGTATTCAAGCAGGCGACGACGATGAATACCTAAAAGACGTCATTCAACAGATCGCTGAGGGCGAGGCTGTTGACACTACAGGCATGTCAGAGAGTCAGATAGAGGCGGTAGAAGAAGCTCAACGTATTCAAGCAGGCGAGAGCGATGACGAAGTCGCCAACATGCAATTGTTTGACGGGACTGTAGAAGAACAAATCGAGCAGGAGGCGGTAACCCGCAAACGTATTGGCAGAGTTGACAGACGGCAACGTGAAATAGATCTGATAGACGAAGAACTGAATACGTTGACGATTTCGGAAGATGAGAAAGTCCGGGCGACCACACGCAGGGAGAAGGCTGTCGCTCAGCAGGCTGTCGACCAAGACCAGCTTGACAACACAATGAGAGAGAACGGGTTCGAGATTGACGGTCCCAACGAGGAAGAAGAGCGGGAGAGGTTCCACCAAACACTCAACAGGCAAGACGAGGTCAGGGGCCTCGCCCGCAAGCAAGAGAAGTATCAGGAATACGTTAACGAGTTGCCGGAAGATATGAGTCAGGAAGATCGGGATAAGGCCATAGAAGCCTACAAAAAGGCGGATAAGAAAGCGGAAGAAAACAGAATAAAGCAGGAGGAGCTCTCCCTGGGTACGTCCAAAGACATACTGGCGGACGCCGTAGGGTATGGGGATCCGGAAGAGGACGCGGAGAAACGCAAGGAGCTAGATTTTGGCAACAATGAGGCCAATCAGCGAATGCTGGCCGAGAACTACAAGGCATTGCAGGACGTAACCGTTGAAGGTCTTAAAGGTACCGACGGGGAAGACCCCACTGAGCTTCAAAAACTGGACTACTTCACAGACGAGTACAAAAACGTTCGAGGAGATGATGACAAGGTACGCAAGTTGGCAGAAGAAGCCGACATGTCGAAAGACGACTTCGAGCTTATGATGGAAGAATCATCATTCATGAATCTTGCTAACGAGGACACGGCAAGCATGACCGCGGAAGAGCAGGCGAAGTTACAAGAAAAAAGATTGTCGCTGATCGACGACACTGACGTCAAAGAACAGACAGCGGATAAGATGGACAAGCAGCAGAAGATGGAGTTGTTTGGGACTCTGAAAATTGAAGGGGATGTTAATGGAAAGGCTACCGCTAAGGACCTATGGAGTTTTTTGGGACTCTGAAAATTGAAGGGGATATTAACGGGAAGGCTACCGCTAAGGACTTATCGGGAACGCCCCGATTGCTAATTAAAAGGAGATACGGATGCCGGTTATTTTTAAGGGGAACACGGGGCGTGTTGTCTCGATACGTGATGAAGTCGCACAGGGCGGTATCTCGCTGGGCAACGTGGAAGGGGTTGGCGGTGAGGTTATTTCGTTCAACACGCACAACTCAATCATCACACGGATTGGGGTAAGTGCGGCCGGTAACTATCAGTTTTTGCACACAATTGGCAACGATGTTTATGTCTACGTCTTTGGCGATCGGATGGGTGAGATCACATTACACGGGTTGAGTTTCGCCGGAGGCTGTTCGAACGCTGGCCCGCAGTCGGCCGCTTTCATTTCGGCCGGCGATGACACCACCGACAAGCACGGGTTTGAGTTACTTTTTGATTGGTATCAACAAAGCCGTATCGCGGTTAACCCGGACCCGGTCACAATTAATATCGGGACAAGCACTGTGTTCAAAGGATTTATCACAGGCATGTCGGGTGACGTGAACGATTCCATGACACGTACCATTCAATACGAACTAAGAGTTTCGCTGCTTCCGGATGCGATCTGATAGGAAAGTTTATGTACAACTACGGCCGCACATTACTGCTGAACTTGACTGGAAACGATCGTTACTTTGCGAACGTTCCCGGGGATGAATTAATTCCGTCGGCGTACAGTCAGCTAGAGCTTCCCAATTATTTGCGAAATTTGCGATCGGCATTGCTTGGGGCAACGCCGGACAGGGCGATGCTCAACTACAGGGCAGCTCAGCTGTTGGAACTAATCGCGGCTACAGAGTTACAGCAATACATTCTTGAGCTAGACCCTCGAATCACTTACAGCAGCTACCAGTTGCAATTGGCAGCTCCTGTAACTTTTCAACCGAAGGTCACGCAGTACGGAGAGATAGACCCGCAGAAAATCCTAACAGTGTCAGGGAGAGCCATGTCTCCAGACGCTTCAGGGGTTAGCGGTTACGACTACCGTGTCGCGGTTGACGGTGTAAATATTAATATCCAAAGACTTACTACGCCCGTTGAGACGGCCCAGCATGTCTTGTCGTTTACGTCGGGGCTAAGTCCTCCCTACTCGCTGCCGGGGTCGGACTACACCGTGCGAGTAAACACCGCCGACCTTGCTGGAGGGTGGACTGTTCGCGGATATCTGCGACCTACGGTTACTTTAAACGAGTTAGCGTCTGAGATTCAAAATCTCAGCGAGGCCACGTTTTTTCAGCTGTTTGGGGTTACGGACGTAGAGCCTTACTTAACGTTCAAAAACTGCTGGAACAACCATCCGGAATTGGCATATCAACTTGGTGGGTTAGTGCTGGCTATGCTTTATAGAACACAGGAGCTAGTAAATGCCTAGCACAGAACGTTTTGCTCGGACAAGTTTTACTGACGCAGCCAAGATTCCGTTTCCCTACACAGGGGATGTGGTATTAAAATTACCAGCCCTTGGAGTGAAGTTGCCCATATCTCAATTCACCATGACGTATGGTTTGAATGCAATCCCTACCGCGGCCGCGGTTGTTGCACTTGGAAGGGACGCCCGTACGGGCGATCCGTCTTCAGTTTACGGGCAAACTCAACAGATAAAGCAGATGACGAGGGTCACAGTCACTCTCACTGGCAGTCCAGGCGATTATAGCACCAGAGGTGTGGCAGGCGGCGGTAAAGTTCAATGGCCAGCGGCCGCGGGCGGTCACTTACTGTTTGTTGGCTATGTCTCTGGGATGAGCTACCGTAGGACACAAGGGTCGGTAAGCCTTGTTATCAACCTCATTCAAAAGCTGTTCGACCTGACGCAGAGCAGTGCCGGGGCGGCCGATGTAGTGCCGGGTTCCCCTAATTCGCTGTTAATGCCTGCCCATGTGCCTGGGCCCGGCGGCGATCAATCCGGTGATCCCTCCGCCAAGTTCGTGACAACGTTGAAAAACGATATGTCTGTTGATTTTAGCGAGGGCTTACTGAAGTGCCTGGTAGATCTCGCCACTACGTCGAATTTACAGACGCATGGAGGGGAAGGCCAACCCGATAGTTACTGTGCTGGCGTCGTACTGCCGGGAAGTATTAGTGACCCGGGATCTAACGAGCGAGCGTTGGGGGCTCTCAACGCCAATGGAGACTGGCGAGGAATTAACAACCTCGGGGGACCTGACGCTCCCTTCACCGCCCTGTACCCGTTTAATATCGAGGAATCGCAGAAACAGCACGCTACCACAATGATCGGCAATACGATCTTCCAGTCACTGGCCGGAACAAATATGTGGTCCATGCTGATTGGCAGTATTCTTCCCGATTTTGGAATGGGTATTGTACCCTTGTCTGACCGAGCTTATCTCGTGCCGGTCTTGCCCACGCTGCGGAGCGACGGCAATACAAAGAAAATCGAAGCTTCGGAGCTTGTCGATTTCTCTATGACAACTGCGTCTCAACGCCCGCTGTATGCCGTAGGTATTATAGGCACGTTCTCTAATGGCACACTGTACGACAGTCCGAAAAAATCGTGTGTCGGTGGGTTCTTTGCGGTGGATGCTCCGGCGGGAGATCCGGCAGCAAACGGCATGTGGATGTTCAGGCCCGCCCCGCGTTGGATGGATGATTGGGTATCTACGGAGCCGGATGCCGCAGGCAGCGGCGGGTCGGCAGTAGAACGTCTGCTTTCGGAGGAGTCGCACGACGCGGTCGGAGGAGAGCCCGCAGCTGGCGGCGTCAAACGGGAACCCGCAGATGAAGTTCAGTCCTGGAATGACTCTATGAAGAATTACGCGAAAATGCTGTATTCGGCTAACGCGTTGCGGGACCGTACTGGAACAATTACGGGAAAACTTCGGTTCGATATCTCTCCGGGCAGCACTATCATAGTAGGATCAGACGGTAGCGGCGATGTCACCGCCGGCGTAGACTCGCTGCCTACGGATATCGTAGGGTTCGTGGCTCGCGTGACTGTCACCATTAATTCACAAAACACGAGTGCGGCCACCACGTATGAACTAACACATATACGCACATACGAGGAAGACCGCTTTACTGTGCAAGATGGGCGGATCTCCATGCAGCAGCATCCGTTTTTCAATGAAACTTTTAAGCGGGCACCATTAGTAAGCACCTTAGATATATGAGTTCGTTTCAAAGAAACAAAATGCGGATTGAGGCTAACAATGAGCACGTTCGATAACTACTTAGAAGAGCAATACCGGCCAGCGTACGAGGCGTGGCAAGCCGACCAGACCCCGGAAGGCAATGCCACATTCTTGAAGGCTGTGGATCCGATCGTCCAGAAGGGTATTAAAATGTATGGTGGAGACAGTCCCCTTGTAGCTAGCCAGGGTCGCTTAGCTGCACTGGATGCAGCCCGTAAATACGATCCAACGCGTTCCCGTTTACAGAGTCATTTGTTGACTCAGATGCAGTCGCTACGTCGGACTGCTCGGCAGCAGGCCGAGGTGGTACGAACACCAGAGCGTGTGCTTCTGGAAAGCCAGAAGTTGCGAGCATATTCCCAGGAGATCGAAGACGAGACAGGGCGGGAGCCGACGGATGCGGAGCTGTCAGATAAGCTGGGCATATCCCTTGATAGACTGTCTCGCATCCGCCAGTACCAGCCGGGCATGAGCACAGGACAAGCAGACGCAATAGACCCTATGCAAGGCGGAGTAGCCAGTAGACGTGTCGGTAATAATGACGCTGAGCAGATGTGGGCTCAGCTCGTTTACCACGACTTGGGTGACGTTGATAAAAAGATTTTGGAGTACTCCCTGGGGTTGAATGGGCACAAAAAGTTATCCAACTCAGAGATTGCTAAAAAGATAAATAGAAGCCCGGGGTCGGTCAGTCAACGGAAACTAAAAATTCAGCGGTTGCTCGACCAGGAGCAGGACTTGTCCCCGTTCATCTAGGAGTATTCGATGACCCAAAAAGCACAATCAGTTGATCCCAACTTGCAACAAGTTGTTCAACACCTGGCAAATCTATGCCAGCAATCCTATCAAAGTCGGGTTAACAATCAGGCAGTGCCCTGGTTCCGGCCGCCCCTCGTACCTGCGAGTACCCGTGCCGCAGGTGACTGGGACGGAGACTTGCAGACAAAGCAGGCCTTGATCGACTTGCATAGCTCTTTTAACACGGACCAGGCGGAGCAGCAGCTAGAAGACGTCTTTGACGGTACTAGCAACGCCGGTAATGGTGCCGATACGGTCGTGTTGTCGTTGATGATCGACTACGCCGCTCAAGCGGAACGAGCATTTCGTGCTCGACACCAGACCGTCCCGAGGGCTCTTGCTCATTATTCTTCACGCGAGGAAGGGCACGGCAACCCCAATGGGGCGTTGCTGGGTGGGTCTGTAAATTATTTCACGAGCATCATTACGCAGGGAGCTGAAGCATGACGCAACAGTATTCCGGGGTTGTTCAGCAGTATCAAAATCGCACAATCGATGTGTTGGCATTTGACGGAGCTGTCCCCGTGGGTGATGTCCGGCTGACACAGGCCTTAGTGCTGCCTGGTCAGTCCGGGGCGGTGACTACAGGTATCCAAAAGCTTGTTCAACGGTTCTTACTTGAGTTGCTGACGACGACTGGGTCGCAAGGGTACCAGCTTAAGCGGGGCACGAGGTTTATGTCTACGGTGCGTGCGGGAGTTATCCGGACGTCGGCTGACCTGTTTGGTTTGTTTGCCGTTGCAGAACTCGAGGCTCGTTTAAATCTACGAGGAGAGGAAAGTAGGACAGACCCGGCGGATGAGCGATATCGAAGAGCGACCCTCCTGTCTGCGGCTCTCTCCGGGGACACAGCAACATTATCTATTCAACTGCTGAGCGAAGCCGGTGAAACTCGCACAGTGATTTTCCCGCTGCGAGTTTCAGCGGCCGTATAAGGATTTATTCATGACATTATCGTTTTCTGAATTTGAAGTCTCGGACCTGACGCAGCTTGACAGCGACGACGTCAACCAAATGCTGGACCGGCTCGCTACGCAGTTGCAGGAGCTGAACCCCTCACTGGATCTAAAGCGAGGCGTATTCAAAGACACCGTGGCGTATTACCACGCCGTGCTGGAAACAGCAATTCGTACAAACCTGGAGAGGTACCAGTCTGCCCGCAGTCTTCAGCAGATTGAGGCAGACCCGACGCTGGCCGACGATAACGTCGTCAACGAGGTACTCTCTAACTGGGGGGTCACTCGCAAAGAAGGCACGCTGGCTCAGGGGTCAGTAACGATTGAATTGTCGACGCGTACTTCCGTGGTAGTCCCGGCCGGGTTTGTGTTCGAAGCCCAGGGCTTCAGCTATACAGCCAGTAACACGTATACGGCTCGCACGAGTGCGGGTCAGGTATCGACACCGCTGGATCGCTTACTGGTCGAGTTAAGCAACGGAAATTACGCGTTTGTTGTTGAAGTCGAGGCGGCAGCGGTGGGCTCTCAATACCGGTTAAACTCCGGCGATTTGATTGTTCCAGAAAAGCCTATTTCCGGGTACGCGACAAGTTATACCACTGGGGCGTTCACAGCGGGGCAGAATACCGAAACCAACACCGAATTGATCAATGAACTTCAGTTGGGCCTTGCGGCGAAGACGTTGTCAAACAGAGTCAACATGCGGGCGTGGCTACGGGAATACGCGGCGTACGAGTCAATTACTAATCAATCGATTGTCGGGTATGGCGATGCGGAGATGCTTCGAGATCAGCATACCATATTTCCTGTTAGTTACGGAGGACGTGTTGACTGGTACATACGAGGGCAGGAGCAGCTACAACGAACAGCTCAAGCAGTGTCAGCCACGCTCGTTTCGATCGGAGCGGGGGCGACAACCTCAACCTGGCAATTTTCATTAAGTAAGGACGTTTACCCGGGGTTTTACGAAGTTTCTTCGATTCGAAGAGAAGTTGACACCAGCTTAAATTCCGGATTTGAAATTGTTTCAGACACCCGGGGCAATGATTTGACCGGCGGCGGATTCGTGCCAGACATTATCGGCGTGCCCGAGGGTGCCTATTCGGCTTTCCAGACAACGACAATTGTTTTTACAGACACTGCGACGGCCACCGGCACGCTCACGGTGGGGGATACGGCCACTTACGTTTATGACATACTCGGGGTGCCGCACGTAGCTGGCATCCAATCTTTGGTATCCGGACGAGACAGTCGTAGTTATGCCGCAGATGCTTTGGTGAAAGCCCCCGTACCCTGCTTTGTCCAGGTTACGCTGACTATCAATAAATCCGCAGGTGACACGGACCCGGATGTTGCTGCGATCAAAACCGCTATTGCCGCGGCTGTAAACCAGACAACTTTCATCGGTAGGTTAGATGGCTCTCGGATTGTAGATGTTGTGCATAACTTCATCCAAAATGACGTTAGCGTAACTGGTCTAGATATTTTTGGGCGTATCCGTAGACCGGACGGTTCAGTACAATATCTAAGGAGTCCCGACTCGTTGGTAGTGCCGGACGAGCCCGAGAAGATGGTGACAGCCAACACCGTCCAATTCTATTCGGAAGTTTCCGATATTTCGGTCAACGTGCAGTCGGTGATTCCTATTCCGAGCTAGGTGAGAGGTTACCATGACTACAGTTTACCAAGCAAAAAAAGCCGCAGTTCAGCTGCTGGCTGAGGATCAGACGGAGGACGGACAATCTCCCCAAGAGCTAAAATTTGCGATCAATTACCTATCGTTTTTTGGGTATGTCGGACTTCATCTATTGAAGAACCTCACGCTCGAGGATCTTCAAGCAGCAGCAAAAGTTTTTCAGAAGTGGTTCGGCCTGAAGCAGGACGGGGTTGTGGGGCCGAAGACTGTACGAGCCATGCAGGAGCCGCGGTGCGGGTGCCCCGACATACTGGATGACGAGAAGAAGGAGCACGCAGAGTACCTGCAAATGCGGGAGCTTGTAGAGGAGAAGCGGGCTAAATGGAGCAAGTCCGCCCTTACGTATGCGATTGACGGTTACGTAACGGGGCTTTCGCGGCAGTTACAAGCAGAAATGATTAAGAAAGCTTTTGAGAGCTGGACGAATCACATCGACCTGGAAATTCATCGGTGCAGCATCCGGAAGGTCAAGGAAGCGGACATCGTTATCGGCAACGGACGCGGTAAGCAACACGGGTTCGACGGGCAAGGCGGAACGCTCGCATGGGCTTACTTACCGCGTAAAAACAAGCAACTTCGTATGCGTTTTGATCTAGCTGAGACCTGGGTTAAGCACCCGTTTGAGCGGGGTATCCATTTACAATCCGTGGCTGCCCACGAGATAGGGCATTTGTTGGGGTTAAAGCATTCAAGACACAAGGGGGCTCTTATGGCCCCGTACTACAATCCGTTTGTGGGTAAGCCCCAAGTGAAAGACGACATTTCTCGAATACAAAGTTTGTACGGTGCTTCCGGATTACCGGAGTCATTAACAAGCCCTCCGGATAGAGTAGTGGAGCTCAACGCTGGGGAGCGAATGCTAGTCATAGGTAAATAAGGAGATTTACATGTTACTTTCAGGGATCGAATTAGACCTCTCGAAAATAGGCGATACTGTGAAATATTTGCTCGTGTTTGGGCTATTTGCTGTGTCTGCGTACGCGTTGATATGGCCCTCCATTCAAAAGCTTTTGAAGAGCGGCCCTAAGTTGCCCCGGCGTCCGGCCAATTCAGACTTCAAGCGAGAGGGTGTCGATCGCAGTAGCGATACACCCCCGCCCAAGGGGTTCGCTGACCACCTTCAAATCGTGGAGGAGACGGCCCCGAATGCAAACACTCAGGTGTGGTGGGAGTACGCTAAAGCTGAGATGACGGAAGCCGAGGTCGCAATTGCAGAGGCTAAGCTCGCTCGACAACCGCAACCACCCACGACTGAAGGATAACCCATGTCAAAGAAAATCTTAGGGATAGTCTGTGCGGTCTTGGCGGCTGCAATTCTGTGGTGGCCCGGCTCCGAGGATCCAGGACCACAACCGCCCGGGCCCGACCCCGCTAAAGATCTTGTATCCGTAACGTTTGACGTCTACGAGGACCTCTGGCGGAAGCACGCAACAGACACGGCAGATAAAATCAAAGCAGGGGAATTCGAGACGGACCAGGAAGTCTGGGACTACATTGCTGCGGCCCAAGCTCCGGCACGTCGAGTAGCCTTTGACGATCTTGCAAAATCCGAATCGGAATTTTTCAAGAGCCAGGGCGGTTGGTCATTAGAAGCTCACGAAACGTTGTTACGGAAGTACGCTAAGGAGTCCAAAAATGAGTGAAGAACAGTTCTTCGACTACGATTATGATCGAGAAGATCATGATTTCGTGGAGGGCCTCCCGTCTGTGCCCATGAAATCGGCTGCGTGGGAAGCTTTCTCTCGTCCTGCTGAGGTTCTAATTGACTGGCACCGTACGGAGAATCAGGGGCCAATCGGATCATGCCAAGGACACTCGTTGTCCAGCTGCCTTGAGCGGCTGGCTCAAGTGCGTGGAAAGACCATCCAGCTATCTGAGATTTTCGGGTACTTGGCGACGCAAAAGATTGACGGGTTGCTTGGCAGTGACAAGGGATCGACTATTTCTGGGGGATGCAAAGTGGCCATGCGTTACGGCTGTCCTCCTGAAGAACTAACTGGCTACCCTCGCAGCTACCCGGGCCGATCCGATCGAGAACGAATTTTGAGTGACAAGAACTACAAGGCAGCGGAGCCTTACAAGTCATTGTCCCTGTGGCAATGTCCTCGCAATCACGAAGAGACGTTAGACTTTCTCGGCGGGGGCGGAGCCATCAACTTCGGCGTAGCTTGGGGTGGTGGTGTAATTCCACGGGATCGAATCGTACGAGAATACCGTGGCGGCGGGCGTGGCGGTCATGCCATGTGCGTGCTGGGGTACAAGAAGGATGGCATGTTACGGGCGGCCAATTCTCACGGCGACGGTGAATACTTCATCACTGAAAAAGCTTGGGATCAAATGCTTGCATATCGACGCACCACAGCTATCGGAATTATGGGTAACCCTGAGGCCGATCCTGTGGACTGGTACAAAAACTCACCGTATTTCGAATAGGAGAGACCAATGGCACATGAAGCAAAGAAAAGCTTGTTTGGGGTGGCCGCAGGAAGTGTCGCCACTCTAATCGTAGGAACCGCCAGTTTACTCGTCATTACAAACGCAGGTGGTTTCGCTGAGTCAAAAAGCGTGGCCCAGGGCACTCGGAATGGCTCTCTGCCTCCTGCGGTGGGGACGACTTTCACGGAAAAAGAAGACGCGTTTGAGGCCGAGCTATCGAAGTCGCTCGAATCGAACTTCAAGGCGACCATGTCTGAGCTCGAATCTCAGGCAGAAGTGCTTGAGAGGATCGAAGCTTCGATCGCTGGCATTGCGAGTGCGAATACCAAGCGACTGTCGGAGATGGATAAGGAGCGGTGGAAAGCCCGGCAGGAGCCTCAGGCACCTATCGTCATCGCGGACAAGGGGGAAGCCCCGCTGCCTCCGAAGGAAAAGACTGCCGAAGAAAAAGCTCCCGAGCCGGTTAAGCAATCCCCAACAAGGATGAGCGAAACCGTATGGAACCTGATGGGTACGTGGAACTACACCGCCGAGATGCTGGCCAACCATCTCAAAAATGATCACGACATCGACGTGGAGGGTTACACGCGGGAAGAAATGCAGATCATGCATGACAACATCCATAATGGCTATGATCCCCTGGGTTCAGGGCTGAAGTATGGTGGCGATTCGAAAACAGTTCGAAAGACTACCCAGGTGCGGAAAAGTTCCGACCGGGGAGGTCTCTTCCGTGGGCTGTTTCAACGATCGAACTGTCCCGGCGGAACCTGAAGGTAATACGAGTTAGCCGGCCGGTCTGGTCGGCATAGAGAAGCAGACCAAGTCTGCAAGGAGGCAGTAATGCTAAAGATACCGATCGACATACCGCCCGAGATTTACGAACTGATTAAGACGTTCCTGGAAACTGGCGTTGTGGATAAAGACGGAAAAGTCGTAGATTTTTCTCCCGTACAGACAGTCACTATTGCAGAGGGCGGCGTCACGTTTGACCCGCCTGCTAAGGTGGCGGCTAAAGTCGGGCCGATGAACATCAAGACGACAATCACAACTATTCAGGTAAAAAAGGGAGGCATCAAAATCGATATCGACAACTCGCCGGTTGACGTGGAGGTGCGGCCAAGTGAATAAGCTAGATTGGGAGCAGGAACTCGACAGAGTCACATGGACGCATGATTGCAGCGACAAGGTGATGAAGGGGAAGCCTACCCGGCAGCAGCGGAAAGACCGGCGTAACGTTGAAAAAGCGTTCGCCGCCGTGCAGAGAGCTCATGCCGCCGACCCTTCACAAATGGATCGAGATGCGTTCCGAAAGTCGGTGTATGGCTTCATTCTTCCAGGGCTTGGTTGGTTTCTGGGCCAGATACTCATCACGTTGGTCGTTCGGCTGGTGGTGAATTACCTGATAGATCGATTGTTCAACAGCAGCAATGAGGGGGAGATCGTTTATGGCGACGTACACGTATCCCCAAAATGACTTCGATGACCCGGATAAGCTTCTAGAGTTACTGGGAAGTTTTTGGGCTTCCACGTACGAAGGAAACGGACTGGTTGAAGATCTGGCCGCCACTGCGGCCTTAGCTGCTCAGCAAACGCATCTGCGATTGCTGGAGCTGGTAGCCAGCGTTTCCAGGTTCAACGTGCCCGTTTTTCACCAAGAGAACTGGCATCCGTTGGTGTTGCTGGAATCTGAGCTTAACACGGATGCGGGGTTGATTGAGGACTACTCAACGCCCGCTGCCTTTGTGTATAACTCAAGTGCTCAGCTTAATTATGGAGAGGTGCCGTCTCAAGCGTTTTATTCTGTTACGCGGCCTGCGGATCTGCACGAAGTAAAGGTAATCCTGGACCGTATTAGTGCTCCCACCGTGGAGTGGGTTAACGGAATAGACTACTGGCTCCAGGATTCTACTATCACTTTCCGGGAAAATCCGTTCGACAACTCGTCGATACCTTTTGTGGACGTGCTGAACAGTGTCGGGGCAATTGTTGACAAGCAGCTAACCTTGTGGCTGTATCGAGGCAAGTGGGACTGGAAGGCGGTGTACGAGCAATTCGGATACGCTCTTCGCCTTCAATTGGAGTCCAGCGAGGGCTACAAAGCTGTTGTCAACGCCATCTTCGATGCTTTTGCTGCTGGGACTAGCATCAAAAGCCAGCAGTCAATTCTTTCCGCGGCGTACGGCATTCCCATGGTTCGCGAGGCCGTGGAGACGGTGGAGGTCGTTGAGTCCGACGCGGATAAGCTTAACATCATTACGGACAGCCACGTTTATCAGTTTCCACTGGGAACTGTGTCTCTGGTGTCTGCCGGGGACACGGTTTTAGCTGGCGACCCGCTTACTGATCTCATGCAGGTGTTCGAGCTAAACCGTGGAGAGACCTTATCGCCGGCAGACGTCTCCGCTATTACGGCTGGGCCCGGCATACTGGCGTACGGGTTCTGGGGCGGTCTAACGTTTGAGAATACGACCGTAGCTACAGTGGTCGAGGAGGATGTTGACGGCTACACCAAGATTTCTTGGGAATTAGGCGGTTTTCCTTTTGATGTGGTCAAATACTGGAATGACGTGCATACAGAAGGCGTGGCTGCCGGGCAGACGCTGGCAATGCTGCTGGACGTGCGAGCTAACCCGGTAGGGCAGCCAACTGCGGCATCTCTGCCTACAGAAATCAATCCGCTTCAGTTCTTGGCGGACAACGTTCTTCGAAACAACGCATACATCGTCAAAGTCAAACCCGGCAGTCAACTTACCGGGCAATTGGCCTACGTTCCCGTAGAGCAGTTGCGTAAAATCCAGCCCCCTCATACGTTGATGTTGCTAATAGTTGAATTGGATTATGCCGATTCGCCTGTTATCATGGAAGCTCCCGGAACTGAGACCGCTCCCGGGTACGAAGAAACATTAAGTGGCTTTCCGGCGATGTCAATCTCGGAAAGTATGGCCCCGGTTACGTACATAGCTGAGACTATTGCTGTGAAAACCATCAGTGGCCGGTGTATCTAAAGGATTAGCAATGGATCGAATTGGAACAAGCAACGTCAGCGGCCGTGTACGGGCTCACCGGGTCACTGCTGACGTCTGGACACCCACGACGGAGCTGAACCCTAACTTGGTATTATATCAGTGGGGTGAGCTGGTAGGTAAGCTGCTGACTACCGGTGACGCTAAGTACCGTGTATCCGGCATGTACTTGGAGTTCGAGAATGTCGCCAGCCCGGGGGATCCGGTCAGCGTGCCGACGTTTGGTCGTGACCGTACAGTTACTTACTACGACGATCTCTCCGGCAGCGTCGTTAGGGATTATCTGCGAGTACCTCTTACAGCTACGACCTACGCAGACGAAGCAGAGCAAACAATATTGGACTTTTTTGCTCGCAGCAGCGGTACGACGGGGGTGCACGGAAAAACCTTCTCCGACTCAGTTAATTCAACCATTTTTGGGGCGTCGCTGGTGGCTTTCGTAGACAGCACCGACGCAACTCAGGATCTCCTGTTGAGCAGCTATTACTTTGCCGTAGCAGATCAACAGCAGAAGCTTTCGACGAGCCAAGTTGGCCTTGAGTGGCAGTTAGCACTTCAATAAGGGAGAAGCTCAAGGATGAGCCTGGAACGATTCATAAAATTCATCAAAGAGGGGGAGCCGGTTTCGCCTGGCACTCCCAACCGACCGCTTCAGCAGCTTGATCAAAATATCAGTTACCTTTGGGAGCTGATTCAAGCGGCGGAGCTCGGGTCTACGGTGTATGCCCGCTCGCAATCGGTCATCTCCACGATCAAAGTCGGGCAACCGGTTTATTTGAACACAGCTACAGGCCAGTTCGAGGCTGCCTTCGCGGCTCCGGATACGGACAGTACCACAGGCTATCTGGTAATGCCCAACCAGGCCCAAGTCTGGGGGATCGTTGCCGAGAAGCACAACGCTACGTTGGCTGATATTCTGTTGTTCGGTTACGCCGATATCGACATTGCAGAAGCCATAGGGCAGCTGCCCGGAAGTGACGTTCCTGCGGGCACGTGGTACTTGTCAGGATCTAGTGCGGGACAGCTGACATTGCAGCAGCCCCCTGTGACTATTCCCGTGTGCAAGACGGATCTCAACGGCGGCGTGTTCGTGAACCCGTCATTCGTAGACTTCTTGGAGAACCACCGACACTATGTCTTTGACTTGGAGATGCTGCCAGCCGGTACGGTGACGCCACCGTCTGTCGGCGGAACCCACGTCATCACGGCAGCAGACTCAAACGACGCGGGCTGGTTACCCGCTGACGATGCTGTTTTTGACGGGAACGCTCCGGCAGGGGCAAAATTCGGCTATAACCTTTCACAAAATAACGCACTGAGCGGTGTATACCCTCCGGTGCCGCTACAGTCTGCCTGCATTCAGATGCAACGTCCCAGCATCTGGGATACGGCTCTGGAGCGTAAGTGGTACGGCGAGCAGTTGATGGAAGATCTAGTCATCATCGACCGCAACGGCATCTGGTGGATGAGCGACTGCTACGACGAGGTGCCGTGGCCTACGGATTTAGACACGGATAGCTCGGCAAGTGCCAGCTACGGTGATTGCGACCCGGGCGGCAAGGAATACAGCCTCAAGTTCTATTACACTCGGGTTGGCTTCGCTACGGATAACTCCGTTGTCAGCAGTATCAAATCGCTGGATAACCGCTTGGTCATTACCTGTGCGGACAAGCCCGACCCGGCGACAACGGGCGATCTGGACATTGATTTAGATCTTTCATTCATGATCGGATCTACGACTGACGCCGGCTACACAGCGTTCAAGGGCTTCGATGTCGAGACCAACACGTTTAGTTCCGGTCCGGTTACCGAGAGCGTATACGCTACGTCAAGTAACGTGCTCCTTTCTGGCTCAAAAGTCACCACAGTTGATGGCGTTGACTACCACCAGGGAGTCATTGGCGTCGGCGTTCTGGCTCAGGCTACCCAGGAGCTTTTTAGTCAGCTGGTTCGCCTAGACGGTGTGACGGAAGAAAACTATCCGGTCCTCTACCTGGGCATGCCTGACGATGTGGCAACAAGTTACGTGGTGAAATTTGAAGTGCCGACGGACTCGCCTGCGGGATCTACGTTTTCGTTCCGTCCCCGCATTCTTGGAAGAGCTGCGGGTACTCTACCTCTGCTCACTTCGTCGTACTACAAAGCTGCTCGCCCTACCGACGGGTTAAACGTTCCGATCCCCGTAGCACAAAGCTACGTGGCGTTAACCATGGATACCGTGGCTACACTGGCAGGGGCGAACGAGGCTGTAGAGGCGATAAGTAATTCAGTTGCGGTGGACCCTGGAGATATCGTGTACGTTAAGTTGGAGCGAACGCCAGAAGCCGTTTCTGATTCTTACGTTGGAGAGCTGGGCATTATGCAGCAGGTCGGCGTTCTAACGTCAGTATAACCGGAGGTAAGGATGCCGCTATCGCAATGGAACTTGGAGTTCCTAAACCACAACGCCCAACGCAGCTACCCGCTGACGGATGAGGCTACAAAGACTGATACGACCAGCTCGTTTGTTATCCCGGATGACTTTATCGTAGCGTTCGGTCTTCCGGTCTCTACGGCAATGGGCATGGAATCAGGCCGCTTTTTCATTCGGCAGCTAGGTTCTTTTGCTTCCGGCTACCAGCTGACCATCGCGTACGATACCGGTACCGAAATACACGATGTAGGCATGGCCCTGATCCCTTCAACAGGTGTCAGCCGTAACACCACATTTGCTGTCGGAGGAATTGAGCCTTTCGACGACATTGTCGGCAAAGTTGTCATTGGCCGCCTGGATACCATTGTCGATCAGCCCACCGGCTTGTTTTCTTTTGACTTGGAAGACACCCGGCTCGAGCCCTCTGTCATTCACCCGATGATTAAGTCCCTTACCGGATTCCGGGTTTCTAATGCGAGCGGCACTACCAGCGAGGTATATTACGGAGACATCGAACTCGTCGCTGGTACGAATATGCAGATTTCTACGGCCTCTACGTCGTCGGAAACCGTGATTACGCTGAGTGCATTAAGCGGGGAAGGAACAATCGAAGAGTGTGTTTGCGAGGGAGAAGCGTCTGCAACGCCTTGCATCAAGACGATTAATGGCATAAGCCCAGCAACTGATGGAAACTTCAACTTCGTAGGTGACGATTGTCTGAATTTCTCTGCGATCGAAAGCGGACTGAAGGTGACTGACAGTTGTTGTGCTCCTTGTTGCGGTTGCGAAGAGCTGGAGGTGATTACGCGAGACCTGGAGAGGTTTAACGCACAACGAGGTACACTGGAGTTGTTCGTCAATACGCTTGCCGCCGAGGCGAGTGCGTTTGGAGCGACTGTGCTGGGTGCACGGCTGGGCGATAGGCGTTGTTTGACCTGCGAGTAAGTACAAATCTTAAATTCCAGAATTGAAGGAAGTTGTTGTGGACGAAGTATCAAACGAAGTAGAAAAAGCTCCAAACCATAACTGCACCCTCGACGTCGAAGAGGCTGAGGCCCTTATCAGCTGCATGGATAAGGCGGTAAAGCAAGCACCGGATTCTATCAATGCAGCACTGTCGTTGTATGAGATCCGGAAGAAGCTGGAACAAATTGCTCGTGACAAGAGGCCTGGTTGATGCCTACAGCGAACCCGCGAGGGCGGCAGCCTATTGGCGTAGAGCAGCCTCCCGGCAGCGGCACTAATTATCCGTTCGTACAGCCTTCTTCAGATATTCAGTACCTGTTGGGGGACTTGTTCGTATCGTTCGACGACCTTGCCGACGAATTTGAATTCCCGTTGAAAGTCGTGTGGATGTACGGCTTCGGTGCGAATGCTGTGGCACCGCCCGCGGGCAGGCCTGCTCCCACGCACTCGCAGGACATCATCGTCGCTGACGTTAACGATGTGATAGTGTTTGATTCGACCACGGCAGGCACCTTCACAACAGACGCCTGGGATAGTCGTCTTCTGGTTTTGGAATGGACCACGAACAATAAGATCTTGCGGTGCGTGCAGCACACGGCCTGGACGCAAGCGGATATTGATGCAGGCCTCGACAAGACCTATGACGATTACATTGAACCTATTAGCGGTGTCCTTCAGGCGGACACCTGGTTCAAGATGCCAAAGCGAGTTACGTCATTAACCGTAGGGCTGGCTAGCGTTGAAACTACAGCTGTTGTGACCTTCAATGAGGGGTATAACATAAGGCTATCCAGCGAAGTCCAGGAATTCACAAACCTTATTTCCAATTTTACAAATGTAAAGCCGTTAACGCCAGGCCGTCGTGTATCTCGTCCGGTATTGGTGGCGGCAGAAGCGGGGGCTGGGCTCGGCGTTTTCCCGGGCTGCGGAGAGCAGGAGCTGGAGATCAAGACTGTGAACCGTATTAGCGGTAACACGTACCGCAATTTCACTTACGATTCAGAAGGGTGTATACGTAGTCAGCGGCCTGTAGGCCTTGTAAGTAGTGACCCCCGAGAATTTGCTTACGCTTCCACGGTGTTGTCTCCGACTCAAGCCGCAGCAGCAATCGAGACTTTGAACGATTGTCAGAACTGTTGTGATTGCACTTACTTTGCACAAACTTACCAGGGGATTAAGCGACAGTGGTTTTTGTACAAAGAGGTGGCCGGGGCGGCGGAAGAAACGCGAGACCTTTTTCAATTGAACATTGACCGGTGGGAAGTACAAAAGGCTATTCGAGAATCTGACACCGTTCGCGTTAACATGAGTATGGACGGTAACTGCAAGGTGAACTGGGGGTTGGCTCATTGCAACGCATCCCGGTGTTGCATTTACAACGTAAATGCCACTATCACCTTTCTGTACTACTTGAACGGTATACAGGTAACCCCAACCTTCGCCGGATACTCTTGTGATAAAGCCGAAATAGATGGATCAGCCGAGTGCAACGGTGCTGAGCCCGTCGTCCTGGATCTCAACCCTACGGGCTTGTATGCCCAAGTGGAGTGGGATTACCAAGACCCCCAGACAGTCACCACAGTCCGGGACCGCTTTTGTTTTCCAGATTGTAAATCCGTGGACACTGACGCATTGAAGGTTCAAATGCATGTTGTCATGTCCTGGGAAAATTCATCTACGGATCCAGCTAGTGGGTTGGATTGCACTTACCAGCTACTGGATGCTAGCGATTACCCGGTAGACGTGCTAGCCGCCTGGGCGGCCCTGGGTGAAGATGTTCCTGCGTTCGGACGCTCTCAGCAGATTACTCCCTTGAGAGCTGTCAGCAAGGATAACCCCTTCTGCGAAGCGTGCGACTGTTCCGATGAAGGGGGCAGCTAGTGGCTATTCGAAATAACGACTGGTACAACCTCAACGAGCAGCGGGATTATCCCGTTGACGATACGGCGTCAGCCCTGGCTGACAACGGCGGTCGTTTGCCTTCCGCGTTGATCACCGACCTTCAACTGCGGTGGCCGAGCTCGCTGGGACAGTATGCCTATATCAGTGCTGCCTCTGTAACTTCAAGCATCGTTACAGCGATGATCGAGGTATCAAAAACCAAGAATAATGTCCCCGATACCGCTGTCTTAATCGCAGGCGTTTCTATCCCCAAGGCGGAACTGCAACAACGAAGGACGTACTCTTTAGTCGGATTTGAGGACGGGGTTGCGGGCTTTATTTCATTCGGTTCTGGTACGGAAGAACCTTTTGTAGGCAAGTTTTCTACGCCAGAGCAATCCCTGTTAACGGCTCGGGCAGCCCGGCTGCTACGAGAACCGCCTATTCCGTCAATTAAAGTCAATCAGGCGGCTACTGCGTTAACCGGGCTCGTTAACTTTCGAGTAGCTACCCCGCTTCAGGCAAGCAAAGAAACACGGGTTATACAGGGCGTCGAGTACGACAACGTAATCGTCGTGCGGTTGGCAGAGAATGACACCGCGACCGCAACGGACTCGGTGTACGCGAAGTTTGCTGGCGACTGCGGCCGCCGGGTGGGTTCTCGAACGTGCACAGATCCTCAACCCGTCGAAACGGTTAACGGTATTCTTCCTGACTGTGACGGGGTCCTCACTTTAGATTTTCGAGGGTGTGCGGTTATCGGCACAAACGTTGCTGATTGCGGTGTGGTTCTAGACTGTAACCTCGGCCTATCTGCCAGCTGCGATCCGCCGAATCTACCCAACCTGGAAACCGGCAAGTTGCCGTCAGAGTTAGATCCCATAATTATTCCACCCGTAATCCCCCCGGAACCTCCGGTGGGACCGGATGTCAGTATCAGTGAAAGTGCTATCACGATACTTTCTTTGCCTTACTGCGATACGTTTGATGACGGCGTCGCTTATGGGTTTAACCTTGTGGGTACCTCTGTCTTCGGCTTCATTGCGGATGATAGCCCCTCTGAAGATGACTGCTGTTTGGGGCCGCCGGCGGCTGTCTCTAACCCGGGCGACGGGTGCACGACTTCCCAGTCTATTTCAAATTCCGAATCACACAGCTGGGATGTTGTGCCAATCCTGGAGGTCGACGCGAGTTACGGCCCACTCTCCGCGGCATCTCAAGCTAGAACAAACCTCTCCCTGTTCGCTTCGGACGTCCAGTGCCTGTTTCGAAAATACACGACTGACGTCAAAATCACTCCAGGAGTAACCGGCTCTCAAAGAAACGCAGGGCTGGCTCTTAATTATCGCACGACGTCTGATGGCCTTTCACAATACTTCGTAGCCCTCCTGAATACTGCCGATAGCTTGTTTGGATTTTACTATTTCAACGGGGCGACGTTGACGCAGTTATCCGAGGCACAAGTCAACGACGTGCGGGAGGATGACTGGTATCGGATCACCCTGACTGCGGTTCCGGACACCATCACTCAAACGTCTGTAAATATAACTGCCACATTAGACGGAATAACGGACCCCTCGATTGCGGTTATCTTAAATGTAAACATTTCGTCTAATACGTTCGGAAACGACTCTGGATTAGCGGGCCTGTACGCTCGCAGGTCTCGAAGTTACTTCTCGTTCTGGAGAATCGATGAGGCAAGCCCGTGACCGGAATAAGACACCCAGAATTTATTGATTCCCTGGAAGATACAAAGTATCCGTTTATACCTACGGCATCCTTGTCGAACGGTGCGGATACCTTTCTGGAAGGCACCTTCCTAGACGCTCACCTGTACGCACCTGCGGGTGCGGATAGATACTACTTGTCGAAAGTTAGCGTCACCGCGGCTTCTCTAACGATTACGATAGGGGATACGACTAACCCGGATCGTTTGATTGGCGTTATCTCCTTGCCGATAACTGTAGATATCGTCAGATTAACGGACGAGTTTAATCGCCCGGGCGGGTTGCTTGTTTCCGAGCCTGCCCGCCTAGCGTTGCTGTCCGCTTGGGGCCTGGGGGAGCACCGGTTTAGCCGGGATCAGTCAGAGTTTTGTGTCACTTGTCAGGTTCCGGTGTCGAATCCCGGGGTAACCGGAATTCGACTGGAGTCGGGTGAGGTTCTGACAGGCAAGATCTGGATAGTCGGCGAAGATGGGGTCATTGTGTCTACTGAAAACGTTACAACGTCGTCAGGCGAGGTTATTGAGGCCGTCCGGTTTGATGTGGTCGGCGATCCGCTGTTCTTGCAGCGGCTATGTAACCCGGAAGAGCTGTTCACGCCAATCAATCCTATTCGAACGATTCGTGTGGTTAACGACGAGTACACTTACGACTGTACGCCAGACGACCAAGGTAACTTCAATATTCAGATGAACGACTCACTGGCTGCGGACGCTGCGTTGCGTGTCCGGACATCTCCCGAGGGTATTGTAATCACAGTCGAAGGTTCGACACCGGAGGGACTGTAAATGGCTCGCCCTAACTTCTTCAATGAAAACCTTAATCGCACTTTTCCGTTTAAAGCTAAGACGGCAGGCATCGAGACGCCCGCTTCTGGTGTTTTTACGATGTTACAGTTGCCGGATGATGTTATCACGGATTGTGGGTTTATAATGGGTCCCGAATCCGGGTTTGAGGAAGGTGTCCACACCGTTTACCTCTACAAGATTTCAAGAGTCAGTGCTGACCAACTCAACTACGAGTTTCGGAGTGATGCTCCCGCCCTGGCAGGTACTCCGCTCATATTTACTCGTCAGGTAACCGACGAGGATTACCTGACAGAGTTTCAAGAGAGCGACATACCCTCGTATGTTCCGGAAAGCCAGTCCCTTTCGCTGTCTGCGTCAGAGGCAGATATAGTTTGCGGTGAACCTTTCTGGTCTGGCTACTTAGTGACCGGCTCAGTCTCTAGCCTTGCGGCCAGGCTGGGCGTGGGAGTCACGGTGACCAGGGGCAGCACAGAGGCGACCGTGCATGAGGCTCTAGTTCAAAACTTGAATAACAGCCAAGCGGTTTCGCTTAATATTGCCAACGGCGACAGGACTCGTGCGATTCGGCCAGCGGATTGTCCGCCAAATACGTGGGACTTTGTAACTGGTGAGATTTATGTTATCCGCGAGTGCTTGCAAGGGCCTATCGTGATCAGAGGCGGCTACAACACAGGCATGTCTCAAAACGGTGCGTCAAACACAATTACATTTAGTGCTGTTGTGAATGCAGGGGAGGGCGTTCCCTGCGAGGAGGTAAAGCTATTTGCCGCAGAAACGCCGCCAGTTGGTTCGTCTAACAATTTGCTGGAAGGAGACTTTTACTGCAACGAAGCCTTGCGAACAATTAACGGCTTGCAAGGTCCGGACTTTACCTTGTTTGCCGGTACCGGCGTAGCGATCACACCAGATGCTGCCACCAACACGGTAATTATTGACGTCAATCTGGTTGATTTGTCGCTGTGCACGACGTCTACCGTTTCCGTGTCTGAATCAGTGTAAGGAGTAAGTGGCAAGGATGGCCCCTACAACACAATGCCCGCAAGGACCACAAGATCCGGTATTCGATATCTGGAAATGCGATGTCCCGTGCATTTTTCCAATACCGCCGGGCGACTGGATTGCTAACCCGCAAGTTCCCGGGGCTCCCGATGACATTAGTGATTGTCCCGCCTTGCCCATCGTGTTACTGGGGCCGGAACCGCTCTGCCCGCAGTTGACGTTCTCCGGCAATCCGGCCGCGGCGAAAGGGTCCCAGGCGTCCGGTGAAAATGAAATACAGACTCGGGTTGTAACGATCGGAGAGGAGAAGGCTGTATTCACTCTCAAGAAGGGGAACTGTTGCGATTACGACATGGACTTGGAGATTGATTTTCCCTGCCCTTCAATCGTCAGTTCGTCGGACGGCAGTGACAGTTCAAACGTGTCCACCAGTTGCGACCCGGAGGGTGCAGGGTCTGCGGCACTCACGGTTAACAAGAGCGGTGACTGTACGTTTGTGCTGGGGTTGGAAGTTTGTTTTCCGCCGCCTGGTGTAGGTCCGCAAGGCCCACAGGGTTTTCAGGGAGCACAGGGTTTTCAGGGAGCACAGGGTTTTCAGGGAGCACAAGGTTTTCAGGGAGCACAAGGTTTCCAGGGTTTCCAGGGTTTTCAGGGTTTTCAGGGTTTTCAGGGTTTTCAGGGTTTCCAAGGGTTTCAGGGTTTCCAAGGGTTTCAGGGTTTCCAAGGCGGACAAGGTTTTCAAGGCGGACAAGGAGCACAGGGTTTCCAAGGCGGACAAGGTTTTCAAGGCGGACAAGGAGCACAGGGTTTCCAAGGCGGACAAGGTTTCCAGGGAGCCACAGGGCCACAAGGTTTTCAAGGCGGCCAAGGTTTTCAAGGCGGACAAGGAGCACAAGGTTTTCAAGGCGGACAAGGCTTTCAGGGAGGCGTTGGGCCGCAGGGTTTCCAAGGTTTTCAAGGCCCATGCCCAGAAGCATCGGGCACCATTACTGTTGAAGTGACTGAAGGCAGCGGCAACCAGGCTTCTGGCACCGTCAATGTAGAAAACGCCCAAGACTGCATTCCGCAGTTCAACTTCAATCTTCAACTGCCTCGAGGTCCTCAGGGTTTCCAAGGCGGACAAGGTTTCCAGGGAGCCACAGGGCCACAAGGTTTTCAAGGCGGACAAGGAGCACAAGGTTTTCAAGGCGGACAAGGAGCACAAGGTTTTCAAGGCGGCCAAGGTTTCCAGGGAGCCACAGGGCCACAAGGTTTTCAAGGTTTTCAAGGCCCATGTCCGGAGGCGTCGGGCACCATTACTGTTGAAGTGACTGAAGGCAGCGGCAACCAGGCCTCAGGGACGGTTACAGTAGAAAACGCTGAAGATTGCGTTCCTCAGTTCAACTTCAATCTTCAACTGCCTCAAGGAGCACAAGGTTTTCAAGGCGGACAAGGTTTTCAGGGCGGACAAGGCGGACAAGGTTTTCAGGGAGCTACAGGGCCACAAGGTTTTCAAGGCGGACAAGGCGGACAAGGCGGACAAGGCGGCCAAGGCGGACAAGGTTTTCAGGGAGCCACAGGGCCACAAGGTTTTCAAGGCGGCCAAGGCGGACAAGGTTTTCAGGGAGCCACAGGGCCACAAGGTTTTCAAGGCGGCCAAGGCGGACAAGGTTTTCAGGGAGCTACGGGGCCACAAGGTTTCCAAGGCGGCCAAGGTTTTCAAGGCGGACAAGGTTTTCAGGGAGCCACAGGGCCACAAGGTTTTCAAGGTTTTCAAGGCCCATGTCCGGAAGCATCTGGTACTCTTACTGTTGAAGTAACCGCGGGCGGCGGCAATCAGGCTTCGGGTACGGTTACAGTAGAAAACGCTGAAGATTGCGTTCCTCAGTTCAACTTCAATCTTCAACTGCCACAGGGTTCCCAGGGCGGCCAAGGTTTCCAAGGCGGACAAGGTTTTCAGGGAGCTACAGGGCCACAAGGTTTTCAAGGCGGCCAAGGCGGACAAGGCGGACAAGGCGGACAAGGTTTCCAGGGAGGCCAAGGCGGCCAAGGCGGACAAGGTTTTCAGGGAGCTACAGGGCCACAAGGTTTTCAAGGCGGCCAAGGTTTTCAAGGCGGACAAGGTTTTCAGGGAGCTACGGGGCCACAAGGTTTCCAAGGCGGCCAAGGCGGACAAGGCGGACAAGGTTTTCAGGGAGCTACGGGGCCACAAGGTTTCCAGGGCCCATGTCCGGAAGCATCTGGTACCCTTACTATTGAAGTAACCGACAGTGGTAGTGGTGAGGCCTCAGGGACGGTTACAGTAGAAAACGCTGAAGATTGCGTTCCTCAGTTTAACTTCAATATACAGCTACCACAGGGAAGCCAGGGAGGCCAGGGACACCAAGGTTATACGGGACCGCAAGGTTACACTGGAAGCCAGGGAGGCCAGGGAGGCCAAGGTTATACTGGAAGCCAGGGACACCAAGGTTATACGGGACCGCAAGGTTACACTGGAAGCCAAGGAAGCCAAGGTTATACTGGAAGCCAGGGACACCAAGGTTATACTGGAAGCCAGGGACACCAAGGCTACCGCGGACCACAAGGTTATACCGGAGCACAAGGAAGCCAAGGTTATACCGGAGCACAAGGAAGCCAAGGTTATACTGGAAGCCAGGGACACCAAGGCTACCGCGGACCACAAGGTTATACCGGAGCACAAGGAAGCCAAGGTTATACCGGAGCACAAGGAAGCCAAGGTTATACTGGAA
>Ga0209362_1000857_pt1 | contig 25790 bp, 30 predicted proteins | sample SaaInlV_165m_DNA_FD_184680 | JGI IMG/M metagenome (GOLD analysis project Ga0209362, IMG submission 184680) | Marine microbial communities from expanding oxygen minimum zones in the Saanich Inlet - Saanich Inlet SI037_S3LV_110m_DNA (SPAdes)... | ecosystem: Environmental > Aquatic > Marine >... | reverse complement strand
ACGAAGTAAAAGTTAAAGTGATTGGTTTTGATAGAGGTAAAGTTAAACTTTCTATGAAGCAAGCTGCAGAATAATAAGTAACTTAAATTAAAATTCTAAACCCCTGGAATGAAAGTTCCGGGAGTTTTTTATGGGCATCTGGCAACAGAACATCTTTTACTTTTTTACAACTTGTATAGAAGATTCTAATTTATCTCTCCAAATCATTAAAGATAACCAAACTCTGAATCACATTTCCTAAAAGTTTTTTCATTTTATAATCCATAGAATGATATTTATTATATAAACCAAAATACTGTAAAACAAAAACATTAGGATTTTTTCTTTTAGTGTTTTTTCTTTCCAATTCAATGTAAATAATACTGATGGAGTAGCTACCAATAAAAGAACGCCAATAGCAATTATAAGTATTGATAAAATTATAAACACATTCATAAGTTCTTTTTTCTTTCCTATTCTATCATGACAAACCTAGTACTAATATTTTTTTCATTTAACTAGTTATAAATTTTTGTAAGTGGTCTATAAGTTCTTTTTGTTCTTTAATCATAATTTTTAAAACATCACGAATTGAAATAATATCAATAATTTTTTTATTTTCTAACACTGGAAGATGTCTAATTTTTTTTTCATTCATTATTTCCATACATTGGTCAACTTTATAATCTCTAGTAACAGTGATTAATTCTTTGGTCATAACTTCATCTAACAATGTATCTTTGCTACTCTTACCTTTTAAAATAATCTTTCTTGCATAATCTCTTTCGGAAAATATACCTATAGGAAAATCATTATTATCAACGATGAGGATTGCGCTTATATTCTTTTCTGACATTAAAATAAGTGCTTGTTTTACACTTTGATCTTTTGAAATAGTCCAAATTTTTCTATTTTTATTTAGTTTTAAAAAATCTTCTAATGTTGTCATTTCATCAACCAAATCTAGCATAAATATCCTTGGTATAATAGGGGTTCACTTTCATTGAATCTTCTACAATTTGTTAAAGCAATATTGTTGCAAAATAAGGGTTAATATTTTTAACTAAATTTAACTATATTTTAAGAGATATTCTTAGGATCTGGCATCCCAACCTTGTTATATCCAGCATCCACATAGTGAATTTCACCGGTAACACCGTTTGCAAGGTTGCTTAATAGATATAATGCTGAATTTCCAACATCATGGATATCTATGTTTCTTTTTAGGAAAGAATGGTCTTCATTCCATTTATATAGGAATTTTGCATCTCCAATAGCAGAAGCAGCTAATGTTTTAATAGGTCCAGCACTGATAGCATTTACTCTCATGTTTTTTGCACCTAGATCTCTTGCAAGATATTTAACACTTGCCTCTAATGCGGACTTACAAACACCCATTACATTATAATTAGGAATAGCTTTAGTAGACTCGTAAGTCAAAGTAAGTAAACTTCCACCTTCTTTCATTATTTTAGATGCTTCTTTAGCAACTTCTGTAAATGAAAAGCATGAGATTAACATACTTCTTAAAAAGTTTTCTCTAGTTGTGTTCAAATATTCGCCTGTTAATTCTGATTTATCTGAAAAAGCAACTGCGTGTACAACAAAATCAATTTGTCCCCACTCTGATTTTATATTTTGAAAAAGTTTTATAATCTCTTCTTTATTTTCAACATCACAACTGAATGTAGTTTTAGAATTTAATTTTTCAGCTAACGGAATTACTCTTTTCTTTAAAGCATCACCAAGGTAAGTGAATGCAAGTTCTGCTCCGGCTTCTGCAAGTTTTTGTGAAATACCCCAAGCAATAGATCTCTCATTGGCAACACCCATGATTAATCCCTTTTTACCTTTCATTAAACTCATTTAAACCTTTTCAAAAATTAAAGTTGCATTTGTTCCACCAAAACCAAAACTATTAGACATTACAGAGTTTAATTTAACATCAGTTTCAGTTTTAGTAACGATCGGAAATTTTTTAGCTTCATCGTCGATGTCGTTGATGTTAGCGGAAGCTGTGATGAAATTATTTTTCATCATGATTAAACTATAAATTGCTTCATGAACTGAAGCGGCACCCAATGGGTGACCGGATAAAGATTTAGTTGAGCTAATTTTTGGTACTTCAGCACCAAATGCTTCTCCAACACCTCTTAATTCTGTTATATCACCTACAGGAGTAGATGTTCCATGGGTGTTTAGGTAATCCATTTTGTTTTTAGCAGTAGCTAAAGCCATCTTCATACATCTAACAGCACCTTCGCCTGATGGCGCTACCATATCATACCCGTCAGAAGTCGCACCATAGCCTGTTAATTCAGCATATATGTTTGCACCTCTTGCTTTTGCGTGTTCGTACTCTTCGAGCACTAAAACTCCACCACCACCAGCAATAACAAAGCCATCTCTAGTTTTGTCATAAGCTCTCGAAGCAGTTCCAGGCGCATCATTATATTTAGAGGACAGTGCGGTCATGGCATCGAACATTGCTGTCATTGCCCAATGTAATTCTTCACTTCCTCCAGCAAATACAACATCTTGTTTGCCCATTTGAATTAATTCACTTGCATGACCAATACAATGTCCACTAGTTGCACAAGCAGAACTCATTGTATAATTTACACCTTTAATCTTAAAAGGCACAGCTAATGTTGCAGATGATGTGCTAGCCATAGTTCTTGGAACTACAAAAGGCCCCATTAATTTTGGTGTTTTAGCTCTAGTTTTATCAGAAGCTAAAATAACGTTTTCTATTGATGGACCTCCAGAGCCCATGACAATTCCGGTTTTAAAATTGCTCACATCTTTTTCTTCTAAACCTGAGTCTTTAATAGCTTCTCTCATTGCTATATAATTATATGCAGAACCAGATCCCATAAAACGAATTGTTTTTCTGTCAACATGGTCTTCCAGTTTTATATTTGGCTTACCATGAATATGACTTTTTAAATTATGTTCTTTGTATTCTTTAGAAAAGGATATGCCTGATTTAGAATTTAAAAGAGATTGATATACTTCTTCTTGATTATTTCCTAAACACGAAACAACACCCAAACCTGTAACTACTACTCTTCTCATTATTTAAATAACCCCACTTTTAGATTCTCAGCTGAATATATTTTTTTGTCGTCCGCAAACAGTAAACCATTGGCTAAACCAACAGAAGTTTCACCAGGTGACATAATTTTTTTCATATCAATTATATATGTTGCTTTTTTTACACTTTTTAAAACTTCACCTGTAAATTTTACTGTGCTCACTCCTAAAGCTCTACCTTTTCCAGGATTTCCTAGCCATCCCAGATAAAATCCAACTAATTGCCACATCGCATCTAAACCTAGACAACCTGGCATAACAGGATCTTCTTTAAAATGGCAGTCAAAAAACCAAAGATCTTCTTTAATATCCAATTCTGCTTTTATAGATCCTTTTTTAAAAGCTCCACCATTTTCATTGATTTCAGTTATTCTATCAAACATGAGCATTGGCGGAAGTGGTAATTTAGCATTTCCGGGTCCAAAAAGTTCCCCATTTCCGCAACTTATTAGATCTTCATATGTGAATGAGTTTTTTTTCATAAATTTAAGAACCTTTATTACTTGATTTATTAGGATTATAATATAGAAATAGTTTAGAACTATTATAAACAATAATGAGCAATTTAACTATATATACTGAAAAACTAAGAGAATCTGGTTTAAGACCGACTAGACAGAGATTAAAGATTTGCGAGGTATTGTTTTCACCTGAAAAAACTTTTCATTTTACAATAAACGATCTTACTAAAATTATTGAGGAAAAATTAAGTGAAAAAATTTCTCTAGCTACAGTTTACAACACCGTTCATGCCTTTAAGAAAAAAGGCTACTTAAAGGAAATTTCAATAAATAGTGATAAGAGCTATTTTGACACCAATGTTACCGAACACCATCATTTTTTTGATGAAGATACAAATGAACTAATAGATTGTGGCAACACTGAAATTGATGCTGTAAACGTTAAGCAAAACATTACAGGAAAAAAAATTAAATCAGTAGAAGTATTGATTAAAGTTGCAACTGATAATCAAAATCAAAATTAAATTAATAATTTCAATAACTTAAGTTTTACATTAAAATAATTCTAAACTGTTGACATTCACTTTAGAATGATTATATATTCTTCACAATCATTAAGGAGAAAAAAATGTCATTAAAAGGAACTAAAACTAAAGAAAATCTAGAAGCAGCTTTTGCTGGTGAAAGTCAAGCAAACAGACGTTATCTATATTTTGCTCAAAAGGCTGATATTGAAGGGTATAATGATGTGGCATCTGTATTTAGATCTACAGCAGAAGGTGAAACAGGACATGCGCATGGACATCTTGAGTACCTAGAAGAAGTAGGTGATCCTGCTACAGGTTTACCAATCGGTGAAACTAAAGATAATTTAGCTTCAGCCGTTCAAGGTGAAACACATGAATACACAGATATGTACCCAGGTATGGCAAAAACAGCTAGAGAAGAAGGTTTTGAAGAAATTGCTGATTGGTTTGAAACATTAGCAAAAGCTGAAAAATCTCACGCAGGTAAATTTCAAAAAACTTTAGAATCTATTGCGTAAATAAAACATAATTTATGGTGGGGTTATTCCCACCATCAATTCCCAAAATTATAATTATATGAGTAAAGAAGGTAGTACAGAAGCACCTATAAGACATCCAATAGACTTTGAACACCCAGATTTTTCAAATCCTGAAAAATTAGACTCTGAAATGAGAAGAGTGTTTGATATTTGCCATGGATGTAGAAGATGTTTTAATTTATGTGACTCGTTTCCAAAATTATTTGACATGATTGATGAGTCAAAAAATGAAGATGTTGAAAGTTTATCAAGTGACCAATTTGAGCCAGTAGTAGATGCTTGCACTTTATGTGATATGTGTTTCATGACCAAGTGTCCTTATGTGCCGCCACACGATTTTGACTTAGATTTTCCTCATTTGATGTTGAGATATAGAACAGTTCAAAAGAAATTAAATAAATTACCAGCAGTACCAGCACAATTAGCTCAGATAGATAGAAATGCAAAAATTGGTGTAATGTTATCATCATTAATAAATTGGTCATCAAATATAAAAAATAAATTTTTTAGAAAAATACTAGAATTGATTACTGGAATTGATATGAGAGTTAAGCTCCCTGTATATAATTCAGAGACATTTTCAAATTATTTTAAAAAAAATAGAGTTCCAATAAACACTGATGCACCATCAAAAAATAGAAAAGTTGTAATTTATTCAACATGTTTTGTTAATTTTAATAAAAAGGACACAGGTATTGCAGCTTTAAAAGTTTTAAAAAAAAATGGCGTTGAAGTTCAAGAAGCTTATCCAGGATGTTGTGGAATGCCTTTTCTAGAACAAGCAGACTTACCAAAAGTTGTTGAGCAAGCTAAAAAAATTTCTAAGGATTTATTAGAATGGGTAGATAAAGGGTATCAAGTTATTACACTTACAGCTAGCTGCGGTCTAATGCTGAAGTTTGAGTGGCCTTTACTTCTGCCAAATAATGAGCGTATTAAAAAACTTTCAAAAAGTGTGAGTGATATAGATGAATATATCGTTGATATAGCACAAAATGAGGGTTTAGCCGAAGGTTTACAAGAAATTGATGGTGGAGTAACAGTTCATAATGCTTGTCACGCTAGAGCTCAAAATATGGGAATTAAATCTAGGGATATGCTGAAGTTCATTCCAAATATAAAAATAGATGTTGTCGAAAGATGCGCAGGTCACGGAGGGACTTTTGGTGTGATGAAGGGAACGCATGACCTTGCAGTAAAAGTTGGAAAACCAACTGCAAGACAAATTAAAAATAAAAATAATAAATATATGGCCTCAGATTGTCCGCTAGCAGGCAAACATTTAAAACAATTAGAAGTAGATACAAATATTACTAGTGATGAGGCATTACATCCAATTGAGCTAATTGCAAAAAGTTATAAGTTATAATTATGTCAAAAGAGAAAAGAAAAATTGAAAAAAAAGATTTACTTGTTCCTAAGGTATATCTGCAATGCAGAAAAGAAAAAAGAAAAGAACTTGTTGAATTTAAAAAAAATAGAAGAATTTCTCTAGGTCCTTACGCAACATTCTATTTTGAAAGTTTTGAAACTATGTTGGCACAAGTTCAAGAAATGCTTTATATCGAAAAAGGTGGTGATGAGCAGCTAAATGATGAGTTAATTGCATATAATCCCTTAGTTCCAAATGGAAAAGAACTTACAGCAACCTTAATGTTTGAAATTGATAATCCAGTATCTAGAGCCACATTTCTTGGAAAAGTCGGTGGAATAGAGGAAAAAGTGTTTATGAAAATAGATGAAGAAACAGTTAAAGCAACACCAGAAGAAGATGTTGACAGAACTTCAACCGAAGGAAAAGCTTCATCGGTCCAATTCATTCATTTCAAGTTAAGTGATGATCAGATAGTTAAGTTTAAGTCGAAAAGTGTCAAGATAGAACTTGGAATTGAACATAAAGAATATTCTCATACAACAAAATTAACTGAAGAAAATATTAAATCTTTATTAAAAGATTTTAGTTAATATTACCCCAAATATTACCCGTCTTAATCCATCCATTATAATCATCTGTACTTACTTTACACCAATCACTAAGACATTTTTTAATAACCAATAATCTACCCTTTTCTAGTCTTAAAATCGGTTTTGAAAAATGGGAAGGCTTTTTAAATAAAATTTTGTTTTCAAGAATTATGATAGAATTTACTTTTTTAAGCTGAGACCTATGTATCCATCCACTATTATTTTTTTGATCGATAATTCTTCTAAAGTTATCTTTTTTATCAATTAATTTTACAGGTAAATTTATTTTTTTGTAGATATATTTAACTGGAGAGTCGAAAGTTGGTCCATGTCTAACATTAACAACTTTTTTTTTTAATGATACAAAAGTATCTTTTGCTAAAGACTCAAAAATAAATAAAAAAAATATTAAAAAAGAGGCAATAATTTTTTTTTTCATTAGTTGCACAAACAATTTGATCTCTTTTTAATCTTAACTTTTCTAAAATTTAAATTTAGTAAATCAATAATTAAGATATAATTATTTAAGTTTTGTCCAATATTTAATATTTTTTTTAATATTTCATTTGCCTGAATAGTTCCCACTACTCCTGCAATAGTTCCAAGAACACCTTCTGATTCACAGTTTAGTATGTCATCTGAAATTTTGGACTCTTGAAAAAAACATCTTAAACAAGGAACGTTTTTGTCTTTGAAGTCAAAAGTAAATATGTGTCCATCAAACTTACTTATTGCACCAGTAACAAGAAATTTTTTGAATTTTAGGCAAAAATCATTTATTAAAAATTTTGATTGAAAGTTATCAGATCCATCAACAATATAATCATAATTATTAATAATTTTTTTTAGATTGGTAGAATCTAATCTAAAATTATAAATCTTAACATTAGTAATAGGATTAATAAGCTTTATTTTTTTTTTGATTGTTTTGACTTTAGATTTTCCTATATCAGACATTTGATAAAGACTTTGTCTATGTATATTTGAAAGGTTAACATTATCATCATCAGCAATACCTATGTTTCCAACGCCAGCTCTAGAAAGAAATTCAGTAATTGAACATCCAAGTCCGCCAGCTCCGATAATTAAAACTTTTGAAGATATAATTTTTTTTTGACCAATAACCCCAATATCTTTTAAAATTATTTGTCTTGAAAATCTTTCAATTGAATTCTTATTTAATTTGCTCTTCATTTTCCTGTAGAGCCGAATCCACCTTTTCCTCTTAACGTATCAGGCAAATTATCAGTTTCTTCTAAATCAATCTTTAAAACAGGTGCTAAAATCATTTGGGCTATCCTATCTTTATTATTAATTATAAATTCTTCACTTCCGTGATTAAAAAGAATTATTTTAATTTCACCTCTGTAGTCACTGTCAATGGTGCCGGGAGTATTTAAAACAGTTATATGATTTTTTGCTGCAAGACCAGACCTTGGTCTTATCTGAAGCTCATAGTCTTCTGAAAAAGCAACAGAAAGTCCTGTGCGGATCAAGCAAGAATTATTTGGTGCTATTTTGATTGGTTGATCAGTTAAAGCCATTAAGTCCATACCAGAAGAGCCAGAAGTTCTATATTTCGGGATTTCTGCTGAGGGATCTAACTTTTTAAATAATACTTTTACCATTAAATTTTAATTTAAATGGTTAATTACTCTATTAACAATTTCATCTGAAATTTCAGATTTTTTTTTCATAGAGATTTTTTCCTCATTAAAATTTTTATTTTTATAAAAAATAGATATTTCATTATAGTCTGAATCAAAACCAATAGATTTATTTGATACATCATTTGCAATTATCCAATCACAATTTTTTTCAGTCAATTTTTTTTTTGCGTTACTTGTAATGTTGTTTGTTTCTGCTGCAAATCCAATAACAAGCTTTGGTCTTAAAGAGTTATGTTTTGAAACATAATTTAAAATATCTATATTTTTTTCGAGGTTTAAATTTATACAGCTTTGTTTTTTTATTTTTTTGTTCATTTGATCTTTTATTTTGAAATCTGCCACAGCCGCAGAAAAAATAGCAACATCTACCGGCAAATTATTTTGAGTAGCCTCGAACATTTGATTCGCTGTTTCAACTTTTATTAAATTAATATTTTTTTCTATTTCTAGGTTTGTAGGACCAGATATTAGTGTAGTTTCAAAACCTTTTTTTGCTAATGATTTAGCTATTGCAAAACCTTGTTTTCCTGAAGATTTGTTGGTTATAAATCTAACAGGATCAATATATTCATGTGTAGGACCAGCAGTTACAAGAGCCCTAAATTTTTTGATTCTATTTAATTGATCAAAATAGTTTTGAATTTTTTTAAAAATTTTTAATGGTTCCGTCATTTTTCCTTCACCAAATTCTCCACAAGCCATATCACCTATCTCTGGACCAATTATATTGTAGCCATATGATTTTAATTTATTAAGATTTTCTTTGGTTGATGGATGTTTCCACATTCTTACATTCATAGCGGGTGTTAAAAAAATATCTTTATCAGAAGCAAGAATTACAGTTGATGCAAGATCATCTGATGATCCTGAACTTAATTTTGAAATAGTATTAGCTGTAGCGGGAGCCACAAGAATTATATCTGCCCATCTAGAAAGTGAAATATGGTCCATTTCTGTTTCATTTTCTACATTAAACAGATCCTCATAAACCTTTTCTTGAGAAAGTGATGCAACAGATAGTGATGTTACAAACTCTTTTGCATTTTTAGTGAGTATAGTTTTAACTTCAGCATCTTTTCTTTTGAGCAATCTTATAAGCTCCAAACTCTTATATGCAGATATACCTCCACATATTATTAAAAGTATTTTTTTATTAAATAAACTATTCATCTGACAAACTAAAATACTAATAGACCAAAAATTACAAGCAGTAATAAACCAACAATAGATTGATTTCTAAATGCAATCATCTCTAATTTTTTGTCATTTAGTGCGGCATAGGAGTTAGAATCCTGAGGTATTTGACCGCTTGCTAAAAAAGTTAAAGCCTGATTCGCTTTATCCATCACATCTGGAAATTCTGGTAATTTTTTTAATACTTTTTCAGTACTTTTTAGGACTTCATCTAATGCATTAATAGGATCTTTAGTCTCTTTTAGCCAGCTCTCCAAAACAGGTTTTGATGTCTCCCAAATATTTGTATCGGGGTTGAGTTTTCGTGCTACACCCTCAACAACAACCATTGTTTTTTGCAACATTAATAATTGAGGTTGAGTTTGCATATTAAATTTTTCCGTAACATCAAAAAGTTGTTTTAATAATTTACCACCAGAAATATCCTTTACAGATTGACCAAAAATAGGCTCTCCTATTGATCTTAGCGCTTGAGCAAGATCATCAACAGGTACATCTTTTGGAACAAGACCAGCTACCAAGTGAACTTCAGCAACTTTTTTATAATCTCTTTGAATAAAACCAAAGAGTATTTCTGCTAAAAATCTTTTACTTAATTTATCCAACCTGCCCATAATTCCAAAATCTATAGGGACTATCTGTCCATTATTATCAATAAATATATTTCCTTGATGCATGTCAGCATGAAAAAAACCATCCCTAACTGCATGACGAAGAAAATGTTGAATAATATCAGATGCAATTCTTTTGGTGTTAATATTTCTTTTTTCCAAATTTTCTGTCTCTCTAATTGAAACACCCTCCACCCAATCAAGTGTCATTACACTTTCACTTGTAAAGTTCCAATAAATCTGAGGAACGCGAAATCCTGCGTCATTTTTAGTGTTTTCTGCATATTCGTTTGCGGCTGCTGCTTCAAATCTCAAATCCATTTCAAGGTTTGTTATTTCTTTCAGCAAAAAAACTACTTCAATTAACTTCAATCGTTTCGTTTTTTTAGCAAAAGACTCAACAATAAATGCAAAAAGCATCAACGCATCAATCTCTTCATTAAATATTTTTTTGATGTTTGGTCTTAAAATTTTGATTGCCACATCTTTAATTATTCCAGAATCATTAATTTGTGCTTTATGTACTTGAGCTATTGATGCTGCAGCTACTGGTTCACTCAGATTTATTATAGAATTATAGGTTTCGTCACCTAGGTCTTTTTTAATAATTTCTCTTGCTTCCAATAAAGGGAAGGGAGGAAGCTTATCTTGAAGAGTCTCTAGTTGTTTAGACATTTCATCACCAATTATATCTGGTCTAGTTGCTAAAAATTGACCAAGTTTAATAAATGTTGTTCCCATTGATTGTAAGGATTTAGAAAGTCTTTCACCTTCGTTCGTATTGTAATTATTTATTTTTGAATTAAAAAACGAAAAAGAAAGAAGATTGAACAAAATTTTAATAATAGTTGGCGGTTTGTTAAATTTAGAAACTATATTTAAGGCATCTGATTTAGCTAATTTTCTACCTAATTTAAATAAAGTTAATAATTTTTTAATCATTAAATTTTCCAACCAGAATGAATTGCAACAATTCCTCCTGATAAATTCCTATATGTACATTTTGCAAATTTATTTTTTTTCATTAAATCAACTAATTCTTCTTGGTTGACAAATTCTGCAATACTATTTACTAGATATTCATAAGGTTCTTTTTCTCCCACTACAGCCTTGCCTATTAATGGAATTAGTTTGGAATAGTTTTTATATATAAAATCTAGATTTGAATTTTGTATTTTTGAAAATTCTAAACATAAATACCTACCCCCTGGCTTTAATACACGATAAGCTTCAGAAAGTGATTTGTTTAAGTTTTTAGTATTACGAAGACCAAAACTAATAGTATAATAATCGCAAGAAGCATCTTTAATTGGTAATTTCTCTGCAGGCGCTAGTAGCCATTTAATATTTTTATAATCCTTTAATTTTTCTTTTCCTTTACCAATCATTCCTTTATTTGGATCAACACAAAAAACTTCTCCAATTTTATTGGTTGAATCTAAAAAAAGTTTACCAAGGTCACCGGTGCCACACGCAACATCAATTAATTTTTTATTTTTGGATGGGTTCATCCAGTGAATTAAATTATTTTTCCATATTCTATGCACTCCAAGTGACATAAAATCATTCATTAAATCATATTTATCATATACGCTATCAAAGACATTCTGTACTAGCCCTTTTTTATTTTGAAGATATTGTTGCATTTTAAATTAATTATTTATGAATAATATAGTGTGAAATGCCAGAATTACCAGAAGTAGAAATTGTCAGACAGTCCTTGGATAAAAACATAAGAAGAAAAAAAATAGAAAAAATAATAATAAAAAATAGAAATTTGAGGTTTAAAATACCAATAAGATTTGAAGAATTTCTTGAAAATAAGACAATCAAAAAAGTAACAAGATTCTCTAAATATTTGATTTTAAATTTTACCGATGAGTCATATTGTTTGATCCATTTAGGTATGTCGGGAACCATACATTTAATTAAAAAAAATGAAGTAAATAACTTTACTAACACTAGTTTTTATAACTCTCAATACTTACCAAAAAAACATAACCATATTGAGATACAATTAAAAGACCAAAAAATTATTTATAATGACCCAAGAAGATTTGGTTTTTTTAAATTAATAAATAATAATAAAGAACTGATAAAAAAGTTTAACCATTTGGGTCCAGAACCTTTTTCCAAATCTTTTAGTTTAGAATATCTTTTAAATTATTTTTTTAAAAAAAGAAAAAATATAAAGAGTTTTTTGTTAGATCAAAGATTTGTATCAGGAATTGGAAATATTTATGCCAGTGAAATTTTATTTCTTAGTAAAATTAATCCAACTAAAAGTGCTATGAAATTAACCAAAGAAGAGTGTATGAAAATTATTTTCAACTCTAAGAATGTGCTCAATAAAGCTATTAAAAAGGGCGGATCAAGTATTAGAGATTTTAAAGATATATCTGGAAAAAAAGGAGGGTTTCAAAAAGAGTTTAATGTTTACCAAAAGGAAAAGTTGAACTGTCCAAGAAATAAATGTAAAGGCAAAATTAAGAAAAACTTTATATCTAATAGATCAACTTTTTTTTGTAATATTTGCCAAAAATAAGCAATTATTATATTGACCACTAGAAATTCTCGAGCTATACAACTGCGCTTATGGCTAACACTAAATCAGCAATTAAAAGAATTAGAAGAATAACTAGACAAACACTAGTAAATAAAGCCCGAAGAAGTAAATACAAAAATGCTATCAAGAAAATGAATATGCTGCTTGAAGACAAAAAGAAAGCAGAGGCTTTAAAATTCTTACCCAAGTTGAATTCTGAATTGATGAAAGTTGCAAAAACTGGAATTATAAAAAAAGCAAACGCTTCTAGAAATGTTTCAAGAATAACAAAAAGAATTGCAACTTTGTGATCATCTACTTATAGTTGTTATAAATTTTCAACCAACGGTAATTCTACCAAATGTAAATTTTTTTAAATAAAAATAACTATATGTAGATTTAGTAAAAAAGTAACTTCTTTATTTTTTAAAATACACACTCATAGATTTTAAATTTGTAAAATGTTTATTTTATAAAAAAAAAAATTCACCTAGAGATTTTATTTTTTTTTAGATTAATAAAATTATTTATTGCATAATTTTCATTTTACTTCTAAGTGAGTTTATTCCTAAAAAATTATGTTAAATAAGAATTTATCACAAAATATAAAAAAAATTTCTTCAGAAAGTCTAGACTGGAGTGTTGTTCAAAAAGAAATGAAGAATAAGCTTGGTAATGATATTTACGAAAGCTGGCTTAGAAAAATTGATTTTGTTGAAGAGATGAATAACTATATTTTATTATCAGTTTCTACAAGATTTATTAGAGATTGGATTACCTCGAGGTATTTAGATCAAATTTTAAAAATAGTTAAAGTCTATAAAAAAGATCTTACTAGAATTGAATTTAAAATTATAGAAACAAATTTAAATGATGAATCACAACAGTCACAATCTAATGAAAAAAATGAGAATGTATCTTTTATTAAAGATACATACTTACAATATAATAGAATTGACCTAAATAAAAGATTTGATAACTTTATAACAGGATCAAGTAATAAATTAGCATATGAAGCCTCTCAAAAAGTTTCGGAGAATATTTCACATTACAATCCACTCTACATATATGGTGGTGTTGGAATGGGAAAAACTCATTTATTAAATTCCATTGGTCTTACTTTAAAAGAAAAAAATAAAGTGATGTTCATCTCTGCAGAAAGATTTATGTATCAATTTGTAAAATCAATTAAAGCAAACGATATGGTTAAATTTAAAGAATATTTTAGAAATACTGATATTTTATTAATTGATGATATTCAGTTCATGAATGGAAAAGAAGCAATGCAAGAAGAGTTTTTCCACACATTTAATGCCCTGCTAGATAAGGGAGCTCAAATTATAATATCTGCTGATAGAGCTCCAAATAAACTTTCTAGAATTCAAGATAGAATTAAATCAAGATTCGCTGGCGGACTTGTTGTTGATATTCAAAAACCAGATTATGAACTACGAAGCAAGATTGTTAAAAAAAAATTAGAAGAACTAAATATTTTTTATTCAAATCAAATAAATATTTCAGAAGAAATACAAAAATTTATTAGTTACGAAGTAACTACCAGTATTCGAGAATTAGTTGGTGCCATTAATAGAGTTGTTTCTTTTTCTAGAATTTACAACAAAGTTCCAAATTTATCAGAAATCAAAATAGTTTTGAAAGACCTGCTAAATCTAGCAGAAAATAAAGTCACTATTGATTTAATTCAGTCAATTGTTTGTAAGTTTTTTAAAATAAGTAAAAATGAGATGCTTTCCTCTAGAAGGTCAAGATATTTGGTAAGACCTAGACAGACTGCAATTTATTTAACAAAAATTTTAACATCAAAATCCTTACCAGAAATTGGAAGAGAATTTTCGAATAGAGACCATACTACAATTATACATTCAGTAAAAACTATAGAAAAATTAAAAGTAAATGATGAAGAAATGACCAATAATATAAATAATTTAAAAAATCAGATATTGTATAATAAAGAAAATGAAATTTAACGTTAATCAGCAAGACTTACAACAGGCATTAAATTATTGTCAAGGTGTAATTGAAAAAAGAAGCACTCTTCCTATATTATCAAATGTTTTACTAAATGCTGTTAATTCAAGTTTAACAATCACAGCAACAGATTTAGATTTAATATTTATTCATCAGATTAATAATGTAGAAATAATTGAAGAGGGAAACACAACCACGACATCTTCAATAATGTATGATATTATTAGAAAATTCTCATCTGGAAAAAAAATTAATTTAAGTTTAACTGATATTAGTAAGCTTCAACTTGAGTCAGAAAAATCGATTTTTAATTTAAATTGTATAAGTGCAACCGAATTTCCATTGACGGATGAGAATTTTGAAGGCAATAAATTTTCAATAAAATCAAAACAATTATTAAAGTTGCTTAACAAATGTAAATTTTCAGTTTCAAATGATGAAACCAGACATTACCTAAGTGGGATTTTTTTTCATCAAACACAGGTAGAGGAAAAATCTTTTTTAACTGCAGCTGCTACAGATAGCCATAGAATGTCTATATCTAAAATTAGATTAGACCAAAAAATTGATTTTGAACCGATTATATTGCCTAAAAAGACAATATTTCAATTATGTTCACTACTAGAAAGTTATGACGGTGAAGTTGAAATATCAAACATGAAATCAAAAATTAAATTTGAATTTAATAATAATATTTTAATATCAAAACTAATAGATGGCAAGTTTCCAAATTATATTCAAGTGATTCCTAAAAATAATCAAAAAAAATTAGAAATAGATTTAAAACTATTTTTAGATTCTGTTGATAGAGTTGCGTCAGTTTCTCTTGATAAAAAAGATGGAGTAAAGTTTAATTTATCTAAAGATATTTTGGATCTATCTGTAAATAATACTAATAGTGGAGACGGTAAAGAAAGTTTGGCTGTTAAATTTGATCATGATCTAGAAATTAGCTTTAATTCTAGATATTTAATTGATGTAGCATCACAATTAGATGGTAATAAAATTGAAATTTTTTTTAATGACACGGGCTCCCCTGCTTTAATTAAAGATCCAAACGATTTTGATAGTATTTTTGTTGTTATGCCAATGAAAGGTTAATTTAATAAATTAAGCTCAGAATAAATATCACTCTCTATTTTTTTTAAAAAATCCTCATCATTTAATCCAGTTTGAATAGGTTTTAAAATTGAGATTGTTAATATCAAGTTATTTTTTTTACGACCTTGTTTAGGCCAAATTTTGCCTGAATTAATAGCAATTGGTTGGCAGGGTATTTTTAATCTATTATAAATTTTACTAACTCCCTTTTTAAATGGTTTTCTGTCTTCTGGTAACAATCGTGTTCCTTGAGGAAATATTATTAGTGGTCTATCAGATTCATTAATCGATTTTAATATATCGTCATAAAAACCCAAGTTTTCTTTTGTTATTTTGTTTCTTTTTATTGATACTGAGCCAATTTTTTTAAGATACCACCCAAATATTGGTATTCTTAGCAGTTCCTTTTTTAAAATAAATATTGGTGAATTAAAAATTGTTTGTAAGAAAAAAGTTTCGAACATTGATTGATGAGAGCAAGCAATAAAAAATTTTGAGTTATTAATTAAATTTTCCTTGCCTTTAATAATTATCTTTGTTGATAAAAAAATACGTAAACAAATGGCAGACCAATAACCCATTATTTTTCCACCGAATAAAACAATTTTTTGAGGTAAAAATAAAGATGGTATAAAGATAATAGAAATTAAAATAATTCCTAAAAAAAAGAAAAGTGAAAATAAAAAATTTCTAATCATTTATATCAAAGACTAAATTAGATCTAAAAGCTTTTGTCTTTTTTTAATAACATTAATTTTAGATCCTTTAATCAATACTTCTATTGGTTTTGGTCTAGTATTATAATTAGAACTTAATGACATACCATAAGCGCCCACATCACAAATTATAATTAGATCTTTTTCTTTTAATTTCTGAAATTTTTTTATAGTTAAAAATTTATCAGTACTCTCACATATTGGTCCTACAAATTCATATATTTTTTTTGAATTTTTATTATTTTTTAATACTGGTATAATTTGATGTTTTGCCCCATATAGAGCCGGCCTTATCAAATCATTCATAGCAGCGTCAATTATAATAAAATTTTTGTTTTTATTTTCTTTTATATAAATAACTTTTGAAATTAAAATTCCCACATTACCTATTATAGATCGTCCAGGTTCAAATATAATTTTAGATTTGTGATTTTTTAAAAATTTTTCAATCGCAACTTTATATTTTTTATAATCTAATTTTTTATTATTTTTTTCATGTGATATCCCCATACCACCACCTAAATCAATAAATTCGAATTGATGATTGGATTTATTAATAATTCTATTAACAACTTTTAACATTTTCAAATAAGGTTTATGATCGACTATTTGACTACCAATATGAACACTTAAACACTTAAGATTCACATACCTTGAGTTATTTGAATATTTTACTAATTCAAGAAAGGTTTTTTGATCAACTCCAAATTTATTTTCTTTCTTTCCAGTAGAAATTTGACTCAATGTATTTGCATCAGTATTAGGATTTAATCTTATTCCAATATTGACAGTTTTATTTTTAGATTTGGCTATTTTTGCAATCTCTATAATTTCACTTTTAGACTCTGCATTTATTAATAAAATTTTTTTATTTATTGCATAATTTATTTCTTCAGAAGTTTTACCAACGCCCGAGAAAACAATTTTTTTAGGGTTTATCCCGGCATTTAAAGTCTTCATCAGCTCTCCCAGAGACACTACGTCAGCCCCTAGTCCCAATTTTCTAATCTCTTTAATTAGATTTACATTAGTGTTTGCTTTGACCGCGTAACATATTAGAGGGGAAAACGAGCTGAAATTTTTCTTAAAATTATTTATATTCTCTCTTAACCTTTGATAAGAATAACAATAAATCGGAGTATTAAATTTTTTTACTAAACTTAACGCTTTAACTTTTTCTACTGAGAAGCTTTTATTAATATATTTCATCAAACCTTACTTGTAAGGGTATTGTAATTTTTAGCTTTATATTCTGGATCTCCTTTTTTTCCACAAGACACAAGAAGTGAAAGGAATATAGATATTAATATTATTTTTTTAATCATTTTTAAGTTTTTTATATTTAATTATCATTTTTTTAATATTATCAAAAGATGTTCCACCATAAGATTTTTTGGAGTTTATTGAGTTTTTTAAGTTAAATACCTTTAGCACTTCAATTGTTAGTTTGGGCTCTATCTTTTTTAGCTCATTAATATTTAATTCATTTAATTTTTTTTTCTTTTTTTCAGCGAGATTAACTATCGAGGCTGTAATCTGATACGCTTTTCTGAATGACATTGAGTGATTTTTAACAAGATAGTCTGACAAATCTGTTGCAGTTATGTATCCTGAATTAGCAAGATCTAACATTTTTTGTTTATTGGGACTAATATTTTTTAAGACCTCATTTAAAATTGAAATACAGTTATTAATAGTTTCGTTTGATTTAAATACTATTTCCTTGTCATCTTGTAGGTCTTTAAAATAAGATATTGGAAGGCCCTTAAGTATAGTTAACATTGAAAATAAATTTCCAAAGTTGGTACCTGTTTTTCCTCTTAAAAATTCTAATAAATCTGGATTTTTTTTTTGTGGCATTATTGATGATCCGGTAACAACTTTATCAGAAAGATTAATCAGATTAAAACCATCAGAGTTCCAAATAATAAGTTCTTCAGCAATTCTTGATATGTGCAATGAGCAAACCGAAACACTGTATAAAAAATCTAGAACAAAATCTCTATCTGCAACCGTGTCTATTGAATTATTTGTAGGTTTTTTAAAACCTAGTTTTTTTGTTGTAAAATCTCTATCAATATTAAATGAGGTCCCAGCTAATGCGGCTACTCCAAGAGGATTTTCAGATAAACTTTCTAGATTATTTGAAAATCTTAGTTTATCTCTATTAAACATTTCAACATATGCCATTAAATAATGTGCAAAAGAAACAGCTTGCGCATTTTTTAAATGAGTAAATCCTGGCATAATCGTTTCAACATTTTTTTCTGAAATTTTAAGTATTGTTTTAATAACGTCATCTAAATTTTTATTAATCTCTTTGGTAGCTGATGTAATCCACATTTTAAAATCAGTAATAACTTGGTCATTTCTAGATCTGGCAGTATGAATATAACCTGCTTCTTCCCCAATTATTTGAAACAACCTTTTTTCAATATTCATATGAATGTCTTCATAATCTCTATTATATACAAAATTATTTTTTATAATTTCTTTTTTAATTTTTTCTAATCCATAAATGATTTTATTTTTTATTTTAAAACTTATAATTTTTTGTCTAAACAGCATTTCTACATGAGCTGTTGAGCCTGTAATATCTTCTTTATAAAGTTTTTTATCTATATTAATTGAACTACCAACTTTTTTAAACAGCGCAGATGCTTCTTTTTTAATTCTGGTGCTCCATATTGCTTGGTTGTTTTTATTTTTTGCCATGATATTTAATTATACCTATTTAGTATGAAATTTTTAATAATATTTATTTATTTAATAACCTTTAACCATAGTTATGCAATAGATAAGCCAGCTATTAAGAATATTTTGATAAATAAAAATCCAAAAATTTATAATGATGTGGTTTTCAAAAGTGCTGACCAAAAGAACATTAATTTAGCTAATTATAAGGGAAAGCTACTGGTTTTAAATTTTTGGGCAACTTGGTGTTTACCTTGTAAAGAAGAAATGCCTTCATTAGACTCGCTTCAATCAAATAACAGATTAGATAATTTAAAAATTTTTCCAATCAATATTGGGCAAGAAGATTTAATAAAATCTGAGAATTTTTTTAAGAAACTAAATATTAAGAATTTAGAAATTTATTTTGATCCAACAATTAATTTAACAAAGAAATTTTCGTTAAGAGGTATTCCAACTACTATTTTGTTTAACAAAGAGGGAAAAGAGTTTGCTAGAATTATTGGTTCTATTGATTTTAAAGATGAAGAATTTATAAACTGGTTAAGTTTTTATAACTAGTTTTTAAAAAAATAAGCAAAACAAACTAATATTATTATAGCAATGAACTGAAAAAGCACTCTTAGTTGCATTAATTTATTAGAATATTTTTTACTAGTCTCCCCTCCTTTAAAAAGAGTTCGAATGCCCAGAATAAGCACAACGGCCACCAAACCTAAGAGTATTAAGCCAAGAATTTTTACTAATGTTCCAGTTATCATATTATTATTGTAGAGTGTTTTATTCATAAAAAAACATAATAATTTATCTATGACATTTTGCCTTGATACAACTGTAGTAAAACCTGAAAAAGATACTGAAGTAAAAAATGCTATTATTTTGCTTCATGGGTATGGTGGTGACGGCAAAGATATTAGCATGTTGACTTTAAATTGGAAAAGATTCTTGCCTAATACTATTTTTTTATCTCCAAACGGACATGAAATTTGTCCAATAAACCCAAACGGTTTCCAATGGTTTGATTTAACAAAAGATGATCCTCAATATATTTTAGAACAATCTAAAAAAGCTGAAAAGATACTTCATCAATTTATAGATGAAGTAAAAATTGAATATAGATTAAATAATTCTCAAATTTGTTTATCAGGTTTTAGTCAGGGCTGTATGATTTCCATTAATTTAGGATTAACAAGTATTGAAAATTATAATTGTATCGTTGGTTTTTCAGGAAAAATAATTAATCCAAGAGATCTGGAAGAACGCAAAAAATCTTCACCAAAAATACTTTTATTACACGGTGATCTAGACACGGTTGTTCCATCAACATTTTTATTAGAGGCTAAGGATTTTTTAATTAGAAACAATATTCAGGTAGAAGCAAAAATAATTAATAATTGTGAACATAATATTTCTATTGAGGCTTCAAGTTTAGCACTAAATTACATAAAAAAAAATTTTATTATTTAATAATAAAAATACTTTCTACTTATTGATAAAATAAATTAATTCAGTTAGAATTCTTGTAATGATAAACTTTGCTGAACAAAATCTGTCTTTAGAAAAATGTCCAGCACTAGTTTTGAATGCTGATTATAGACCTTTGAGTTATTACCCATTATCAATTTGGAGTTGGCAAGATTCAATAAAATCTGTATTTTTGGATAGAGTAACAATAGTCAGTAATTATGATAGGATAGTTAGAAGTCCTTCTTTCAACATGAAGCTACCAAGCGTTATTGCATTAAAAAGTTTTATTAGTCCACAATCAAATCCAAATTTTACTCGGTTTAACGTATTTTTAAGAGATAGATTTTCATGCCAGTATTGTGGGAGTGGTGAAGAATTAACATTTGACCACTTATTACCGAGGTCTAAAGGAGGACAAACTAATTGGGACAATGTTGTTACAGCGTGTTCAAACTGTAACGTCCAAAAAGGTGGAAGACTTCTTAAACATTCTGGAATGAAATTAAATCAAGAACCATATCAACCCTCAACTGAAGATTTACATAAAAATGGTAAAAATTTTCCTCCAAACTTTCTTCATAAAAGTTGGATAGATTATCTGTATTGGGATGTTGAATTGGAGGCTTAATTAAATTTTTTCGGATATATTTATTGCAATTTTAGATCCTGTTTTAATAATTTTATCTAATAATGAGTAAGGACCTTCTTTAGTTGCTCCTTCTTTATATGCAATATCTTTATGATGAAGTTCATCTTTTCTAAATTTAATTATTTTTTTTTTCAATTTATTTTCATCATTTTTTAATTGTTTAATTTGATTTACATAATGTTCATCAATCACTTCTTCAACTGATGCAGTACACAGCATTGCAGCTTTTTTGCCCAATATGGTTGATCCAAAGCCAAGGCTGACACCAAGCAAATCCCATAAAGGTAAAAATTTTGTAGGTTTAATATTTCTTTTTCTTATTTCATTTTCAAAATAATTACAGTGCTCTTTTTCATGTTCTTTCATTTTCTCAATTTTTTTTTTTAGTTCGTCATTTTTAATAAAAGTATTTAAAGCAAGCAATTGACCTTCATATATTTTTATTGCTCCACGTTCACCAGCATGATCAACTCTTATAAACTCTTCAATTTTACTTTTATTTGTTTTATTCATGTTTTAAAATTTTTTTAATCAACATAATGCTTAATATTAAAGAAATCATGGTATTTATTGTAGCAAGTGATAATCCAAAAATTCTAAATGTAACAATTTTACAACTTATAGTTTTTTCTTTTAATTCTTTTAAAATATCTTCTGCAGTTAAATTATTTAAAGACTTTAAATCACAAACTAAAGACTCTTTAATAAAACCTTGTTCAATACTCAAATGATAAAAAGATAACAATGTTGCTGAAATAAATGTTAAAATTAACAAAGTTGTAAAAATTTTTACATATTTTCTAAATAAAATACTTATAATAATTATTACTATAGCTAAAAAATATGGAACTCTTTCCATTAGACATAAATTACAGGGCTGATGACCTAATATATATTCGATAAAATATGCTGAAAATAATGCAAAAATACTAAAATATAAGATTAAATTAAATAAGGCATTATTTTTCATTTGAATATTTTACTTAATAACAAAATATATAAATACAGCAATAGCAACAATTACAATTCCGGTAATAGCAAACCATTTTGATCCTTCTTTTTCCATAAATTTACTAAAGATATCGCCAAATTTATAAGATAGATAGGAAACTATAAAAAATCTTAACCCACGCGATATCAAACAAATAATAAAAAAGACAACAATATTAAATCCAATCATTCCACTCGTTATGGTAAAAACTTTAAACGGCAAAGGTGTAAAACCAGCAAGAAATAAAGTTACCAAGAATACAAAAAATCCTTTACCACTTGTTAAATCATTTTTTAAACTCAAAACTTTTTCTTCATAATTATAGAATTGAATTACACTCATTGATAAATCTAAAAAAGTTGATCCTATCAAATAGCCCAATAAACCACCAAAAGCAGAAGAAAGACTGGCTATCATAAATATTTTTAAATAATCATTTTTTTTGGAAATTACCATCGGTACAATCATTATATCTGGTGGAATTGGAAAAAAAGAACTTTCAGTAAATGATACAATTGCTAAAAAAAACTTGGAGCTTTTATGTGAGGCAAGTTTTAAAGATTTTTGATATAATTCTTTAAACATTTTTTGGTTTTAATACAATTTGAGTTCTTATACTATTTAATTTTATAATTATAATAAGGAAATAAGGGCGAATGGCGGAACTGGTAGACGCGCACGACTCAAAATCGTGTTTCGAAAGAAGTGAGAGTTCGATTCTCTCTTCGCCCACCAAAGTTTTATGAAAATAAATGAAATAAATAATTTATTGGAACTATTTTATAATCAATATCAAAAACAAAAAAAATCTGATATTTTTTTAGAGTCTTTAAAAGAACCTTACACCAAATATACTTGGGAAAATGTTTATTTAAATGTTATTAAATTATCGAAAGAAATTTCAAAATATATTATTAGAGGTGATAGATGTTTATTGATCTCAGAAAATAGACCTGAATGGATGATATCAGATCTCTCTATAATGCTTTCACAAGGTATAACCGTACCCGCATATACAACTTATACAGAAAGAGACTATGAGTATATAATTGACAATTGTACACCATCAATTGTCTTAGTTTCAGACAGTATTCAATATGAAAAAATTAAGAATATAATTCCTAAAAAAAATTTTATTAAAAAAGTAATTATTTTTGAGTCATTTAATAATTTTGATAATGATATTAATATAAATTTAACAGATATCTTTGAGAATAATAATTATGAAAGTATAAATTTTTTAGATTTAAAGATTAAAAGAAAGGATGTGGCTTGTATAATTTATACCTCTGGTACTCAAGGAAATCCCAAAGGAGTAATTTTAAGTCACGGCGGAATATTAAATAATTGTGAGGGATCTTATAATTTAATAAAAACAATAATTTCAAAAAATACAAGATTTTTAACTTGGTTACCACTATCACATTCTTATGAACATACAGTTCAGTTTGTTCAAATAGCAGTAGCTGCAAAAGTGTTTTATGCTGAAAGCATAGAAAAACTCATAAAAAATATGAACGATTGTAAACCAGAAATTATGACAGCTGTTCCCCGATTTTATCAAAATTTATACCAAAAAATTAATAGCACATTTAGTAAAGCAACAGGTTTCAAAAAAATTTTGATTAATCAGACGATTAATTTAGGAAAAAAAAGATTATTAAAAAACAAAATTTCTTTAATTGAAAAATTGAACAATTTTATTTGTGAGAGATTAGTAAGAAATAAAATTAAACAACAATTTGGAGGCAAACTTAAAGCGTTTGTTTCTGGCGGTGGAGCTCTAGACAAAGAAGTAGGTTTGTTTTTGAATGCAATCGGACTACCCACTTTACAAGGATATGGATTAACTGAGACATCTCCGGTTGTTAGCTGTAATCCTATAAGTGATATAAGAGTAGAAACTGTTGGGCCACCATTTAGCGGAAACTTGGTAAAAATAGCTGAAGATGGCGAAATACTTATTAAGGGTGAAAATGTTATGTTGGGTTATTGGAATAATCAAGAGGAAACGAACAAAGTTTTAAAAGATGGCTGGTTATATACAGGCGATATTGGTGAGTTTGATAATGGTTTTTTAAAAATAACAGATAGAAAAAAAGATATTATCATAACACCTGGTGGAGAGAACATTTCACCAGTCAAAATTGAGAATGACTTAATAAAACTAGACTTTATTGAGCAGGCGTTAGTTTATGGTGATTATAAACCCTATTTAGTTTCTTTAATTGTTTTATCTAAAGATAAAAAAGATTTTTCAAATGAAAAAATTGAAGAAGAAATAGAAAGAATAAACAAAAGCTTAACAAAGATAGAAAAAATAAAAAAATTTATTGTTATTGATGAACAATTTACAATTGAAAATGAAATGATGACACCAACTTTAAAATTAAAAAGATATAAAATAATAAAAAAATATAAAATAGAGCTTGAAAAACTTTATTAATGTTCATTTTTAAAATAGATTATTATTCGCATAAACTCTTACTTTTTTTACTTTTAAAAAAAAATTAAAAAATTTTTTTATAAAAAGAATAATTAAAAAAATTATGATTAATTAAAGAATTGACATAACTTGTATAAAAAAATAAAAATAAGGTAATAACGAATCACTTTGATTCGTTTAACTTAAACAGGGAGCTAAAGATGGCTAAAAGAAGAAAAAAAGCTGCAAAGAAAACTAAGAAAAAAGCTAAGAAAAAAGCTAAAAAAAGAAGAAGATAGTTTTAGTATTCTTTTTTAAAAAACGCTTCTCATTACAATTTGTGTGAGGAGCGTTTTTTTTATTCTGTTATTTGTTCTTCAGTTTGAGTGATTGGTTCCACACTTGCTATTTCTGATGTATTCGATTTTGTAACAGGCATAGATTTTTCCTGTACTACTAAATTTCTTTTTAGTGCTTTGTCTAGTTTTTTTTGTGTATCCTCTAAAGATAAATTCATTACTATTACAAATTCAGATAAGATTCTTTCATAAGCTTTTTCAAAAAGCTGTCTTTCACTATAAGATTGATCAACCATTAAATCATCACCTTTATTTAAATCTCTAACAACTTCTGCTAATTCATAAATTTTACCTGAAGAGATCTTAGCCTCATATTCTTGTGCTCTTCTGCTCCACATAGATCTTTTTATTTTTGGTTTACTTTTTAATATAGAAATACATTTATTAACTTGGTTGATGGTAGCTAGAGGTCTAAGATGTGATTGTTTATTTACAGGAACCATTCCACTTGCCTTATCTTTTTCAAATTTAAGGATATATGCCTCAACATCAATTCCTCCTATATTAATTTTTTTAAATTCTGTAATTTGACCAACACCATGTTTGGGGTAGACAACGTAATCTTTAGCTTTATACTCTTTTTTTTGTGTTTCTTGTTTTTTTACTTTTTTAATTTCAGGTTTTAATTCATTGCTTTTCGGTATTCTTAAATTATCAGTTTTAATATCTGTTTTTGATATAGCTTCTTTTTTTAAAGAATTTTTTGTTGTTAGTTTTAAATTTTTTTTTATTTTAACTTTAATATTTTTTAGATTTTTTTTTGCAGTAGTAGTTTTTTTGGCAACTACTATTTTTTTTTTGGTTTTTACTTT
>Ga0209362_1000853_pt1 | contig 25866 bp, 22 predicted proteins | sample SaaInlV_165m_DNA_FD_184680 | JGI IMG/M metagenome (GOLD analysis project Ga0209362, IMG submission 184680) | Marine microbial communities from expanding oxygen minimum zones in the Saanich Inlet - Saanich Inlet SI037_S3LV_110m_DNA (SPAdes)... | ecosystem: Environmental > Aquatic > Marine >... | reverse complement strand
ACCAGGGCCGGGCAATCCGCGACGATCTCGGTGACTTCTGCGCGCAACAGGCGCTCCCCGCCGTCGAGCGTCTCGCGCCCTTCGGTCTCCAACAACCGCCGCTCCCACTTCACTATTGCGATTGGGATGATACTGTCGGGCCAAAAGGCGATAAGCCCGGGTACATTCCTCCCCATCGGAACGGACATTAGGCCACTAAAACAATCGTAAAACCTGATATGCACCAGAACAAAGAAAGGAGCCGTTATAAAACGGCCCCTTTCTCACACTGATCCTAAATATCTGTTAGCTAAAACATTCCTTAGACAATACTTGTCGGATCCTCAGCTTCCCCTTGCTCCTGCGACTGCTGCTCGACAAAGCTATTAATCCCCTGCATCGTCAACCCAAAGGTCTCGTCGATTCCCGCCTGAATATCGGGGGCGATTTCTCCCAGGCCAACGAGAATATCCTGGGCACTGGCAAAGCCCTCTTCGATCGCGCCCTTGATCATTACGGCAAAATTAGAGGCCTGCGATTGTCCGGCCTCGTCGGCGTGATTTTGCTGAAACGAGCCAAAGAAACTCGTCGAAAAATTGACGATCCGCTGTGCGGTGGCCTGCGGCGAAAAATCCGTAGCGCTCTGCTGCAGGCTATCGACCGTGGTGTCCATACCCACAGCGGCGAACGCCGCGTTCAGCTTGTCTGCCATCGAGTCCTGCAAGACCCGGCCGGCGAATTTGCCGTCAATCTGAATATTGACCTCTACGGCATCCACCATAAGCGTGCGTGTCGCCTCGCCATCGGGGCCTGTAAGCGTCTGTTGCATCTGAAACGCTGTCCGCGTTATATCAATCGAGCCAGTAAAACTCGAGCTCGTTTGGCTAGGGGAAGAACCGATATTCATGAACAGCTCCTTGAGTAAACCGCTCGCTGGAGCGGAAAGAGTGAGTAGCCGCTATTCTTCTATATCGGCGCAAAATCCAACCACTAAAGCGTTTTTTACAAAAAAAGGCCGGCAAAGCCGGCCTTTTTTTGCAACAACTATACTTCTGTGCAGCTTATATGAGGTTCACACGAAAAAACATCAGCGAAATGGCCGTGCCCTTGGCTATGCCCGGAAAGAAACCACCGCGTGTAACCAAGGCTGTTTCGAACAAGCTGACGCGCAAATGCGGCAGTATGAAAGGACCAAAGGCGAAGCCAATCGACGAACCGCTGCTGCGTCCGCCCAACGACAAGCCAAAACGCATCGGAAACCAGTCCACCAATCGATATTCGACACCGCCGGCAAGCCGCGGCGTCGTCGCCACCCCGAAACCATTGCTAAAAGCCTGGTCCCAGTTGCCGACTACCGTCAACTTCGGCATAGCCTCGTAGGCGATACCCAACCGCATCATCGCCGGCAGCGAACGCGAAAAACTGTCTTCGCTGATCAGCTTATTGAAGTCCGTCTCGCCGTCGCCGTCGATATCTCCGTTGTCGAGCACATCCTCGATCGAGCGCGAGTCTTCATCGGCAAAGCGCGTAATCCGCAAGTCGCTGGCTCTGACAAAAAGTGAATCCTGTCGCGGACTCGAGCTCCACGAAAACGTGTCGAGTAAGTTGAGAAAACCGAGACTAAAGGTCGCCTTGTGGTCCTTAGTCACACCTGCCACACCGAAATCGAGACCGAAACCGGTGCCGGTTGTAGCCGAATTAGTGACCAGCCAAGCATCCACCTCAGCACCGTTGATTGGCGTAACCAGCCCCGCACCGCCCGATTCGACGACTTCACCGTAGGCACCCGCCGAAATCTTCAGGGTACCGCCTACCGTAAACTCGCTCAAGTAGTCTTTGAGCCCAGGCGGCATCAAGGCCTTCGCCACTGACCAGTTGAAAGTGCCGACGGCCCAGCCGGAGCCATCCCAGTCACTGATATCGTAGCCGCCGTCTTTGCCGGCGGCCAACCGCGATTCCTCGAACTCGTTACCGAAGAGGAAGAGCTCAAACATGTCTTTGGGAATCTCCCCCTCAAAACCCGTCGTCAGCCCAATCGATATCGCCGATTGATAATCGCCGACCGAAAAAGCCACGCCACCGTTGATCGGAATACCGACGGCTAAAAACGGATCGATGTCGACGTTCATCTTCAACCCCTCGCCGGGGATATCAGAGAGGATATCGCCCTTGTCGGCGGGGCTGATATAATACTTACTGCCATTGGGGGATATATTGGAGTTGGAGTCGGTGAAGTTGTCGTTGTAGGTCGTAACCGAGAAACTATTGTTCTCGGCCGCTATATTAGCACCGAGGCCGAATAGGTCCCAGTGAAATTTGCTATTGCCCGCAAGGGCCAGGTTCGCCGGATTCCAGAAAGTAGCTTCCGGCCCCCGTGCCAAGGCGGTATACGCCTGACCAAGCCCCATGGCCCGCGGGCTGGCGTCACCGGGGACGGCCAGTGCCTGACCAGACGACCCGCCGATGAGCAGCGCTGCTAATGCGATAAATCTTTTGCGTTTCATCGTCGCCTCCCTATTTGACCAGGTCTTCGTTGAGTTCCATGAATATTTCGGCGCCGGCCACAACATTGACGAAATCGCTACCCAACAGGGCCACATCGCCCGGTGTCGCTTCCAGTTCGACCAACACGCCCGTGTGCACGCCGTCGGCGCGTAGGAAGACCAGCACATCCTCGTCCGAGAGCGAAATTCGCTGCAGGCTAGTGGTGCTCGCCGTAACTCGACCGTCGGCGCCGACGGTACCGGCACCGACCTCAAAGGAGCCCTCTTTGGGGATCCTCAAATAACCGTTGGCCTGATTGTTAACGAAAAGATCTTCACTACCGTAGACGTCTTGGGCGTTCGGTGCGACCCGCAAACTGACACGGACCCCGATCGGCAGATGGTTCTCGATAGTAGTGATAACCGAAGCGCTGTCGAGGTTAGAGCTGATCCGATCGCGCGCGTCATCGTCCTGCAGACGGCGGAAGATTGGCGTCGGCTCGATGCGGGTGTCGTTTTTGATCTGGAAGACACCCTGAGTCACAAAGCGCACATCATCGACCTGCACCCAGTGATTCGGCTCGATCACCTCGGTGCCCACACCGTCGCCCACCTGCACTGTCGGTGTAACCGTCACTTCGGTGGGCAACAGGTTGAGAAACGCAGTCAGCTCATCCGAAGGCGGCGACAATGTCAGTGACACGGGACTGTCGGGATCACCGCGTTGGAAGACTTCGGAAATCTGTAGCGACCCCGTATCGCCCTTGCTATTGGTGCCTTGGATATCGAGGTCAATCGTGCTGCGAAAGCCGATGCCCGAGGTCAGATTAACCGTCAACTCGGTCGAACCAAGTGCGATATTGTCCAAGCCCTCGGGAAAGGCCACGTTCTCTTTGACCGAGTCCAATGGCAAACTGATGCCGTTAAGCACACCCTCTACTCTGCTGAAGACCAAGTCTTCGGTAATCGCCTCGATCTTGACCTCACCGGAGGAGAAAATTCGTATCGGATCCCCTGAATCGGAAGTACGCACAATATAGGAAATACCCAGCTCAAGCGGATTTTCCGGGGCGAACACGTTGCCGTCTAGGTCAAAAGAGATTTCACTCTCCTCACCTGGCCGCAGCCCAGTGATGAGAAAGGTATTCTTCGTGCCGTCCGCCTTTTTGAGATCGTCCAAGCTCAACTCGATCTCCATGATGATCTCGATCTCGTTGGTCACCCTGAACGTCAGGCCGCCCTCGCTGATGACCGCCCGGGCGACCTGGATCCGGTCGTCGGGAAAAGCCAGCACCTGACTGTCAGCGAATTCCTGCGGCGGAATCACCGCAAAGGCCTCCTCAACCGTTAAGTCACCCATCGCGGCCCCGATGGTCAGCGCCGCGTCGGCATCGATGACCACATTCTGCCCCTCTTCGGTCGTGCCTGTAACAGCGATGTTCAAAAACGCGGAAATCTGCCGACCGGCGAGGCTGAAAGAGCTCGAAGTCGATGCGCCGGTGGCCAAGGTGCCCAAATCGAGCTCATCGATAACACCGGCGGGGATCTCAAGCACAGAATCACCCTGATCACTCAGCACCAGACGTAAGTCGCTCAGGTTCAAGGGCAGATTGTTGGTCATATCGATCTGGATCTCCCCCTCACTAATCAACAGCGAACGCACGCCGAGTAATGCCGGCAGCACCTCGTTAACCGAGAAACTGCTGGCCAGAATTAACGGTACGGTCGCCCCCGCTTCTATGTCTTGCCCCAGAAGCGCGTTCATTCCGACCGTAATATCCGGCAAGTCTTGCCCAGGTATATTGATCGCACCGATCGGCGTAGTGAAAGTATTCGACGTCGGTGTAACTTTCAGGCGATTGCCGACTTCTTCGCGGAAATCGTCGCCGAAGTTCGAGGAAAAATCCACCGTCAGTAACGCCTGGTCGTCGATCTTTAGGAAGTCAGATCGCTCTGCGGCGACCTCCTGAATCGTCGTCCGGTCGTTGGCCACGGGAATGCTGATCGTAAAATTGGTGCTGGGCACCTGAGGCGGTTTTACCGTACAGCCCGCCAGCGTCCCGGCCACCAGGAGCGCGCCTAGCCATCTGTGCTTCATGGCCCATCTCACCGCGTCCATGGTCGGTCTCCTTTCTGCTTCGCTTAAAATATTCATATGACATCGCATAAATATCTAATATAACTCGATTAAAACCGCACGGCGATTTTTTCCGCTCTACTTAACGCCCGCGGCCCGGCGCAACGCCTGAGCCTTGTCGGTCTTCTCCCAGACGAACTCCGCCAATTCGCGGCCGAAATGGCCGTAGTTGGTGGTCTTTCGGTAAATCGGCCGCTTCAGATTCAACGCCTGAATAAGTCCTTTGGGCGTCAGGTCGAATACCTGTTCCACTGCCGCGCCGATTTCCTCGTCGGACAAAACACCCGTGCCATAAGTATCCACCAACACCGATACCGGCTCGGCCACTCCGATGGCATAGGCCAACTGCACTTGGCAGCGTGAGGCCAAACGAGCGGCGACCACATTCTTCGCCACATAGCGCGCCATATAGTGAGCACTACGGTCGACCTTACTCGGGTCCTTGCCAGAAAACGCCCCACCGCCGTGCGGGCACATCCCCCCGTAGGTGTCGACGATAATCTTGCGACCGGTCAAACCGCAGTCGCCGTGTGGACCGCCGACGACGAAGCGCCCCGTCGGGTTGATATGATATTTGGTCTCTTTGTCGAGCAGCCGGGCCGGGATCACCTTTTTGATGACCTGCTGGATCATATCTTTTTCGATCCGCTTGTGGCTCGCCTTCGGATGATGTTGGGTCGAGATGACCACCGCGTCCACCCGCACTGGCTTTCCCTCAACATATTCGACAGTCACTTGCGATTTGGCGTCCGGGCGCAAATAGTCAAGCTTCTTGCCTTTGCGCAACTTTGTCAGATGCATCAATAGTTTGTGCGCAAGCATAACCGGCAACGGCATCAACTGGGTCGTCTCCCGGCAAGCGTAACCGAACATCATACCCTGGTCACCTGCGCCCTGATCCGCATGCAGCCCCGCACCTTCACTGACTCCCTGGGATATATCCGCCGATTGCTGATCCAAAGCGACGAGCACACCGCACGAACGATAATCGAAACCCTGCTCGGGATCGTTGTAGCCGATATCGGCGATGGTCTCCCGGACTATCGCTTGGATATCGACGACGGCCTTGCTGGTAACCTCGCCGGCGACGACGACTTGGCCGGTCGTGACCATGGTCTCGCAGGCGACCCGCGAGTTCGGGTCCTGCGCGAGCATGGCGTCGAGAATGGCATCCGAGATCTGATCGGCGACCTTGTCCGGATGGCCTTCCGATACCGACTCGGAGGTGAATAAAAATTTAGACATAGCATTTTACTCCTATTATTGAGACAACAATGGTTACGTCGTTATTTCTGACATATCACCGATATTCAAATGGTTCCATCGCCCTTTCAGCACCGCCTGGAAACCGATCAGTGAATCTTCGATAAGTGCGGCTTTGACTTCGGCCTGTTCGCCGATGATCGCATTGCGCACTATGGTGTGCTGCACACTAGCGCCCGCACCGATCGACACGTACGGGCCGACGACCGAGTCGCGTACCTCGGCGGTCGGGTCGATATGCACCGGCGGCACAACGACCGTGTTCGTACAATGGGTAGGGGCAGGCGCGTCTCGCAACAAGTCCCGGTTGGTCTCGAGCATCGCCTCTTGCGTCCCGCAGTCAAACCAGCCGCCAACCGGGAAAGTGCTGAGATTAGCCCCCTGTTCAACCATCAGTTGCAGGGCATCGGTCAGTTGAAATTCTCCGCGCAGCCGTACATCGCGCTTGATCAAATCATCGAGGCAAGCAAAAAGCTGGGCGGATTTACGGATCAAGTTGACCCCGACAATGGCCTGATCCGAAACGAATTTCTCGGGTTTTTCCACCAGTTTGACGACCTTCTTACCCTCCGTCACCACTACGCCGAAACGCCGCGGGTCCTCCACCTTCTTAACCCCGAGCAGACCGTCGCCTTTTGCCGATAGCTCCCGGGCCAGATCGGCGCGGAAAACCGTATCTCCGTAGACCATCAACATCGGATCGGCACCGACGACTGACTTGGTCTGGGCGATCGCGTGCCCCAAACCCAGAAGCTCTTTCTGTTCTACCCATTCCACTCGCTCGAAGTCGCTGCGCGCTTGTACATAATCGACGATCAATTCACCCATATAACCGATGACCAAGACCACGCGCTTGACACCCAACGGCACCAATTGATCGAGAATATGGCCGATGATCGGCTGCCCCGCCACGTGCAGCAGAGGTTTGGGCCGCGTGTGGGTATGCGGTCTGAGCCGGGTACCGAAACCAGCCACCGGTATTACCGCCCAAATATTGTCTGCGTCAATCATGCGTCCTCTTTTCAGTGGTGTCTCTGGTGCCAAAAGGGCAGGTATTCGCCGATCGCGTTCTCCAAGTGGTGACGGACCTCGTTGCCTGTGCGCATCTGCAGACACTCGGCGGCGATTTTCTCGGCTTCGTCCGCGCTTATGGCGCGAATGACCTCCTTGACCTCTGGGATAAGACCTGGGCTCATGCTCAAGCACTCCAACCCGAGCCCGAGCAACAGCGCCGTGGCCAATGGGTCGCCGGCCATCTCCCCGCAAATGCTCACTGACGTCTCTTTCCGGTGGCCGCTGTCCGCCACCATCTTCAGCAGACGCAAGACCGCCGGGTGGAACGGGTCGTAGAGCCCAGCTACCTTGCTGGTGCCGCGGTCCACGGCCAGGGTGTACTGCGTCAAGTCGTTAGTACCGAGACTGAGCAGGTCGACCTCATCGGCAAACTCGTCGGTCATCAGGGCAACGGAAGGCACTTCGACCATGATCCCCAACTTGCAATCCTCCGCAAAAGCCTGCCCCGCTTGCCGCAACTCGTCTTTGGCCTCATTGAGCAACGCGCGGGCACGCCACAACTCGTCCAGGCTAGAAATCATCGGCAACAAGATCTGCACTTCGCCGCGCGTGCCCGCCCTTAGCAGGGCCCGTAGCTGAGTTTTAAACAAGTCGGGCGTGTCGAGGCAGATGCGAATGCCGCGCCAACCCAGAAAGGGATTGGCTTCGGGCGGGGACTCGAGCACATGGGAGAGCTTATCACCGCCCAAGTCGAGCGTGCGGATCACGACCGGACGGGGCGCCATCGCCTCAACGATATCGGAGTAGACTTTGAATTGCTCGTCCTCGGAGGGCAGGCGGTAGTTCAAGTAGAGGAATTCCGTGCGGTACATGCCAACGCCGCGAGCACCGTAATCGAGCGCCACCTGCACCTCGGTCGGCACATCGACGTTGGCCATCAGCGTGATATCCCGCCCATCCAGCGTGATGGCGGGCAGTTCGCGGCGCGCTTCCAAGTCGCGTTCGCGCCTGAGCTGCCGTCGCAGTCGGGATCGGTAACGCCGCTCGGTCTCGGGGCCGGGCCGCAGATGGACCTGGCCTTCGTTGCCGTCGACCACGACCAAGTCGCCGTCAGCCACCTCCCGCGAGCAATCCCCCGCGCCGGTGACCGTAGGCAACCGCAACGAGCGGGCGATAATCGCAGCGTGCGAGGTCGCACCGCCGACATCGAGTACTACGCCTTTGACCTGGCGCCGCTCCAAACGCACCATTTCTGAGGGCAATAGATCATGGGCGAGCACGATAGTATTGGCCCGCAGCGAGTGCAGCGCTTGGACCTCACCGCCCGCCAGACGCATCAGCACCTGGTTTTCAATATCGGCAATATCGCTCACCCGCTCGCGCAAATACTCGTTCTCGATATTGCCGAAGGATTCTTTGACCTTCGTCAACGTCTCCGAATAAGCCCGTTCGGCCGAATAATACTTCCCGCGCACCAACGCCTCAGTCTGCTCCTTGATGTCCGGATCGTCGAGCATCGCCAGCTGGGCGTCGAATATCTGCGCCAACTCCTTCCCATGCTCACTGGCGACCAAACGGCGGATCCGCCGAATCTCGTCCCTGGCCTGGTGCAACGTATTGAGGAAGCGCTCGACCTCGCCGCTGACCTGGTGATCGGCGAGCCTGCGACGGGTGATAACGGGCGCGCCCTTGCGATATACGAATGCCCGGCCGATACCGATACCGGATGCGATGCAAAGACCGCTGAAGACCCTCTCCGCACCGGCCGTCGTCAAGATTGCTCCTCAAAATTACTCTGCAGTAACACAAACAATGCCTCAACGGCCGCCTCAGCGTCTTCGCCCTCGGCTTTGACCGTGATCTGCGCGCCCTGTTCTGCGGCCAGCATCATCACGCCCATGATGCTCTTGCCGTTGACCTGCTCCACATCGTCTTTGGAGAAATAGATCTCCGCGTTGAACCGGGCCGCCACCTGCACCAGGAGCGCCGCAGGACGAGCGTGAATGCCCAGCGGATTGTTGATCGTCGCCGTTTTTTCCAACATAATCAATTGTTCAGCGGTTCGTTCAGCGCCGCAACAGGCGTTGGAAGAAACCCGCTTTCTCCTTTTTTCGTCGTTTGCCCGAACCACCACGGCGCGAAGAATTATTGCGACGCCGTGGCTCTGCCGGACTGCGCGGTGACTCCTCACCGCGCAAGATTTGATCATCGCTGATTACGCAGGCCGGATTGTGGTGGAAGAGCCGGTCGACCTCGGCTTCGCCGCACAGTTCTAAAACGCGCTCCCGCGCTTCCTTCAACAGCGAGAACGGTCGTTTTTCCAAATCGTGCGCGTCGCTGCCGATAAAATCAGGCCAACCGCGTTCAAGCATCATCTCAGCTGTATCCTGGGCCCGGCGCCCGAAACGCCCGAGTAAACTGCCGGCATTGATCTGTATAAGGAGGTCCTGCTCGCGCAACCGTTCGATTTTTTCCGGCTGCTTCGATAATTCGCGATGACGTTCCGGGTGGGCGAGGATCGGCTTGTACCCAGCCGAGCGCAACTCAAAATACGCCTGCTCCAGACCCGGAGAGATCGGCCCTGGCGGCAAGTCAGTCAGCACGAAATGCCCATCGGCCAGATGGCCGGTGGGCCAAGCGGCAACTTCGGGCATATTGAAACGAAAGGCGATCTCCGAACCGAAGTGAAGGTCGATCTCTATCCCAGCCTCGCGGACTGCCTGCTTGAATTCGGCGAAACGCTCGCGATGCTCTTCTTCCTTGTCGGTTCCGTCAATCGAGCGCAAATGTGGCGTCAAAATAAGGGTAGCGACCCCCTGACTCAAGGCGACCTCGAGCATTGCCAGTGAAATTTCGAACGAGGGCGACCCGTCGTCTACCCCGGGCAGCGCATGGCTGTGGATGTCGACATAACCGGTCATCTATTCCTTGGCGTGTACGGCTTGGCTGAACTCGCGCAGACGCTGATGATCGTCCTCGACGACGCTGCCGGTGACGACAAAACTGGCACCGGCCGCCACTTTGGCCCGTGCCTCCTCCGGGTCGCGGATACCGCCACCGACGATGACGGGCGTAGAAACGTAATTTACCACCGCCTGGACCATCTCATCCGGGACCGACGCGCCGGCACCCGAACCGGTCTCGAGATAAATGAGCTTCATTCCCAGATACTCGGCCGCCAGGGCATGGGCGATGGCAATATCAACCTTGTTGCGCGGTATCGGCTGGGTATTGCTCATGAATTCAACCGAAGTCAAGGTGCCCGACTGGATCAGCATGTAGCCGGTGGGAATCGCTTCGACCCCGTATTCGCGGATCAGAGGCGCAGCCTTGACATGCTCGCCTATCAGCAATTCGGGATTGCGCCCGCTGATCAGCGACAGGAAGAGGATCGCGTCAGCCGTCGGTACGACCTGGCTGGCGCCGCCCGGAAAACTGATCACGGGAATATCCACCCTAGCTTTGACCCGCTCAAACGAAGCCGCGTTGCGGGCTGAAAACATTAGACTGGTACCGATAAGTATGGCGTCTGCACCAGCCTCGGCGCAGAGTTCGGCCCGGGCTTCCAACTCGTCCGGCTCTAGCCGATCCGGATCTAGCAACGTCAGATAACCGGCGCCGCGGCGTTGGCGGACTTCCTGCAGATGTTGCAGTACGCTACTCGTCACGCTTAGCCGGCCTCGGCCAATTGCCGCTCTACGATCCCTACCACTGCGGCCAGGGCCTCATCGATTTTGCCCGGATCACGCCCGCCAGCTTGGGCTTGGTGTGCCTTACCGCCGCCAGACCCTCCAGCTATTTTCGCGACCTCACGCACGATATCACCCGCCTTTAAACCGCGCCCGCCGATCAAGTCGTCGGTAACGACGGCGATAAAAGAAACCTTGCCGGCAATATCAGCACCGAGCACTCCAACCCCCGAACCTAGACTGTCGCGCAACCCGTCCGCCATAGTACGCAAACCCGATACGTCGTCTACCTCGCTGCGTTGCGCCACGACCTTGATCCCATCGACTTCTTGTGCAGCACTCGACATATCGCCCGCCTCGAGCCCGGCAACCTTGCGACGCAACTCGTCGAGCGCGCCCTGCAAATCTCGATTACGGCCCAAGAGTGCCTCGATCTTGTCCGCCAGTTCCTCGGGCGCTGCGTTGAGCCTCGTGCCCAATGTCCCCAGTAGCTCGCGGCGCTGGCGCAAGGCGCGCTCGGCCCCCGCGCCAGTCAGGGCCTCGCTGCGCCTGGTACCGGCGGCGATACCGCTTTCGGAGAGCAAATCAAATGAACCGATCTCACCGGTCGCCCGCACATGGGTGCCGCCGCATAACTCGAGACTGAAGTCGCCGATGCGCACCACGCGAACCCGGTCGGCGTATTTTTCGCTGAATAGGGCCTGTGCTCCCATCTCCTTCGCCTTTTTCAGCTCTTCTTCAAAAGTGCTCACTTCAAGGTCGGCGCGAATCTGCTCGTTGACCCGTTCTTCGATCTCGCGTAATTGCTCCGGTTCAAGGGCCGCGAAATGCGAAAAGTCAAAGCGCAACCGGCCCGTCATCACCAACGAACCCATCTGCCCCACGTGCTCGCCCAAGGTCTGCCTGAGCGACTCGTGCAAAAGATGCGTCGCGGTGTGGTTTCGCGCGATGTCGTCGCGCGCGACTCGATCGACGCGAGCGGCGACGCCCCCTTCGACAGCCTCGAATTCCCCTTCCGTTAATCGGCCGATATGCACGATCCCGCCACGGGCTTTCTGCACACTCTCGACAGCGATGGCGAAACCATCTCCTTCGATGCGCCCACAATCGCCAACCTGACCACCCGATTCCGCGTAGAAGGGTGTTCGGTCAAGGTAGAGCCGCAGCTGACCTTCCTCGTCAGTCTCGGCGTTTACCACTTTGGCCTCAACTTGCAACTCGTCATAACCGACAAAGAGCGAGTGCTCGCCCTCCACTGCGTCGCCAACCCCTTCCGTTGCCTTGAATTTCGAACCAGTAGCTTGGCGGGCCCGCGTGCGTTGGGCTTCGAGCTCAAAGTCGAAGGCCTCCGGCTCAACGACCGGCACACCCTGTTCGCGAGCCATAAGCTCGGTCAGATCCAACGGAAAACCGTAGGTATCGTAGAGCTGGAAAGCGTCGCTGCCGGTGATCTGCCCCTTGCTGGCGAACCGTGCAAAAATATCCAGGCCGCGATCAAGGGTCTTGCCGAAGCCCTCCTCCTCGGAACGAATCACCAGGTCGATGTGCTCGCGCTTGGATACGAGTTCGGGGAAAGCGTGGCCCATCGTCTCGCAGATTACGCCCACTAGCTGGTGGATGAAGGGTTCGTGTTGCTCGAGTTGGCGGGCGTAACGCGAGGCGCGCCGCAAAATCCGCCGCAGCACATAACCCCGGCCCTCGTTCGAGGGCATCGCGCCGTCGGCAATGGTAAAACTGAGCGCGCGCACATGATCGGAAATCACCTGCATCGGCACGCGGTGTTCGCCGTCGTATGACAAACCCGTCAACTCGGCAATACGACCGATTAACGGCTGGAAAACATCGCTGCCATAGTTATTGTCGACGCCCTGCAATAGGCTGCACATGCGCTCGAAACCCATGCCCGTATCGACGTGCACCGCCGGCAAAGGCTGTAACTGACCGCTTTGCTCGCGATTATACTGGATAAAAACAAGGTTGCACAACTCGACATGGTCGTCGGTGTCTTCAATGAGCATCTGGCGGTTCTGCGCCTCTAGGTCGTCGCCGAGGTAGTAGTGTATCTCAGAACACGGACCGCAGGGACCGGTCTCGCCCATTTCCCAGAAATTGTCTTTGGCCGGCAAACGCACGACACGCCCTGGCAACAGATCAGTGACCTCGCCCCAGTATCGCTCCGCTTCCTCATCCGCTTCTACGCTATCGTCACCCTCAAATACCGTCACCCACAGTCGTTCTTTTTCAAGGCCATAATACTCGGTTATTAGTTCCCAATGCCAGGCGATGGCCTCTTTTTTGAAATAGTCACCAAAAGACCAGTTGCCCAACATCTCAAAGAACGTGTGATGCCAAGGGCTATAGCCGACTTCCTCCAGATCGTTGTGTTTACCCGAGACCCGCATGACCTTCTGGGTGTCTACCGCCCGAGCGTAGTTGCGACTGCCCAGGCCCAAGAACACGTCCTTGAACTGGTTCATACCGGCATTGGTGAAATAGAGCGTGGGATCGTCCTGGGGGACCACCGGCGCGCTAGGCACTCGCGTGTGCCCCTTACTCTCAAAAAAACTGAGAAATGTCTCTCTAACTTCCTTCGACTTCATCCTCTAACTCCTGTAACTCCTGCCATACCTTGTCGACGGCCGACCGGGCCATTTGCGCATCGTAACCGCGCCGGGCGAGAAAACCCAACATCCGGCGCTTTGCCTTGTCTCGTTCCAACCCCCGATAGCGCCAGGCCTGCTTGCCCAACAACCCCATCGCCCGTTCCTCCGAATCGAGCGTAGCGGCAAACTCGCCGAGTACTTCGTCGATAATTTCCGTTTCGATGCCCTTGCGCCTGAGTTCCTGCGCCAGCTTGCGCGAACCATTGGCCCGACCGAGCCGCGCTTCGACGAAACGACGAGCAAACTCGCGATCGTTAAGCAGCTTTTGCCGCTGCAGATCGTCGACAACCTGCTCGATGATTTCTTCGGCAAACTCCTTCTGCACCAGCTTGTCGCGTACTTCTTTGACCGACCGCGCTCTATAACTGAGATAGTTATAGGCCGCGTCCTTGGCCTTTTGCAGTTGCTCGTTCACCTATTCTTCCGTTTCTTCGCCCTCGTTTTCATCTCCTGCCGCACTGCCGGCTGGAGCCTCTTTGAGCCCCAACTCGACGCGTATACTATCCTCGATCTCGGAAGCTATCGCCGGGTGTTCGAGCAGATATTTCTTGGCGTTGTCTCGCCCCTGTCCCAACCGCTCGCCCTTATAAGAGAACCAGGCGCCGCTTTTATCGACAAAACCCTTGTCGACGCCAATATCGACTAAATCGCCCTCCCAGGAGATGCCAATATCGTCGCCGTAGAAAATCAGGTCGAACTCGGCTTCGCGAAAAGGGGGTGCCACCTTGTTCTTAATGACCTTGACCCGGGTGCGGTTGCCGATGTCGGTGTCCCCGTCCTTGACGCGGGCGATGCGGCGAATATCGATGCGCACCGAAGAATAGAAGGGCAGCGCACGACCACCAGTCGTCGTTTCGGGGCTACCGAACATCACGCCGATCTTCATGCGCAACTGGTTGATAAAGATCAGGCAAGTACCCGAACGGGCGATCGAACTGGTCAGTTTGCGCAATGCCTGCGACATCAGCCGTGCGTGCAGCCCCATGTGCGAATCGCCCATATCGCCTTCTAGCTCAGCTTGCGGCACCAACGCCGCGACCGAGTCAACCACAATAATGTCGAAAGCACCGCTGCGCACTAGGGTATCGACAATTTCCAGGGCCTGCTCGCCCGAATCCGGTTGCGAGATGATCAGGTTCTCGACATCGACGCCGATGTTTTTGGCAAAAGTCACATCAAGCGCGTGTTCGGCGTCTATAAAAGCCGCCGTGCCGCCCTTTTTCTGCGCCTCGCGGATGGTATGCAACGAGAGCATCGTCTTGCCTGCTCCTTCGGGGCCGGCGATCTCGACGATCCGGCCTTTGGGCAGACCACCTATACCGAGCGCGGCGTCCACGGCCAGGGACCCGGTAGAGATACATTCGACCTCCTGGATCCCGCCTTCGTCCCCCAAGCGCATGATCGCCCCTTTGCCGTATTGCTTCTCTATCTGCGACATCGCCAAATCCAAGGCTTTGGCTTTGTCGCCCTCTTTGCCGCGTCCATTTGCTTTCGCCATGACGTTCCTCAATTGAAGTGTGTTAGGGTATGTGCGAAAATTCGCCCTGGCCGGTGCAAAGCCGTCCTTCTACACCCCCTATCTGGTACTATACGTTTAAATCCAACCTATCCGCTCGACCAGAAAAAATAGAAGTCGGATAAGCAAGTTGCCATAAATCCCCGCGACCACGTCGTCGACTACGATACCCCAACCACCAGGCAATGCCTCTAGTTGCCGCGCAGGCGGCGGCTTGATGATATCGAGAACGCGAAAAACGAAGAAGGCAACGATCACCGTCCAAATATCCGTAGGCAATAGCGCCACGGTAAAGAGAAATCCCACGCCCTCATCGACGACGACCTGACCGGGGTCTTTACCCCACTCGGGCGCTGCCTTGTCTGCGGTATAGACTCCAACGGCAAAAGCGACTAGCAGCACGACGAGCCATCCTACAACCCCCAACGGCGGACTGACTAAGAAGAACAGCCAGTACAAAACGGCGACCACTGCGGTCCCGGCCGTGCCCGGAGCGATTGGGGCGTAACCGCTGAAAAAAAGCGTAGCAATAAGTCTGTTCAGAAACCTCAATCCTCTCTGGTACGCTCAGGATTCCTTGTAGGAAAACGTGGCGCGAAATAGATAGTGAAAACCGGACAACAGAGTCAACAACAAAACACCCGCCAATAACACATTGGCTAAAAGCTGGATTAGCTGATCGTCGAGAAAGAAAGAGCTATTCGCGGCAAAACGCTCAACGGTCTCCTCCACGCCGATAACCAAGAGAATGAAGAGGACGGTGGTGAGTTGGGCCGCGGTCTTCCACTTCGCCAAGCGCGTAGTGACCATCTGCTTACCCTGGGAAAGCCCGTAAAGACGTATACCCGTGATCAATATATCGCGCCCGACGATGGGCAACACAATCCAGAAGTTGACCATTTTGTTCAACGCCAAGGCCACCAGCGCCGAGGTCACCAGGATCTTGTCGGCCAATGGATCCAAAAAGCGCCCCAGCGGCGTTTCTTGGTTGCCCGCGCGCGCTAGTTTGCCATCGTAGAGATCCGTCAGCGAAGCCGCGCTGAAGACGACAAAAGCCAGACTCTTCCAATACCAGGTATCAGCAAAGAGCAATAATAATAAAATTGGCGTCAGAGCAATTCTGAGAGCAGTCAGACAATTGGGTAGATTGAAAATTTCGCGCCGATCCATAGGATTACCTCACAGAGAGGATCGACCGGCAAAAGCGTGCGAAAGCGTGACGCGGTCTGCCAAATCCAGATCCGCGCCCACAGGCAGACCACGCGCCAATCCGGACACTTTAGTCAGCGGCATAAGCTGCTGGGATATATAATGGGCTGTAGCATCGCCTTCAGCACTCGAGTTGAGTGCCAAAACGACCTCCCGCACTTCTCGCTCCCGCACTCGCTCAACTAGTGCCGCGATGCGCAGATCTTCGGGCAATATGCCATCTTGCGGGGAAAGTACACCGCCGAGCACGTGATAAACCCCCGAGTGAACCTGGCTCACCTCTAGCGCCAGCACATCGCTGGACTCGGCGACCACACAGAGGAACTGCGGGTCGCGGCGAGTGTCCTGGCAAACCTCGCACAACTCTTCACCCTTTTGCATGAAATTGTGGCAAGTGGAACAGTGACCGATCTGTTCTTTCGCGGCGATTAGCGCGCCCGCGAGCAGCTCGGCTTCTTCTCGCGGCCTCTTGAGCACATAAAGCGCCAGACGCTGGGCCGTCACTCGGCCGATACCAGGTAACTTGGCGAAAGCGACGATTAAGTCTTCGAGAGCAAGAGGTCCCATAGAATCTCGTTTTACCGATTTTTGGCGCTCAGACCAATTCGCCGTCGAAAGTATCGAGCACCGAACGAACGGTCGGATCGGATTGTGGTGGTGGTGCCTTCTCCTTAGCGACAGTCTCGCCGCCCTCCTGTATCACTCCTTCGAGCCGCAGCCGCCGACCGAACTTCTGTAAACAAATTTCTTCGACGCTGTCGCGGTTCTTGTTTACTTGCGCCATAGCGAAACGGTCATCGGCGGAAAAACCTAATTTCAGCACATGGGCTTCCAGCCCGAGCAATGTCGCCCCGCTGAGGAAAAGGGCGAGCGACGGCTTGGCGTCGCGAACCGCCTGGACCAGATCGCCCCAGCCCTGGCGCACGTCTTCGAAACTCGGGCCGTCCGCGTTATCCCTGCTCTGAGCCGCACCGGATGCAGAAGGGGGTTGATTGGCCACCGCCGGGCGTTCCGTCGCTGGTGCGGCCGCATGGGCGACAGCAGCCGGACGTTCCGCTACGGATGGCGGTGATGCTTGTTTTTGTGCTGCAGCCCTCTCGCCAATCGGCGGCGGTTCTTCCTGCATCGGGGACTTCTCGGCCACAGGCGGCCGCTCTTGCTGAACCCGAGGCTTCTGAGCGATAGACGGTTCTTGCCGCTCCACTCGAGGCCGTTCAACCACGGCAGGTGGTGCCGCCGGCCCGGCGGCTGACCGGCCCTGGCCCCCGGGAGCCGCGCCCTCAAGCGCCTGTAACCGCTGCAGCAATTGCCCTACGTCCACCGACCGGCCCATCAACGCCAAATGCACCAAGGCGATTTCAACGCGGAAGCGCGGCTGGACCGAACGCCTCAAGTCCGCGGCCAAATCCAACAGCGACTGCATCATGCGCAGCACATCCTCGGCCGCGATGTCTACGGCGAGTTCGTCGTAACGACTGCGGTCTTCTGCCGCTACATCCAGTTTGTCGGTCCCACCCTGCACCTTGACAAAGAGCAAGTGGCGCAAAAGCTCGACCAACCCATGCACAAACTCCTCGACATCGGCCCCCTCGTCGATCGCCCGGGTGACGAGATCCAACACCCGCTCGGGCGAGGCATCGTGAATCGCACCGACCAACTCAAAATAAAGATCGCGGTCGACCAGCCCTAATACCTGCCCCACTACTTGCTTGGACACCTCGCCGCCAAAGGACGCGACCTGATCGAGCAGACTTTCGGCGTCGCGCAGCGCACCGTCGGCCCGACTCGCCAACAGGTGTAAGGCACCCTCCTCGACCTCGATCTGCTCGGCTTTGGCAATGACTGCCAGATGGTCGGCGATTTGCCCGGTCGGGATACGGCGAAAGTTAAAACGTTGGCAGCGAGAAAGAATCGTATCGGGGACCGACTGCACCTCGGTGGTCGCGAAGATAAAAACCACGTGCTCCGGAGGTTCTTCCAGCGTCTTCAACAGCGCGTTGAAGGCCGCCGTCGAAAGCATGTGCACCTCATCGATGATATAAATCTTGTAGGTGCCCTCGGTCGCCGCGTAACGCACTACCTCGCGCAACTCGCGGATATCTTCGACGCTATTGTTGGATGCCCCGTCGATCTCCAGCACGTTCATGCTAGTGGAGGCGGCTATACTTTTGCAGGAATCGCACTCTTCGCAGGGATTCGAGCCCTGGCGAGCGGAGCAATTGAGCGCCTTCGCAAGGATCCGCGCGGTGGTCGTTTTACCCACACCGCGAGGCCCACAAAGCAGATAACACTGGGCAACGCGCCCCGAGTCGATGGCGTTTTTGAGCGTGGCAGTGATATGGTCTTGTCCGACCACCTCGTCAAATTGACGCGGCCGCCACTTGCGCGCTGTTACCTGATAGGCCATGAGCGTAGTTCGGAATAGCCGAAATGAAGGGGGAAAAATAAAAAGGCCGTGCACCCATCTTCGATCCTGCTCTTAGGTTCATCCAGGGCGAGTTAGCTCCAACCGGACGACTCTGCGGCACACGAAGAGACATTCTTACCGCTGCTACCTTCCGGTCCTGACGGGGTTCAGAAGCTCTTTGTTGCGTAGAATCCGGTCTTCAGCGCTACTTTGCTCCGATCGAACTTGAGATACAAGGACCTCTGGACAGGAATTCAATCCCGCTATAGCGGATTGCGGGTACAGGGCACCGCTACCTCCCCATCTAGCACGACCTAATACTCTGTTTTTGTTCTTGTCGATTGACTCCGGTAAAAATTGGTGGAGCAGATGGGGATCGAACCCACGACCTCCAGATTGCGAACCTGGCGCTCTCCCAACTGAGCTACTGCCCCTCCCGGATACAATCAGTAAATTTATGGCGGAGAGAGAGGGATTCGAACCCTCGGTAGGGGGTTACCCTACACACGATTTCCAGTCGTGCACCTTCGACCGCTCGGTCACCTCTCCACAAACAACACTTTATTAGATGGCGGAGAGGGAGGGATTCGAACCCTCGGTGACCGTACGGCCACACTGGTTTTCGAGACCAGCCCATTCGACCACTCTGGCACCTCTCCTCAATCTATATTCTGCTATACCTGTTTATTTTGCCGATCGCAGCGCGGCAAAAAAATCTTTGAGCAAATCAGAGCATTCTTCCGCGAGCACCCCACTGCGCACTTCGCAACGGTGGTTGAGCCGCGAGTCTTCTACGACATTGCGAAGCGACCCGCAAGCGCCGGTTTTTGCATCATCGGCTGCAAAAACCAGCCGAGGTATTCGCGCCAAAACGATCGCCCCAGCGCACATAGCGCAAGGTTCAAGCGTCGCATAGAGCGTCGTCGACAATAAACGACGCGACCCCACTACAGCAGCGGCCTGGCGAATCGCCAACATTTCTGCATGCACCGTGGGATCCTGCAACGCTTCGGTGGCATTGCCACCCCGACCCAAAATTCGGCCATCGCCGACGAGTACGGCGCCTATGGGCACCTCGCCGCGCAGACCAGCTTCTCTGGCGTCGCGCAAGGCTTCCCCCATCCACCGCTCATCGTCGGCGAACGAGCTAAGTTCTTCCGTATATTTCGTTTGAGGCCTTTCTATCGGTGACCTCTAAGAGGTCTAAATATAAAGGCTGCTCTATACAAGATCAAGGCCTATGGTCGCTTAAAACGGCGAGAGACAATGCTTGCGCGAAAGATGCTTAGAATTGTCTCAAATAATGCTCGCGCGAAAGCAGAGGAGACTCGCGACGCTGCCAATAGCTGTCGCTGTCCGGGAGAATTTTGCGATCGAGCGGATCGCGACCCAAAAGACGCATACCCAACCCGATAAACGTGAATAACGTATAGAAAACGAACCCCAACAAAAGATGGGTATTGACGAACGCCAGGATGCGCGCCAACCACATCCAGGGAAAATAGATCGGCATCAGGACGACGGGCAGGACCAAGCCAACGATGAGAAAGCCCGCAGCAACGGAAAATACGACCTGCGCGGGGTCCATCGCGTCTTTATACCACAAATACCCGCTGACCAACGCCAAGACCGCCGCCATTACCAAGCCGAATTTGCGCAAATCTACACGTTGTGGAACCTCTACACCCCAATAAATTTTAGACTCAGTCAAGTGCAAATTCCTCGCGCCAGTCCTTCTCTTCGTGCCACTGCGGTTGGTCCTGCTTGTCGAGCAGATAAGAGCCTAAGACGAGAAAATCCATCTCAGTGCGCATAAAACATCGATAGGCGTCCTCCGGACTCAGGACAATGGGCTCTCCGCGCACATTGAACGAAGTATTGACAACCACCGGATAGCCGGTCAAGCTCTGAAATGCCTTGATGACGTCGTAATAGCGCGGATTGTCCTCCCGCCGTAGGGTCTGCACCCGCGCCGAATAGTCCACATGGGTGACCGCCGGCATATCCGAACGCGGCACGTTCAGCTTCTCAATGCCAAAGAGCTGCTCCTGATCCTCGCTCATCGCGACCTGGCGCTCTTCTTTAATCGGAGCCACTTGCAACATATAAGGCGAATCGGTGTCCAGTTCAAAATATTCGTGCACGTGTTCGCGCAAGACAGTCGGGGCAAAAGGCCTGAAGCTCTCGCGGAATTTGATCTTGAGGTTCATCACCGATTGCGTCTCGGTCGAGCGTGGATCGCCGATAATCGAACGAGCACCCAAGGCACGCGGCCCGAATTCCATTCGGCCCTGAAAAAAACCCATTACCTTGCCCGCCGCCAACTGTTCAGCCACGCGCACCGGCAACTCGTCCTCAGAGAGCTTTTGCGCAACGCCGCCCTGCCCCTCGATAAAACGGCCGATCTCGTCATCGTCGTACACCGGCCCCAATAGCGAAGCACGCATCGCGTCTTTCTCGCCGTCTACCACCCGCTCGTTGCCCAAATGATGATACCACAGTGCCAAAGCAACTCCCAGAGCCCCACCCGCATCGCCGGCGGCCGGTTGGATCCAAATATTTTCAAAAGGGCCATCGCGCAAAACGCGGCCATTGCCAACGCAATTGAGCGCCACCCCGCCAGCCATGCACAAATTCTTGAGCCCGGTCTCCTTATGGACCGTGCGGGCGATGCGCAGCATGACCTCCTCGGTGACGACCTGGCAAGAGCGCGCGATATCCATCTCGCGTTGCGTCAAAGGGGTCTCGGGTTGCCGAGGCGGCCCCCCGAATAGTTCGCCCATTGCCGGGCTGGTCATCGTCAGGCCCGATATATAGTTGAAATAACGAGTATTGAGCTTAAAGGAACCGTCCTCTTTCAGGTCGATGACATTGTCCAGGATGCGATCGACGTATTTCGGTTCGCCATAAGGAGCCAAGCCCATCAACTTGTATTCGCCGGAATTGACCTTAAAACCAGTGAAATAAGTAAAAGCCGAATAAAGCAAACCCAGCGAATGCGGAAATTTGATATCGGCCAGCGTGTGGATCTCGGAGCCCCGACCATAACCATAACTGGTCGTGGTCCATTCGCCGACCCCGTCGAGGGTCATAATCGCCGCTTCTTCGTAGGGCGAGGGATAAAAAGCCGATGCCGCATGCGACTCGTGGTGGTCGCCAAAGAGCACAGGCACATCATAGCCTAACTCCTTTTGAATCAACTGCGGGATCCACAATTTTTCCTTGAGCCACACCACCATGCTCTTCCAATAGAGACGGATGCCCAAGGGGGCAGTGCCCAAATGGGTCTCTAAGAGGCGTTCAAAAGTCATCAGGGGTTTGTCGTAAAACCCAACGCAGTGTAAGTCCTTTACTTCAATACCGGCCTCTTGCAGACAATAGCGGGCGGCGTTGCCGGGAAAGCCCGGATCGTGTTTCACGCGTGTGAAACGCTCCTCCTGGGCTGCGGCGACGATTTCCCCGTCGCGGATCAAACAAGCCGCGCTATCGTGGTAAAAAGCGGAAATACCGAGAATATATGTAGGCATTGAAATCTTGACAGAATGAGGTGAGGTGGCGATAATATGAACTCCAATAAGCTATGAATTTCATTGAAAAATATCAAGTTAGAGCCCAGAAATCGAGACTACTATGGAAACGCTTTCGTTCCTTTCCGAAGACCAGATCCGCGCCGTGCAAGAACAATTCGGCACCCCCGCGTTTGTCTACGACCAAAAGACCCTTGAAGCACAAGCGCAAAAGGCCTTGTCCTTCCCCAATGCCTATGGCCTTACCGCCCGCTACGCCATGAAAGCCTGCCCCGCGGCGGCCGTCATTCGCATTCTCAATCGCGCGGGTTTGCACATCGACGCCAGCAGCGGCTATGAAGCACTGAGGGCCATGCGCGCCGGGGTGCCGGCCAAAGAAATCCAGATTACCGCGCAGCAACTGCCCGACAATCTGCAAGATCTAATAAGCCAGGGCGTACTGTTCAATGCCTGCTCGCTGCACCAACTCGCCTCCTATGGCCGACTTTTCCCCGGTAACGAGGTCTCTGTGCGCATCAACCCGGGGTTGGGCTCTGGTCATAGCAACCGCACCAATGTCGGCGGTCCTTCGTCGAGTTTCGGCATCTGGCACGAATATTTGCAGCAAGTGTTGGCTACAGCCGCCGAGCACGACCTACGCATCACCGGCTTGCATAGCCATATCGGCTCGGGTAGCGACCCGGAGGTCTGGCAGCGCTGCGCACGGCTGACATTGGAAGTCGCCGCGCAATTGCCGGACATCGAACGCGTGAGCATGGGCGGCGGTTTCAAGGTCGGACGCATGGCGGGCGAAGTTTCGACGGATTTACAGGAAGCAGGCCAACCCGTCACTGGCGAATTCGAACGTTTCGCCCAGGAACACGGACGCAAATTGCATTTGGAAGTGGAGCCGGGAACCTTCTTTGTCGCCAACGCCGGCGCATTGGTCTGTAGTATCATCGATGTGGTCGACACCGGTGTGGAGGGCAACCGCTTTATCAAAGTCGACAGCGGCATGACCGAAGTCTTGCGCCCCAGCATGTACGGGGCCCAGCACCCTATCGTCGTCGTGCCCGCCGAACCCGAGGCACGTGGCCAGGGCGAGTACCTGGTCGCCGGCCATTGTTGCGAGAGCGGCGATATTCTCACTCCGGCCCCAGATAACCCCGAAGGGCTCGCGACCCGCACTCTCACCGAAGCCAAGATCGGCGACGCAGTTTTTATCGGCGGCAGCGGCGCTTATTGCGCTGGCATGGCGGCCAAAAATTATAATTCATTTCCCGAAGCGCCCGAAGTGCTGCTCGACGACAAAGGCGAGTTGCACCTGCTGCGCCAACGGCAAAGCCTCGACCAACTGTTGGCCAACGAATCGCTACCCGCTTTCCTCACCACTTGACCCCCTGAGCTTCGGGTCCAACGCATCGCGCAACCCATCGCCCAGCAGGTTGTAGAGTGTCACGGTGGCGAAGATCGCCAAACCCGGCGTCACCACCAACCACCAAGCCGCCGCATTGCTACGGGCACCTGCCAATAGCGCTCCCCAAGTGATCACTTCCGCTGGCACACCCACGCCCAGAAAACTCAAACCCGACTCGGCGAGAATAGCCCCGGCAACACCAAAGGCGACCGGAATCAAGACCGGCCCGATAGCGTTGGGCAGGATATGGCGGAACATAATCCGAGTATCCGAATACCCTAAACTGCGGGCAGCAGCCACATAATCGTAACTGCGTACCTGCAAAAACTGCGAACGCGTCAGACGCGCGATACTGACCCAGCTCGTAAAACCGATAATGATCATTACAAAAAATAGGCTCGGTGGAAAAAAAGCCGCAGCCGTCAGTATCAGGAAGAAACTGGGAATCGCCGCCCAAAGTTCAAATAGTCGCGAAAGCGCCAAGTCAGTCCACCCGCCGAAATAGCCAGCCATTGCCCCTAACACCAAACCAATGGCCAGAGATAGGCCAACGGCGACCAGGCCAATAGTCAGTGCATAACGCGTGCCGTGGATCAACCCCGACAGCACATCCCGCCCCAGTCGGTCCGTACCCAACCAGTGTTTTGCGTTGGGCGGCTGGTATTTATCCCGTAAAAGGATCTCACCTGGTGCATAAGGCACCGGCGGATAGATCGCCTGATCCACTTTGAGCTTTTTGAAGTTGCGGCGACGCCTCAACTCTGCAGGCCATTCCACAAGCCCTAGATAAATCCCGTATTGGCGAAAGGCCGGGAAGTAGGTCTTTCCCTTGTACTCCATATAATAGGGTTTGTCTCCAGCGATCAAATCCGCGCTTAAGGCGACTAATACCAGTAGAGCGATACCATACAGGCTGAGCAGAGCCGGTGTATTCTTTTTGAACTGGCCCCAAACGATACGCGAATAGGACTGCCCTTCTTCGACACCCGTGGACACCGCATCGACCGTCTCCACGCTCATCCCTGCACACCCGAAAATTCGATGCGCGGATCAACGGCCTTGAGCAGGATATCAGCCACCAGGATACCCACCAGAGAAAGCGCTCCGGCGATGGTAAAGAGCGCCATCGCCATCGGATAATCGCGCACGATAACCGATTGAAAGCCAAGAAAGCCCAAGCCTGGAATAGTAAATATGGTCTCGATAAAAACCGACCCGGCGATCATGCCCGGCAAAAGCCCCGCTAAGAGTGTAACGATCGGGATCAGCGAGTTACGCAACACGTGACGCAGCACCACAACGCGATACCGCAACCCCTTCGCCTGGGCGGTGCGCACATAGTCTAAGCGCAGATTCTCTAACATGCTGGTGCGCATATAACGCGATATGCCGGCGAAGCTGGAATACGTCGAAGCCAAGATCGGCAGGACCATGTGATGGGCGTGATCGGTCAAGAGTCGCCAGGCACTCCACTCCTCGCTGGCGTTCAGCGATTGGATACCGGAGGCTGGGAACCAGTAGTAGAATTCTTTGTTGCAGAAAAAGAGGATCAATAGCATCCCGACCCAGAACGAGGGCATTGACCAAAGCATAAAAGTTCCCGTAGTCGCCAACCGGTCGATTGCCGAATTTTGCTTAACCGAGAGTAGGATTCCCAGTGGAACACCGATCAAATAGGCGAAGAACAAACTTATGAGGTTGATCTCCAAGGTAATCGGCAAGCGATCAAGTATATGGTCAATAACTCGTTCTTGATCTTTAAAAGAACGACCGAAATTGAGCGTGACCAAGCGCCAATCATCCATCTGCAGGACCTCAATGCCCGCCCCCGCGTAGGCGTAGTTGCCTTCCACTGAGAAGAGCCGGCTCTGCCAGAAAGGCGACTCGACCAGCGCATCAACACCATCGGGGCTCAGCCGGCGAAAATACTCGAGGAACCGCGCCTTGCGCTGCTTACCCTCGAGACCTGCCAACTCGGTCCGTTCCACCTGCGATAATTCGCCGAGCAACGTATCAGCCAAAAGAGCCCCGCGTTCGAAGCCCGTCAAATCCTCAACCTGCAACACTAACTTTGAGAGCCAGATCAGATACTGCATATGCAGCGGTTGATCCAACCCCAACTGACGGCGTAAATCCTCCCGCGTCTTCTCCATATCCGCCTGGCGGTCGGTAGAAATCCCCTCACCACCGGCTGCCCCCCCCAAAAAGAGATCGACTGGGTCACCCGGCGCAAGCCGCATGATCAAAAAAGTGATCAATGTAATGCCGAGCAATGTGGGAATCGCGAGTAAAACGCGTTGTATAGTGTATTGCAGCATAGCTTATTAAATATAACAAACCCTGCGCGCTAAGGGAGCGCGGGGTTTGTTATTTAATCTATTTTTTTAAATCCTATGTTAATCTGGAAAATAGCCGCAAGCGATGGCGACAAGACAGAGTGAAAATCGCAGAAGCACCGAGGAGTTATTGGAGAGCATCGTCGCAGTGGACTATGAATCGGCTAAGAACTGCCGCAGGGTCGCGATCAAAGATCTGCGGCACGGGCGAAAAAGAGATCCTACAATATACCATCATACCCTATCC
>Ga0209362_1000850_pt1 | contig 25894 bp, 24 predicted proteins | sample SaaInlV_165m_DNA_FD_184680 | JGI IMG/M metagenome (GOLD analysis project Ga0209362, IMG submission 184680) | Marine microbial communities from expanding oxygen minimum zones in the Saanich Inlet - Saanich Inlet SI037_S3LV_110m_DNA (SPAdes)... | ecosystem: Environmental > Aquatic > Marine >... | reverse complement strand
AGACCCCCCGCCTCCTCGAGATCCAGGTACAGGTCGGCCGTACCGGGGCATTGACCCCGGTTGCCCACCTCGAACCGGTCGTAGTGGGCGGCGTCACAGTCTCCCGTGCAGGCCTGCACAATCCGCAAGAGATCGAGCGCAAGGGGCTGAAGATCGGCGATCAAGTGGTGGTCCAGCGCGCTGGCGATGTGATTCCGCAGGTGGTCAAGTCGATCGAATCGCTGCGCGATGGAACCGAGAAGGATTATCACTTCCCCGACAAGTGCCCCGCCTGCTCCCAGCAGGTCTGGTGTCCCGAGGGTGAAGTGATCCCCCACTGCCAGAACCTGCAATGTCCGGCGCAAATCCGCGGACGCATCGAACACTTCGCATCGCGCAGGGCCCTCGACATCGATGGCCTGGGAGAGAAGTTGATCGATCAACTGGTCACCGAGGGGCTGGTCATCACTCCTTCCGATCTCTACCGGCTGGAACTGGATGCTGTGGCTGGACTGGATCGAATGGCCCAGAAGTCGGCAGAAAATCTGATCGCAGCACTCGATCAAAGCAAGCAACGATCCTTTTGCCGCCTCCTTCATGCCCTGGGGATTCGTCACGTCGGCGAGCGAGTCGCCCAGTTGATCGTCGACTCGCAACGAGACATCGACACGCTGATGGCCGCCAGCAGCGAAACCCTCGAACAGATCGATGAGGTGGGTCCCGCCATCGCAGCTTCGGTCGCCGATTTCTTCTCACGTGACTCGGTACGCCAGGAGATCGAGGTGCTTCGAACTGCGGGATTGAAGATGAAGGCGGACGGCCCACCCGCGGGTGAGGCTCTGGTCGGACCGCTCTCTGGCCTGACCGTCGTGATCACCGGTACATTGCCGAATCTGAGCCGGGACCAGGCGAAGGCGCTGGTCCTCGCCGCCGGCGGCAAGGTGACCAGCTCCATCTCGAAAAGTACCGATCTGCTGCTGGCAGGTGACAAAGCCGGATCCAAGATGGAGAAGGCGAATAAACTCGAGGTCGAAGTGATCGACGAGGCCGAATTTCAGCGACGCATCGATGAAACAGCCGCACCCTGACCCGAGGCCTGACTTGATGTAGGATCTTCGCCACCAACCGAAACCAGACGAGGGAGGCAACCTGTGAGTGATGAGAACGATACGACTTCGAGTCGAGGCCACTGGGGAAGTCGTTGGGGCTTCATTCTCGCTGCTGCCGGCAGTGCGGTCGGCCTCGGTAACATCTGGAAGTTCCCCTACATCACCGGTGAAAATGGTGGAGGACTGTTTGTCCTGATCTACCTTGCCTGCATCGCCTTCGTCGGTCTGCCCATCATGCTCGCCGAGATCATGATCGGTCGAGCAGCGCAGAAACAACCGGTCGGCGCCTTCCGCAAGTTACAGGGCAAGGACACTCCCTGGACCGTCGTCGGCTGGTTCGGAATCGTCGCCGGTTTCATCATCCTCTCCTACTACATCGTGGTGGCTGGCTGGTCGATGGACTTCGCCCTGAAGTCGGTGCTCAACTTCACCGAACCGGTCGAAAAAGTGGCTACCATCGAGGCGAAGAGTTTCCGCTCCACCTCCAGCGATGAACAACTTCGTTCCTATCTCGCCGAGATCCGGGCAAAACACCAATCCCGTCAAGAAATCGAATCCATCCATCGATCGGTCAAGCCGTCCGTCTGGGAGATGCATTCGATCTGGCAAGAAGTGCTGAAAAATCAACCGACTCGCAGTTACAGTGAGGATCCACAACTGGCCAAGGCGATCCCGCTGGCACAGAGCAAGATCGCCGAGAAGGCACGGGTAGAAAAACGATCTCTCGCCGATGCGCTGACTCACTACCAGCAGATGGATATTCAGGAGGTCTCCGACGAAGCGGAAGCCGCCAAGCGCAGGGAAATCATCGCGGCCAAGGTCGGCGAGATCTTCGGGGCCACTGCCAGCGATGGCTGGACCAGCAGTTTCTGGGCAACCCTGTTCATGGCGATCACCATCATCATCGTCGCCGGAGGGGTCTCACGCGGGATCGAACGAGCCTGCAAGGTGCTGATGCCGTTACTGATCGCGCTGATCCTGGTGATGGTGGTCTATGGAGTCTTCCAGCCAGGATTTGAAGAAGCTGTCCGATTCGTTTTCGAGCCGGATGCCTCGAAGTTGCGCCCCAGTGGTGTGCTGGAAGCACTGGGCCATGCGTTCTTCACCCTCTCTCTGGGGATGGGTTGCATGCTCACCTATGGCTCGTACCAGAAGACCAAGATGGGACTGGGCAAAACTACTTTGATGATCGCGCTGTTCGATACGGTGATCGCTCTACTCGCCTGCATGATGATCTTTCCCATCATCTTCTCCTATGGTCAGGAACCCAGTGCCGGCCCAGGACTGGTCTTCATCAGCATGCCACTGGCCTTTGCCGAGATGGGTGCTGGTGGGCTGCTGCTGGCGATCATCTTCTTCGTGCTGCTGGTGTTTGCCGCACTCACCTCGGCGGTGTCCTTACTGGAGGTGGTCTGTTCCTACCTCATCGACGAGCAAGAATGGCCACGCAAGAAGGCCGCAGTGACGGTCGGACTGGCCTGCCTCGCCTTCGGTCTGCCCTCCGCTTTTGCGATGGATTCAGGATTCCTGCTCGAGAGCTGGGAATCCGGCTACAGCAAGAATTTCTTCGACACGATGGACCATCTCGCCTCCAACTGGCTGCTGCCACTGGGGGGATTACTGATCGCCATCTATGCCGGCTGGGTGATGCCCGCCAGGCTACGGGCAGCGGAGGTGGAGGATATGTCCCCGCTGCTGGTGAGCGGTTGGCTGCTACTGATTCGCTTCGTCGCACCGGCACTGGTACTGGTGGTACTGGCGCAGAAGATCGGCATTCTCGACATCAACGAACTGCTTGGTTGAGAAGAAACCGGTTGAGAAGAAACCGGTTGAGAAGAAACCCGTGGCCACGAAAGGCGCACGGGTGAATACACTGGCGTGACGCTAGGATCAGTTCTGGAACGCCTGGTTGAACTCGGCGTGGATTTCCACCCCGTCACCGGGACCGTCCGCCTGGTGGATTCCGCGATCGTCGGTGCGGCCACTGCGGATCGCCTCGATCGACACCCGATGGGCTGCGGGATCGACCCGATAATCGATGCGCCAGGTGCGCCAGCACCAGGTGTAAACACCGGGACGCTGCGCCATCTCCTTGACCCGATGCCCACGGCTCGGCATCGGCCGAAAACGCAGCGTCGGTAATGCACGATCCTCGAGCGGAACCTTCCTCTGTCCCAGCCACGCCAGCTGGGTCGAAGCGAGTTTTTCCACCACCACTTCGTGAGGTGCCCAGCCCTCCTCTGCCCACCCTGCCGCACTGCCTGGATGCGCATCGGAGTAGGGCAGGTACGGTTTGATATCGATGATCGGAGTGCCATCGAGTAGATCATGATCCTCGATGAAGATGCGATGCCCTTCGATCCGATCGAGTCGCACCGCTGACAAACCGATGGGGTTGGGACGGTGCGGAGCGCGAGTGGCGAGCACCCCTCTCTTCGAGCCACCGCGCGGCGGCAGCACCCTCGGTTTCCAGCCCTGTGCTCGATCGAGCCAGCTGATCAGCCAGATGCGATCGAAGCCTTGCAGATCATCGAGCATCGAGGCGGGGTGACCTCGGTCCAGTTCGATCACGGCCGATGGACCCGCCCCCAGCCCCGATTGACGCGGCAGATCTCCTTTTTGCGTCACATCGCAGTGAAGGGTGCCGATCACCTCGACCTGGCCGATGGTTTGCTGCGATTCAGGTTTCTCGATGTTCATCGCCATCTCCATCCGCCTTCGGGTCCGAAGTGCAAAGGATCCATCCCTGCACCGGTCAGAACAAGGTAGAATTCCGATTCACCAGGAAGGGGAGGACCATGACAAGGGAACAAGCACGGATCGTGGCGCTGGCGGTGCGTCCCGCCCGGCGAGGTGACCTGATCGAACGATCATCCTTGCAACTGGACCCCACCTCTGGAGTGGTCGACGACCACGGTAGCCGCAGCCGCCGTCAGGTGACGATCCTCGCCCACTCCCAGTGGCAAGCCGCATGTTCTGCTCTCGATGAAGAACTGCACTGGACCACTCGCCGAGCCAATGTGCTGGTCTCGGGCATCGAATTCGGCCCCGAATTCCTCGGCCAGAAGTTGCGCATCGGTGAGGCGGAGATCCTCATCCATGGCGAGCTGGTGCCGTGCTATCGGATGGACGAGCAACAGGATGGACTCCAGCAACAACTGGTACCGGACTGGCGCGGAGGGATCTACGGCGAGGTGCTCCACGGCGGAAAGATCGAGATCGGCCAGGACTTGCAACTACTCGATCAGTGCTAGTGATCGAGGATCCGGATGAAGGCCGCGATGATGGTTGGATCGAGTGCGCCGTGCTCCGAGATGATGAACTCCCGCAACACATCGAATGCGGGTTGGCGAGGCCTCCCGCCATCTCCGGAAGTTCTATGGTCGAAAGCGATGGCGACCGCTGCGATTCGTAGCGGAATCGTCAATCGCTTCGAGTTCCACCCGAGTGCGCCGTTGCCATCGATGCGTTCACGCCACCCGTCGATGATACTGACAGCGTTCTCTTCCAGCTTCAGCAGGTTTAGATCCTGGCCATCGACTTGCGACACTTCGTGCAGCAGTAGCCCGCAGATGAGTGGTCGCAGGAATGACTCGGTGGCCACTCCCAGTCCAGTGGCGAGTTGAATGCCATAGTGAGCGATTCGCCAGCTTCTGCCGTACGCTTCCGGTCGATCGATCTGAACCGCTTCGACCGCTTCCATCCACTGCGGGAGCGATTCCAGAGTGGTGGTAGAAAATGACTCGATCGGGCCAGTTCCTTCAACCCCGTGATACCGTTTCAGCACCTCGCTGCGCAGATACTGATGGTAGAAGTGGCGATCACTGCGTCGTATCCAGACCAGGTCTTGCCCCGCCTCGAAAAGTTGACGCCGTAAATCACCATCAAGGCTCTCCCCCGTTTTTCGGCACAGGACTGAATCGCAATCGATTCGCAGATACAGCGGTGCAGGAATCGCCACTTCACTGGTCAGCGAAGCGAGTGAAATCGGTTCCATCTCCACCGTCGACATCGCACTGGATATGGGAACCACGGAGGTCTCAGAGAGAGACCGAGATTCGACTGGGCGTTGGCGGGGCGAGCACTCCACGGTTCCTCCTCGTGAATCCGCTGAGGGATTCAGACAGGAACCGATCGTGGTTCCCGGGAAGAATACCATCGTCGCCTCAACTAGGGGGAGAGCACCCCCTGGAGCTTCTCTCGTGACTCCTGAGCCGCTTCTTGCACCATCTCTTGCCAGCGTCGTTGTGGATCCTTCTCGAACGCCTGAACGATGCCCCGGCTCGAGTTCACCAGCGCTCCGAGACCCTGTTCGTCAAAAGCGGGAGCCAGTGACTCGATCGCCCCCCCTTGCGCACCGATGCCAGGAATCAACAGGAACGAACCCGGAGCCGCTTCTCGAACCCGGACGATTTCTTGCGGATAAGTCGCTCCGACCACCAGTCCGACGCCGTGAAAACCGCAACTTCCCTCCGAGCCCTTCCCCCACCGCTGCGCAGCACGGGCGACCTGTTCAAAGATGGGAAGGGGGTCGTTTTCTCTCTTCTGGAACTCACCGCCACCCGGATTCGAAGTACGAGCCAGCACGAAGAGGCCACGCCCCCCATCTCGAACACGAGCGATGAACGGCTCCAGCGAATCGGATCCGAGATACGGATTGACCGTCAAGGCATCGACAAAGGGACCCGGGGTCCCCGGTTCATCCCCTAGCAGTGCCTCGGCATAGGCCTCCGCCGTCGAACCGATATCTCCTCGCTTGGCATCGAGAATGACCGGAACACCCTGCTCGGATGCACTTCGACAAACTGCCTCCAGTGCTCTCCAGCCGCGCCATCCCCAGCGCTCGAAGAAGGCGATCTGCGGCTTGACCGCTGCCGCCACCGATGAGACCGCCTCGATCACGCCGATTCCCAATCGGGTCAGGGCCTGTTCCGGATCATCCGAAGAGATGTCGGGAGGAAGGCGATCGAGTCGCGGATCGATCCCCACCACCAAGCGGCTCTCGATCGCCTGGATGCGAGTAGCAATGCGATCGGAGAATAGATCATCGAAACTCAAGTTACACCTCACCGTCATCGATGCTGGAGGACTCCAGTACCAGTTCGGCACGGGACAACCCGTGCCGCAGTCTTTTCCCGATGGACGATTTCTCGTCCTCCTCGAGGGCCGACTGTTCGAGGTGCAACTGGCCACCTCGGTAGGCCTCGATCGCCTGGGATGCAAATCCCGATGCGAGGAACGAGTCGGCCACTTCCAGGTACCCCTCCCACTGTTGGTCGGGTCCGTACATCCAGCGATAGAAGTGATCGAGTCCATCGTCACTGGCCTGCGCAACAAAACGATCCCGATGCATGAACAACGAACGAATCAGCACCGGGTCTGATTTCCAGCGATGGAGCAATGCTTCCAGTGCTGTGGTGGCGACATGGTAAAGGTGTGCAATCCTGTGGACCTTCTGCGGAAACATGTCGTGTACCTCGTCGAGCACCGCTTTCTGCTCGGTCAGTAGATCACGACCGTAAACCGATCCTCCGAGAGAATCGGTTCCGTAGGTCAGTACGTTGTAATGCTCCTCCTTGAGGATGCTCAACTCATGAAAGATGTCATTGACCAGGCGATCGATGAAATCGGTGCTGTCCTCAGTTCGAAACAATCGGTGACAGACTTCCTTGAGCGGGACCAGATATTCATCCCGGAGCACCTCGAGGTCCTGATTCGACAACAGGTCGACCAGTTCTCTGGGGGAGAGGCGGATCTCTTGACGAGGTTGATCGAACTTCTCGACATAGCCCTGGACCACCTGTTCGTAGCGATCATGGAGTGAGAAGAACACGCGTCGTGAACGGTAGAAGCGTTCGACGACACGCCACACCAGCGAGCCCTGGGTATCAGCAAGTACCACTTTCGCTCCTCTCCTGACCGACCACCGGTTCGGTTCCCGTCCCTTGCGGCTGACAGCGAACCCCCGAGTTGAAGAGTTCCAGCATGAGGTTCCCTTGCGGCGTGAGAAAGGACTCCGGATGGAATTGGACACCCCAGGTCGCCTCACCGATCACTCCGATCCCCATCACCAGCCCCTCCGAGGTCCAGGCAACCACCTCGACCTGCTCCGGTAGCGTCTCCCGGACCACTGCCAGGGAATGGTAGCGAGCCGCAGGAAAGGGGCTCGGCAGCGCCGCGAAGATACCCAGGCCATGGTGAAAAACCTGTTCCGGCTTGCCATGGACCGGGCTGCCGGTCGCTTCGACCGATGCTCCCAGTTGCCGAGCGATCACCTGGTGGCCGAGACAGACCCCCAGAATCGGGATTCGACCGCGGTAATGCTCTATCGCCCTGGCCGCCATTGTGGCCCCCTCTGGAGCCCCTGGACCGGGCGAGAGCACCAATCGATCGGGGTTCAACTGGCGCAATTGCTCGAGACTCAACCGATCCGCCAGCCGCACCGAGACGCGCGCTCCAGACCGCGAAAGAGATTGGACCAGGTTGTAGGTGAAGGAATCGTGGTGATCGATCACCACCACGTGGGATCCACCACCTTCGACGCTCCATTCGCCGCATCGGTCTGCGGCGATGGCGGCTGGATTGGTCGGAGAATTGTCCACACCGATGACAGCACATCCCTTCAATGGACCCTTACGGCCGATCTTATGTCGCCGGCGGGCTCCTTTCCACCTATCGTGTTCGTTGCTAACCAGTTACTGGAGAAGAGGTTGCGGCCTTCCGCCCGATTCCTTCACGATTCGGGCCCGTTCCTTGCTACTGTTCTTGTGGATTTGAATTGGAGCCCAAGATAAATGCATACATCTACTCGTGCCTACATCTGGACGCTATTGGTCGCCTGCCTCGCTGGCTGTGCCCCCATCAAGACTCAGGTGGAATCGGTCACCCCCTCCGCTGGAGCCGTCATTCATATCGATGATTTCTCGACGGTCACGACCATCGAGGTGAACTTCGATCACCGGATGGACCTCGCAACCCTCACCAGCGAGAGTTTCATCGTCACCGGGAGCACCAGTGGAGTCCTCACCGGTATGATCTCCGGAGTGGGTGAGAATCGTACGGTGATCTTCACACCGCTGGTGCCGCTGCTGATCGCCGAAACTATCGCTGTGCAACTGACCAGTTCGATTCGCTCCCAATCGGGCAAGGGACTCGATCCCTACTCGTGGTCCTTCATCATCGAAGGGGGCATCGTAGTACCGCCTGGCAGCGGATTTGCCGTCCAATCGATGACTCCTGCGATCGAGAGCGTCACCGCTTCCCCGAGCACTTTGCTCCAGCCCAAATTCACCAGTCCCTACAACCCCTTCTCCGCCGGCAGTGCCACGGTGCTGGTCGACGGATCCCGCTCAGGATCGCATCAGGTGACCTTGCAAGATGTCTTGACCGGCATCGACACCCTCAAGGTTGCCACCGATCGTGACTTCCTCGCCGGGGAGCGCGTCACCATTTCGCTGCTCGATGGACTGTACGGGATCGATGATACCCAGCTCGATCCAACCATCCTCGGCCTGACGATTCGCAACCTCGGATCGCAGTGGCCCGGAACCCTGCTCGATTCCGGTACTGGCCTGGGCGGCGGCACCATCGTCTTCCTCGATAACGATGCCGATGGAATTGACGAGTGGGCCAGCGTTCATGCCGATGGCACGGTAATCCTTCAAGATGCCACTCCCATCGGCCTCGGCAACAGCAACAGCTGGACCCTCAGCGAACCGCTGGCAGGAGCCGTGGCGGGAGACTTCGACGGCGATGGACGAATCGACCTCGCCTGTCTCGGAGCCACCGGAGAGCGGATCCACTTGCTGCGAGGATCGTTCAGCATCGCATTACCGCTGGAAGCCCCGATCGAGATCCTCCTCTCGACCGTATCGACCGATCTGAACGCAGCCCATGCCGACGAAGACGGCATCATCGATATCATCGCCACCGGCCCCAATGGCCTGGCAGTGGCGTGGGGTTCCCTCACTGACCCACTGACACAGCAGGATCATCTCGATTCCAACGAAGTGGTGGGTCCTCCCGCTGCGGCGGACCTGAGCGGCGACGACCTGATCGACCTGGCCGTGGCTCAGACCGATGGATCGATCCTCCTCCTGAGCGGGATCGGTGGTGGCGAGTTCACCTCTGCCGGAAACATCAGCGGTTACTCCGCTGCAGTCGGTGTGATCGCCGGAAACCTCGATGGAGATGGCTTGCGAGATCTACTGGTCATTCCGTCAGGGAGCGACACACCTTCGACGCTGCTCTCCGATGGAGACATGAGTTTCTCCCTCCGAGTGCTGTTCAATGGCGTCGCGCACCCGGGAGTTCAACTGGTCGACTGGGACGGCGACGGCAAACTCGATTGCCTCACTCCGGTTCCGGGGAGCACCACACTGAACTTCTCGGCAGGAGTGGCTGACGGAAACTTCTCACAGCCGCTGGCCCTCTCCCACACCGTTCCCGTTCGTGCCTTCACCCTCGGAGATGCCGACGGCGATGGCGCACTGGACATCGCCCTCGAAAGCACCGCTGGCAACTGGCAAATCTCCCGTGCCGAGCCGATCAACCTGCCCCCTGCCGATCGCATACAGGTCGAGGATCTGATCGTTTCTCCGGGCGATCAAAACATCACCTTCCCGGTACTCGTCGATTGCGAATCGGACCTTCAGGGCTGGACGGTAGTCTTCACCTGGGATCCCTCGGTGATGTCGATCGACTCGCTCGATTCGACCGGTACCACTTCCGAGTCGCTGATCGAGTTTGAACTCTCCAACGTCGATAACACCAATGGCGTCTCGATCCTGGCAGCGATCCTCGACATGGTTCCACCCTTCGACAGTCAGACGCTGGTGGCTGGCAACGATCACGAGATCGCTCGTGCGGTGGCCGACATCGAAAATACCGCAGCCCCTGGTGTACATGTCTATGGACCGGCAGATGGCTACAGTGCCAACGCCTCTCCGATCACCAATAACTCCTTCGTCAGCGCAGGAGTCTCCATCGCCCCAGAACTGGTCACCGGAACCATCACCGTGGACGCCGCCCCGGCCACGGAGGATCCTCCCCCCGTCGAGCAGGCCACCTTCATCCGTGGAGATGTGAACCGCGATGGCAGCGTCAATCTGACCGACGGCAGTCAGTTACAGCTGTGGTTGATCGGCAGTGGCAACTCCCCCACCTGCCTCGATGCAGCGGACGTGAACGATGATGGGATCGTCAATCTCTCCGACCCCATCTCCCTGTTCGACTTCCTTTACCAGGGTTCCAATCCCCCCCCGGCTCCCTTCCCCGCTGCAGGTTTAGATCCGACCGCAGATGGACTGGACTGCAACCTGTAGTCCAGAACGGGAGCCACACCCCCGTCACTCGACCAGGATCCACACCTCCCCCGCCAAGAGGTACTGATCTGCCCCCCCCGGATCCTGGTCGGGTCCCCATTTTTCTGCCAAAATCTGCCCCTCCCACGTCTCCCCGCTCGAGCGCGTCCTCCGGCAGCTCATGGGTCCCCGCCTGAGCGTCGCGATGACTCCTTTTTATCCCCCAAATTTGAACTATTTTGTGCCGAAATGGCTCCTAATGCGGATTCCCGCCTTTCTTCAAGATGCCTACAAGTTGGGCGTTGATGGATGCCCCGCCCCTAGATATGGTGCGCCCCACACCCGCAAAAAATCGTCGTGCTGCGGCACGGGAGGAGCGGGATCAGGGCTCAGACGCGCCAAAAATATCGGTCGCACGAGTGACCATCTCGGGTTTCGACTCGAGTCTGAACTCGGGGCTGTAGTTGTGTCAGCGAGGAGAGCCGATTCGACGATCCGGGACGAGATTCAGAGCAGCCTCCAGTGCATTACCGGCGCCTGTTCAGGAGAAATCAGTTCTCCATCAGTTCTCCTCCAGGGTTCACGAATTGGTTTCTTCAGGGGTACCCATCGTCGATGATTGTCGATGGACAGGTTGGGAACTCTCGACGAAAAACTCCTGAGGGTGAACCTCAGGATGATCTCGACGAGAACTGGGGATGAAAACCACTTCATCATCCGTTTTGAAAGGGAAGTGGTTACGAATCAAGGGCGTGTCGAAAGGACCATCGGTGCATCACTGGTGGAGGAGAGACACGCGAAGTCGTCGGACGGCGAATCGTTCGGCAGGATTGCGGTAGAGAACCTGGGGCTTGTTTGAGGGGTTTCTCCTCAACACTGCTGCAGGTAGACGAGAGTGGAATTGATCTTCCGGATGTCAGCGTGGAGTTGACATCCTTTGAACCGAGAAGGACAAGCCCCGATCGAAGCGCTCGACTGGTCCTCCGTAGCTGGGGATGGAGAGTGCAGGATCGGGCAAGGGTTAAACTCTTCAGTGCACGGTCACTGAAGAAAGAGACCCGCACGTTCCCTGGTTCTGGAGTCACTGGTTCGGGCACTGCAGCCTCGATCATCCGTCGCCCAACGGCAACGATGATACAAGTCTGTGGGGTCAGGGTCTGGCTCCTCTCATCGCAAGATGAGATCCGGAAGATGAATACCTCCCTCTTTCCACTTCTACTCATTCTCTGCGGATCGACCGATGTTTGGCGGCCACGAGCAGGGCGACCGCTTGCTGCGGTTGCAAAAATTGGATTGTTGACCCGGAACGAAGAGTGCGACCGAGGAATGAATGGCTCCGCATGGGAACGCCCAGACAAGGCCATTCGTTGAACAGAAGAGGCATTCAATCAGGGGAACAGTCGCACTGAGACGCGCTCAGAACAGTCGCAGGAAGCGAACGTTTTGTCAGAAGAATCAGGAGCTACCAGGAGTCGCTCTGAGAATCGCAGTTCGAACCCAGTTCATCGATTCGACCCGATGCACCGATTTCGAACAGAGTGACGGTAGTTTCGAGCAGAGTTACATGGGGAAAGAGGAACATCTTTGAAAATTGACCGCAGATACACCACCAATGAAGAAAGTCCATACGCCAGTTTCAATATCACCAAACGCCAATCCGAGATTCGTAATCCGGATGGCACGGTGGTCTTTCATCAGGACGACATCTCTGTTCCTGAAGATTGGTCGCAAGTCGCTACGGATGTCCTCGCACAAAAATATTTCCGCAAAGCGGGAGTACCCCAGGTCGATGACCAGGGCGAGCCGATCCTCGATGACCAGGGTAAACCGGTCCTCGGAGGAGAAGTCGACTGCCGACAAACCTTCGGAAGATTAGCCGGGTGCTGGACTCACTGGGGATACGAGAATGGCTACTTCGATTCTTCCGAAGATGCACGCTCCTTCCATGACGAACTGTGCTACATGCTCGCAGCTCAGATGTGCGCGCCCAATTCTCCACAGTGGTTCAACACAGGATTGCACTGGGCCTACGGAATTGATGGGCCGGCGCAGGGTCACCAGTATGTCGACCCGAGTAGCGGAGAAGTCACCGCCGCGACCAGCGCCTATCAACGGCCGCAACCTCACGCCTGCTTCATCCAGAGTGTCAAGGACGACCTGGTCGGCGAGGGCGGCATCATGGATCTTTGGACCCGCGAAGCACGTCTCTTCAAGTACGGATCGGGAACCGGTTCCAACTTCTCCTCGCTTCGAGGTGAAGGAGAACCACTCTCCGGCGGAGGAAAATCCTCGGGACTGATGTCATTCCTCAAGATCGGTGATGCTGCAGCAGGTGCCATCAAGTCGGGGGGAACCACCCGGCGTGCAGCCAAGATGGTTTGCCTCGACCTCGACCACCCCGATATCGAAGATTTCGTGACCTGGAAGATGCGCGAGGAGCAAAAGGTCGCCGCACTGGTCGCCGGATCACAAATCTGTGCACGCCACCTGCAACAGGTGCTGGCCAGTTGTCATCAGGGAGAGGGAGAATCTCGGGTCACCGACGTCGATCCGAGTAGCAACGACAAACTCGCCGCTGCGCTTCGCGATGCCAGACAACATGCAGTGCCAGAGCCATCGATCCAGCGCATCCTTCAATTGGCATCACAGGGGATCATCGCCATCGCATTCGAGGAGTACGATACGGGCTGGGAGAGCAAGGCGTACCAGACTGTCAGCGGTCAAAATGCCAATAACAGCGTCCGCGTTCCCAACGCTTTCTTCGAAGCTCTCGAAAACGATGAAGACTGGAACCTGATCCAGCGCACCGATGGAGAGGTCTTCAAGAGCATCTCTGCCAAGCAATTGTGGGACGACATCGCGCACTCCGCCTGGTCCTGCGCAGATCCTGGAGTCCAGTTCGATACGACCATCAATGAGTGGCACACCTGCCCTCAGGACGGTCGAATCAACGCATCCAATCCCTGTTCCGAGTACATGTTCCTCGATGACACTGCCTGTAATCTCGCGTCGTTGAATCTGGTAAAATTCCTCGACAAAGATGGCAATGTCGACATCGAATCCTTCCGCCATGCCACCCGAATCTGGACCATCGTGCTCGAGATCAGCGTGTTGATGGCGTCTTTCCCCAGCGAAGAGATCGCCCGCAGGTCCTACGAGTACCGAACTCTGGGTCTGGGATACGCAAACCTCGGCACCGTTCTGATGCGAATGGGAATCGCCTACGACAGCGAGATCGGCCGAAGTATTTGTGGAGCCATCACGGCGATCCTCACCGGCGAGGCCTATGCCACCAGTGCAGAAATGGCCAAGGAACTGGGTCCATTCCCCGCCTTCGATCGCAACCGCGACGGAATGCTGCGAGTGATGCGCAATCACAGAAACGCCGCATTCAATTCACCCGATACCGACTACGAGGGACTCTCCGTCTTCCCGTTGCCCCTCGATGACAAGATTTGTCCGAGCGAACTGATCGAATCCGCGCGAGAGTGCTGGGACCGAGCCCTCGATTTTGGACAAAAATACGGCTACCGAAATGCCCAATCTACGGTGATCGCCCCGACTGGAACCATCGGCCTGGTGATGGATTGTGACACCACCGGAATCGAACCGGACTTTGCCCTGGTGAAGTTCAAGAAACTCGCTGGTGGCGGGTACTTCAAGATCATCAACCAGAGCATGCCGCCGGCCCTACAGAACCTGGGCTATTCGAACTCGAAGATCCAGGACATCATTCACTACGCCGTCGGTCATGGCACTCTGAGAGGCGCTCCCGAGATTGACCATGACGCATTGCGTAAGGTCGGGTTTGACGAGGCTTCCATCGCCAAGATTGAAACTTCCCTCGCCAGTGCTTTCGACCTGCAATATGCCTTCAATGACTACTTGCTCGGTGAAGGTTACGCACAGAAAACTCTCGGCCTCAGCGATGAGGAACTGGAGATGTGGGCGATCAATCCACTGCAGGCGATCGGCTTCAGTGCGGCACAGATCCACGCCGCCAACCAGTTCGTCTGTGGCACGATGACCATCGAAGGTGCTCCTCACCTCGAGGATCAGCACCTTCCCATCTTCGATTGTGCCAACCGTTGCGGTCGCCTCGGCAAGCGCTTCATCCGCTCCGACGCTCACATCTTGATGATGGCTGCGGCTCAGCCTTTCATCTCAGGAGCCATTTCCAAGACCATCAACATGCCAATGGATGCGACCATCGAAGAGGTCAGTAGTGCTTATCATCTCGGCTGGAAGTCGATGTTGAAGGCTGTTGCACTCTATCGAGATGGAAGCAAGTTGTCTCAACCACTCTCCTCCTGGGGAGAAGAGTTGGAGGAGGAAGAACTTCCCGAAGTACCGAACACCATGCCAGCAGGTGTTGAAAAGGTCATCTACCGATACCTCGCTCGGAGACGGAGACTTCCAGATCGCCGCAGTGGATACACCCAAAAGGCGATCGTCGGGGGACACAAGGTCTATCTTCGTACCGGTGAGTACGACGACGGCACTCTCGGAGAGATCTTCCTCGACATGCACAAGGAAGGTGCAGCCTTCCGTAGCCTGATGAACAACTTTGCCATCTGTCTCTCTCTCGGGCTCCAACACGGAGTTCCGCTGGAAGAGTTTGTCGAAGCGTTCACCTTCACCCGGTTCGAACCAAACGGGATCGTGTCCGGCAATCGCAAGATCAAGATGTCGACCAGTGTTCTCGATTACATCTTCCGAGAACTGGCCATCAACTACCTGGGTCGAAATGATCTGGCTCAGGTCCAGGAAGATGATCTCCGTTTCAGCGCCATCGGTACCGCAGCTCCTCCCGAGTTCACAGATGAAGAAGAAGTTACCGTTTCTTCCGGAAGCAACTCCGGCTCGTTCCAGGGTTCCAGCCAATCCAGCCTCACCACTGGACCCAAGAGTGCCTCTGCTAGAGCCGAGCAGGCCTCTTCCACGACGGCAACACTATCCAATCGCGAAGTCTCTCGAGCAAAGGGCTACACCGGAGATCCCTGTCGGGAATGCGGAATTCTCACAATGGTGCGAAACGGTACTTGCCTCCGATGCGATTCCTGTGGAGCCACAACCGGCTGCTCTTGAATCCACAGGAGGTAGACCAACAGAGTGCTGGGCCGTTGCTGTCTGACCAGATCAGCATCGGCCCACCACTCGAACTCGCTTGTAACAGGACGCTCACTATTTCCGGTATGAAACCAATCGCAGAAAAATAGCTGGAGGTGCTCGATGTCAGTCAAATCAGACCGCTGGATTCGAAGAATGGCCGTAGAGCACGGCATGATCGAACCCTTTTCCCCCACCCAGGTGCGTGAGAAAACCAACGAAAACGGAGAACAGGAACGCGTCATTTCCTACGGAATCTCCTCCTACGGATATGACCTGAGAGTCTCCAACGAGTTCAAGGTGTTCACCAATGTTCATGGATCGGTGGTCGATCCAAAGTGCTTTGACAGTCGTTCATTTGTCGATTTCACCACCGACTGCTGCATCATCCCACCCAACTCCTTTGCCCTGGCTCGAAGTGTCGAGTACTTCCGGATCCCCCGAAACGCCATCACGGTGTGCCTCGGCAAATCGACCTATGCCCGCTGCGGAATTATCGTGAATGTCACCCCCTTCGAGCCGGAGTGGGAGGGCCATGTGACCCTCGAGATCTCCAATACCACTCCCCTGCCCGCCAAGGTTTACGCCAATGAGGGCCTCGCGCAGGTTCTCTTCTTCGAGAGCGACGAGGAGTGCGAGACTTCCTACAGCGATCGTGGTGGGAAATATCAGGGCCAGACCGGCATCAATCCGCCGAGGATGTGACCCGAAGTAGCGACCACCAACGGTGGCATGAGCGGTGGCATGAACAGTGGCATGAACGATGGTAGGGCCTTACGATGCCAGCCAGCGGCCGCTGCGTCATCACGATCAGGCCCATAGTGAAGGGGATCTCGGTTGAGTCACGATTCAGGTTCAGCAGCCAATCCAGGCCTGGTCGCGTCTTGCGACAGTTCAGAGTCCTGCGAAGTCATCCTCTCCGCTGCACTGGCGGGCGAGAGAATCTCAGCCGCCGATGCGCTGGCACTGGCTCTCCACGCCGATGAAGACTCCCTCTTCCGGACTGCCAACTCGATTCGAGAAAAGTGGCACCCGGACTCGGTGGTCACCTATGTCGTCGACCGAAACATCAACTACAGCAACATTTGCACCTCTGTGTGCTCCTTCTGTGCCTTCTACCGCAAGCCAGGAGATCCCGAGGGGTACTTGCTGAGCCTCGATGAGATCCATCAAAAGGTCGATGAAACCATTGAACTCGGAGGCAGCGGAACCCTGATGCAGGGAGGCCTCCATCCCGATCTTCCCTTTTCCTGGTACACCGACATGCTACGAAGCATCAAAGATCGGCATCCCGACTTCTACCTCCATTGCTTCTCTCCCACCGAGATTCACGCCCTCACATCTGTGACCGGTCTCGACTGCGAAACGATTCTCCGTGAACTGAAAGAAGCCGGACTCGATTCGATTCCTGGCGGTGGAGGAGAGATTCTCGTTGACGCGATTCGAAAGCGTAGAAGATCATCCTGTGGCACCGACGACTGGCTCGAGGTGAGTGCCACTGCGCATCGACTCGAAATTCCGACCACCGCCACCATGATGATTGGTCTCGGTGAAGAACTCTGGATGCGAGCAGAGCATCTGGAGAGGATTCGACAGGTCCAGGATCAAACCAGCGGTTTCATCTCCTTCATCCCGTGGACCTTCCAGCCGGATAACACACCACTGGGACGAAAGATTAGCGAGCGAGTTCCGGCACGGGAATACTCTCGGTGGCTGGCGGTATCTCGCATTTTCCTCGATAACATTGCGAATCTGCAGGTCTCCTGGCTCACCGTTGGTCTCGAAGAGGGGCGCATGGGTCTGCAACGAGGAGCCAATGATCTGGGATCGGTGATGATCGAGGAGAATGTCATCTCGGTGGCAGGAGCGAATCACACGGCAACCGAGAAACTATTACGGGACACCATCATCCAGGCCGGATTTCAACCTGGGCTGAGAAATGCCGGCTATCACCGACTGAAGTCTCGTATCGCTCCCTCCGCCATCTCGGAGAAGAACGGATGAAGCGCCCAGTCACAGACCCGACGCGGGAACGTGAAGAGGTCGCCAAGGCGACCGAAGCGATGGTTTCCAACTGGATCATTCCAGAGATGATCCCCCAGGGGATTTGTACTGCCATCGTGCCGGGAACCGAGTGCCTCGACGGCGCACGCCTACTGGCCAGAACACTTCATACTGCTGTACTGCGCTCCCGCCCCAGAACCCTGGTACTGGTCGCCACTGGAACGGCAACGATTCCGAGAATCCGTGCGATGGGGAGCCTGACCACCACCCTGGGTGATTCGCACATCGATGAGCGCCTCGCCGCCAGGATCGCTTCCTTCTGGCCTGGAGATGTCGACATCATTCCCAACGGGGAAGATGAAAACTCACTTCCGTCACTGCACAGGATCGGGCCGTTACTGGCACAGATACTGGTTCCCGGTTGCCGCATCGTCCCGGTGGAAGTTCCAGCAGAAAAAACGATCGACTTCGATCCCGTCGTGGTGGGTAAAGAGTTGGGTCGACAGTTGAAGTTTGAGTACGGCTGCTTCCTTCTTGCCTCCTGCACACTCTTCACCAGAGAGAATCAAGACTCGCCGCAGCAAACGCCGATTCAGATCCGCGAAGACGCCAGGGTACTGAAGTATCTACTCGAACCGGAACTGGATCATCTCTCCGAACAGGTCGTCGAAACCGGCCTCCAGAACTCCACGCCATTGATACTGGCCACGGCTCACGCCATCGAAAGAGAACGCCAGCGTGGTCATCTGCTGGAGCATGGAGTGGTGGAATCTGACGGAGATCGATTCGGCGCCGCAGCGATCGTTCTTTAGAAGGGACTCACGACATGAACTCGATCACGACCGGTGGTGGCGACCTGGGAGACACGGGTATCCTCGGATCTGACCGCCTTCAGAAGTGCCACCCCAGAATCGAAGCTTACGGAGCCGTCGATGAACTGAACTCGGATCTCGGTGTGTGTCTTTCAATGCTGGCGGCTTCCAAGGCCTCGATTCCCCCAACGCTTGATCCCCAGTTGCGAGAAATCCAGTCGATGCTCTTTTCGATGGGTGCCGACCTGGCCCAGCAGAACTGCGGACTGGAGGGCGGGCCCAGTCCCCGGATTGGCCAGCCACATGTCGACCGATTGACCGATTGGATCCATCGATGGGAGGCGGACCTCCCTCCGCTGAAAGAGTTCATTCTCCCCGGTGGGGATCCGATCGGAGCACAACTCCACAGGGCCAGGACCACCTGTCGGCGAGCGGAACGACGCACGGTTGAGTTTTCTGGGTCGACGGGAGAAGGAAAGAGTGCCGTGGTGGCGCTGAATCGGATTTCAGACCTGCTCTTCTTGCAAGCCCGTGGAGCCAACCTCGCTCTCGGTCACGAAGATACACCGTGGAAATCGATCACCGACCTTTGAACCACATCCTCTGAACCACATCCTCTGAACCACATCCTCTGAACCACAACGCAGACCAGAAGACGCACGGCTCCCAGATCAGGTCCGCAAATTCTCCGCCAGGAACTGAGATTTGGTCTGGGTCTGGGCCTGGAGCGTCACCCCCACCTCCATGGCGATCCGATCGAGGAACTCTCTCGCAAGAGTTGGTGTATCCCCCTCCGCCTCCACTTCCCAGCGTAGCACTCCATCTGGAAATCTTGTTTCGTCCATCTCGACCAGGAGGCCGGAGGAAACTCGATAGCATCGGCGCCGATTCTCTACACGGCCCCATTCCACAAGGTTTTGCAGAGGACTCTCACACCGGGTCCTCGATTCTTCGATGACTGCCGCATCGATGCGCATGATCGCCCGAGGCTCCGCTTCCAACGCCAGCGCAAGATCTAGCGCCACCGCCTCCTCGATCTCCTCGCTATCAAACACTCCTTCTCGCCGTGAGCTCGCGATCTTGAGCGTGAGCCATGCCGATGGCGGCTCGATCCGCAGTCTCAGCATCATTCTCCGTGCAGCCAGTTGCCGTTGATCGTCGAAATAGATGTTTCTTTGCTTCTTCTCTTCCTCGAATCCTGGCAGCGCCTCGCACAATCGCTGGTAGTCGAGAGCGCTATCGATGGCCAGTTTCAGTTCCAGTTCCCGGAAGCTCATTCTTCTTCTCCGGTCACTCCGAACTCCTTGAGCCAGTGGTCGATCTGATTCTTGCTACGAGGAGGAGGTGGCTTATCAGAGGAGTCGTCCATTGCAGACTTACTTCGGCCGGTTCCGAGTCTCATCACGGAGCTTCGAAATTCAGAGCAGGTCATCCACTCGATTCCCGCTCCTCCGAGGCGCGCCCCGATATCGGAGTGGTCATCGGTCACCACGATCAGTTTTCCCTGGCCGCTTTTATTCCTCGCCATGGCAAGGATTCGGTCGTCTGCCGAATTTCCATGCTGTGCGATCGATGTGGAGACCCCGCCCCGATTTCGGGTCGAAGTCCCGCCATCGTAAACAACATGAAACTGCTCATCTGAAGATCGAAGCCTGCTCAGATCGTGGTCCAGTAATTTCCTGGCGGATTCGAGGCCACTCTCCACCATCCTCTGTCGAAGACGAGGATCCGAATGAATCAGGTTATTGCCGTCGATGATCCAGATGACCATCTGTGCTCCCCCTAATCAAAGTCGAAGATGGAGGGAGGTTTCTTGTTCGGATCATCATCGGCCTTCTTGAGGCCCTCATCGAACATGTCGTCGAGCCGTTCCTGCTTTCCTTCTTCGGAGGCAAGAACATCCTTGAACTTGTCTGCCGCTCGCTGGGCACCTCCGGTGGCATCCTTGACGGCATCCTCAAAGGATTTGGTCTCACCGTCTTCGCCCTTGGTCACCGTATGGAAGATCCGCTTGGCTCGAGGATCGATGGTCAAGCGGGTATCACAGCAGGGACAATCCACCTCGAACAGTCGGTCGGGACGCCCGGACACTTAACTCACCCGGCCGAAGATGAGTCCCAGAATCTCGTTTCTGGTCGCCAGGTTCTCTCGGATCACGCCTCTCATGGCTGAGGTGGTCATCACGCTGCCCGGTTTCCGAACCCCTCGCAAGGTCATGCAAGTGTGGGTCGCTTCGAGGACCACTGCCACTCCCTTGGGCTCAAGGGCATGAGTGATCAGATCAGCGATTTGCGCGGTCAGTCTCTCCTGGACCTGTGGTCTTCTGGCGAAGTGCTCCACTGCTCGTACCAGTTTGGACAGGCCGACAATCTTGCCGCCAGGCAGATAAGCGACATGTGCCTTGCCGGAGAACGGCATCAGGTGATGTTCGCAAACGGAGAAGAACTCGATATCCTTCAGCAATACGATCTCATCATACTCTTCGTGAAATACCGTATCGAGAAGTGCCGAACTGGACTCTTTCAAACCAGAAAACATCTCGTTGTACATCCGGGCGACCCTGTCCGGGGTGTTGATGAGTCCCTCGCGAGTCGGATCTTCACCGACTCCCTCGAGAATCAGTTTCACACCTTCGCGAATTTTTTCTGAATCAAACTCTTTCATCGAACTCATCCGTTCACTCCCAACCCGGTTGCAGGTCTACCCGTCCCGAGATGGAATAAAACGCGATGGGATTATCCCAGACAATTTTACGGATCACATCCTCTGAGAAGCCTTCCCGGCGCATGCGCCAGACGGTTCGAGGAACGCTGAGCGGATCTGACGGCCCCCAGTCACAGGAAGAGTTGACCATCATTCGATCAGGTCCGTATTTTTCAAAGATGGCTGCTGCTCGTTCGGGGCTCAACTTGGTCACCGGGTAAACGGTATGACCGCACCAGAAGCCATTATCGTGACTGACCTCGATCGTCTCTTCGGTGTTGTGATCCATCAGGATCCGCGAGGGATCCAGATCCATATCCTGAACCACCTTGATGGTTCTCATCGTTCCCTCAAGCTTGTTTCGATGGGGAGTGTGGATCATCACCGGAAGTCCTGCGCTGAAGGCCATTTCTAGCTGACGGCGAAGGATCGTCTCCTCATCGTCGGTGATCAGATCGAATCCCAGTTCTCCCACCGCCACCACCGAAGGGCGCTCGAACCACTCCTCGATCCGCGTCAGAACCTCTGTGGCAAGATCGATGTCATTGGCCTCTCGAGGATTCACTCCGATGGTGCAGTAGTGCTTGATTCCATACTCTGCTGCCCTCTGAGCCTCGAAATTGGTGATGTGGTCGAAGTAGTCGTAAAAAGTACCCGCATGCTTTCGCGGTTCGCCGAGCCAGAAAGACGGCTCGGTGAGAGCGACGATCCCCGCCACTGCCATCTTCTCGTAGTCGTCGGTGATCCTGGAAATCATGTGGCTGTGTGGGTCAAAGATCCTCATCTGGAAACCTTTCTTTCCTATCCGTCACTGCGGTCAGAACTGATCGTGCATGGTACCGCATGAAAACGGTACATGGGAACCGCTCACCCTCCGGCGAAGGTCGAAATTCTTGAGGGGTGGGTCACTGCCGACTCAGTTCCCCTGGTGCTCGATCCACCGCTCGGCATCGATGGCAGCCATGCAACCGCTCCCGGCTGCGGTGATCGCCTGTCGGTAGGTGAAATCCTGGACGTCACCACAGGCAAAAACACCATCGACACTGGTACGGGAACCTTCTATGCATCGGATATAGCCATTGTCGTGCAGTTCGACCTTGCCATCGAACAGTTGAGTGTTCGGAGTATGACCGATCGCGACAAATAATCCGGTCAGATCGACACGGCACTTCTCACCAGACTTCAGGTTTTCCACCTCGATCCCGCAGACCTTGGCATCTTCCTCGAAAATCTCGGTCACGGCTGAATCGAGCATGAACTCGATCTTCGGATGATCGATCGCCTTCTGCTGCATGATCTTCGAGGCGCGGAGGGAATCGCGACGGTGAATAACGGTCACCTTGTCGGCAAATCGCGTCAGGAAGGTAGCCTCCTCCATGGCAGAGTCGCCGCCACCCACGATGGCAATCTCCTGCCCGCGGAAAAAGAAACCGTCGCAGGTCGCACAGGTACTTACACCGTGTCCCATCAATCGACTTTCTGCCTCGAGACCAAGCAACTTGGCACTGGCCCCGGTGGAGATGATGACGGTCTTCGCCTCGACCTCCTGAGAAGCGCTCTTGACCCGGTACGGATGACTGGAGAAGTCGACCTCTACCACGTCCTCGTACACCACCTCTGCACCAAAGCGTTCCGCTTGGTTCCTGAAATTCTCCATCAGTTCGGGCCCCATGATTCCCTCGGGGAATCCAGGATAGTTCTCGACATCGGTGGTCAGCATCAACTGCCCTCCACTGAGCGATCCCGCAAATACCAGTGGTGCCAGCTGAGCACGCCCCGAGTAGACGGCCGCAGTGTATCCTGCCGGTCCCGACCCAATGATCACGACTTCACGAACCATCGATCTTCCTCATTTCAGCATGACAAGTACCTGGTGCTTCTCCGGTGATTTTTACCGGCACCCTATCCATGGCGGATGCGGGTCGATTATCGCCTGGATCCACCTCAATTACTTCGAATCCTGAGACAAAAAAAATTCCAATAAACGAATCCAGGGAGGCCTCAGCGGGGTTGTCAGTATGTACCAGAAGGGCAGCGAGCAGCAGCTCTTGACCCTGACGAAGAGGTTCGTAGTATGAACTCCGATCCGCTGGAACGGTGACAGAGCCGCACTTCACCGGTGGCTGTGGACCACATGTAAGGAGATGACGATGAATTGTAAATCTTCAGCCACGGGGCTGGTCTCGCTGACGAGGCTCACGATACTCCTGGTCACACTGCTGTGGGCGGTTCCGATCAGCGGATTCGTCACTTCTCCCCTCCCACAGGTCGAGGAGCCCGCCTCCACACCCGAGGAGTCTACCGATTCGAAGATCGGGCCGGTTCCCAAGATCGACCTCGGGGACGCCGCTCTCAATTCGGATCTCGATCGTTTTCATGAATATCTCGAGCAGCGCGAATTCTCTCGCGCTCGATCGATCATCAAACGCCTCAATGGGAAACTACGAAAGTCAGAAGCTCCCATAGCAGCTGTTCTTGAACGATGCACCAAAGAAGCAGAGGCGGGTGTGGTTCTCGAGAAGGCCCAGAAATACTTCGACAAGGAGAAGTTCAAATCGGCGCTCTCCATCATCATAAAAGAGGATGCCGACGGAACCGCATTTGAAGGATCTCTCAACGGTGAGGAACTCTCCGCGCTTCGCCAACTCGCTTTCGAAGAAGTCTACTTGTTGCTCGAAGACTTCGAGAAGTCCAAGTCCGATGCCAGCGACAAGCCGGAGGAGCAAGAAGATGCCGATCCCCGGGGAAATCGTGGGGGCGCTCAAGCGGCCAAGACCAAGATCGTCGGAGGGACACCTGAGGACGGCGACGTTCGGACCGGCAAGTTTGCCATGCACTGGCAGACAGGTACTGAAATCAGTTGGATCAATCTCGGGGATGCCGTTTTCAAGAAGATGATCGACGAAGGCCTGAGCCTGACCGACTATCGATTCCTCAACATCTCAATTCGCTGCGAAGACCCCAAAGCCCGACCACAGTTGTTGATCCTGTTCGATGCGAATGGAGGCCAGGTGCGAGCCCCGCGCGGCGGAGGACGTAGGGGCGCAGGGCGTGCGTTCCAGAGAGATGGATACAACTCCGCACTGATTCCCCAGGGCCGCTGGCAAGACCTGCGTCTCGACCTGAAGAAGTTCACTCGTAAGGGGGAAGTGCAGTGGGACATGGTCGAGGCGTTACGAGTCGTATTCAGTGGTGGACCCGACAGTCTGATCATGATCGACGATGTACGCCTGGAGAAGTTGTAGAGTTTCCTCTTGTCCAGTAGCAGTAGATCGGGATGATCTCCTCTGGGGGACCCGATCATCTTGAATTCAGCATCCGGACAGTTTGAAACCAAGCCGATCCAGATCGATTCCGCTGCAGCACAGTCCGCAGTGCATTTGTCCCATCTGATTCTGCCCCCCTTGCCTTGGCACCATCGATTTTGTGACTCCCATCTCCTCGGATGGCTGCTCCTTCTTCTGCTCCTTCCGCAGTGGGCACTCGGGCAGCAAGGAGCAGATCCGTTCGACCAGGATCCGTTTGACCCCTTCAGCACCAACCCCTTTGAGGAAGCGCAAGAGCTCCAGCAAGAAGACAATTCCGATCTCGGTTTCATCACCATTCAGCATGGCGGCCGCATCTCCATCGTAGGCCCAGGAGATGTTCCTCATCTCGAACTGGTGGGGACCCTTCGCCTCGATTCGACGATCCACTCCCAGCAAGATCCCTCGAGCCTATCCGGCACCAGCCTCCGCAGGAGCGACCTTCGTATCGAGGGCAGCGCCCTCGAAAAAAATCACTTTCGATTCCGCCTGAACTTCGACGATGAGAACTCGGCCGGGGCCTTCTCCGAGTTCTGGATCGACCGCCATATCCGTGGTGGATTGCATCTGACCGGCGGCAGGATCCCCAATTCGATGGGGCTCCAGGGCGGGCTCTTCCAGGAAGATCGACTCACCGTCTCCCAAGGACTGATCGATTGGATCTCCGAGGGCTCCAGTTATTCCATCCGCGGAGGGGGACGCTGGCTCGATGATGCCATCATCACTGACCTGCAGGCGAGATTGGGAAATTCGGTCGATCCTCGTGGGCTGAGATTTGGAGGACAGGGGATCTCCGGGCGACTCAGCCTTCAGCCCTTCAGTCGATTGCTGTTCGGTGGCCCCGAAGCCGTGGAAACTCCTGGGAGCCACTTCTCGATGTTCATCGCGGGTCGCCTCGAGCGCCATTGCGAGGGTCGGATCCAGGTTCTGAGCCCGGGAGAGTTGACCCTGATGGAAACCGTTCCGCTCGAGGTGGAAAGCGCGCGCTGGGTTCGAGCCGGCTGGCGCTGGCCGCTACTCGAGTGGCTTCATCTGGAGAACGAATGGATGACTCATGGCCTCCATGGAACCGAAACCACTTCCGGCCCTACCGATCTTTCGGGAGATCTCACCGGCTGGCAGTTTGGAATCAGGGCGCTGATCTCTCGAAACAACTCCCTACCCACACGATCCGGACCAGACCTTCCACCCACCACTTTTGATGCTCCTTCCCCCTTCGATGGACCCAACATTGAACTGCTTCTTCGTTACGAGAGGGCACACCTCGCAGGACAACTGGAAAGTCTGGGCCTACTCGATCCTGGCAGCGCTGGCGGGACCGTCCAGGTACTGAGAGCGGGGCTTTCGGCACGGCCAAAACCGTGGCTGAGGTGGTTATTCGAGGCGACCTGGGCCCAAACAGAGGAGTCGATGTCGACCTTCGATGATGATCGAGGGACCAACTTACGGCTGATGCTCGAATTGGGCGGATAGCCACAGTTCCGGTCATTCCTTCCGGAAACTGCTCCCTTCTCCAGGCCAGATCTCGGCGGTTCCGGCAGGCCGATTTGCACCGTTGGCGATCTCCGTCG
>Ga0209362_1000845_pt1 | contig 25973 bp, 24 predicted proteins | sample SaaInlV_165m_DNA_FD_184680 | JGI IMG/M metagenome (GOLD analysis project Ga0209362, IMG submission 184680) | Marine microbial communities from expanding oxygen minimum zones in the Saanich Inlet - Saanich Inlet SI037_S3LV_110m_DNA (SPAdes)... | ecosystem: Environmental > Aquatic > Marine >... | reverse complement strand
TTGGGCAGTAATTCAGCCAATATTTAGTATGATTGTTTTTACCATTGTTTTTGGAAAACTTGCAAAGATTAATTCTGATGGCGTTCCCTATGCCATTTTCAGCTATACTGCGCTCGTACCATGGACCTATTTTTCAGGGGCATTAACAGGGGCCAGTGGAAGTTTATTAGGTGCATCTGGTATGATGACTAAAGTGTATTTCCCCAGGTTGGTCATACCCATTGCCCCCGTCATGTCAAAACTGGTCGATTTTGGAATTGCCTTTGTGATTCTTCTTTTGATGATGGTTTACTTTGGTTTCATGCCATCAATTCAAATTATCTACCTGCCCTTATTGATTTTAATCATGATGATCACCGCATCAGGGATGGGCATGTGGCTGACGGCCATGGCGGTCCAGTATCGAGATATTAATTATGCCATGAGCTTTCTTGTCCAGTTGCTCATTTATGCTGCCCCTGTAGTTTATCCAGCGAGCAATGTACCGGAACAATTTAGATTAATTTATGGATGTTTCCCTATGGTGGGGGTTATAGAAGGATTTCGTTCAATACTATTACAAACAAATCCAATTCCATGGGATTTAATTGGGGTAGGATCAGTTGTTGCACTAATCTTTTTTATTTCAGGTGCTTTTTATTTCAGGCGTATGGAAAAATATTTCGCTGATATTGCCTAAATGAAAGATGTCGCAATAAAAGTAGAAAATTTATCTAAACGATATAGAATCGGTTTAAAAGAAGAGACTAAGGATACGTTATTTGGGGCATTCGGTTCTATATTGAAAAGCCCTTTTCAAAATTTAAAACGATTAAAAAAGCTAACATCATTTAACGAAAATAATAATGAAAGCGACGATATTCTTTGGGCATTGAAGGATATTTCTTTTGAAGTAAAGCAGGGAGAAGTGTTAGGAATCATTGGTGCCAATGGAGCAGGGAAAAGTACCTTATTAAAAATCTTAGCACAGATTACGCACCCAACTTCTGGCAAAGTTGAATTACATGGTAGAGTTGCTAGTTTATTAGAAGTTGGGACAGGATTCCATCCAGAATTATCAGGACGAGAGAATATTTATCTTAATGGTACCATCTTAGGAATGACAAAAAAGGAAATTGACGGGAAATTGTCTGAAATAATTGATTTTTCCGGTGTGGAGAAATTCATTGATACACCCGTAAAACGTTATTCCAGCGGAATGCGAGTTCGCTTAGCCTTTTCTGTAGCGGCCCACTTAGATCCTGAAATATTATTAATAGACGAAGTATTAGCTGTAGGTGATGCCGAATTTCAAAAAAAATGTCTGGGTAAGATGGATGAAGTAGCTAAAGGTGGGCGGACGGTATTATTTGTAAGCCATAACATGGGTGTTTTAAATAACCTATGTGAAAATGGCCTGCTATTGGGGAATGGGAAAAAAAAATCACATGACCAAATGCAAATTGTAATTGATAGATATTTGAATGCTTTTATCAATAGGGATTCGACGGCTGAATATAAATTTGATTCAGGTAAAAAAGTCCAAATTATGAAAGTGGATATCGTTAATAATAATTATAAACCTACTACTTATTTAGACAGGATGAATCCGCTTTCAATTTGTGTCCATTATGATGTAAGAGAGAGCGGAATAAAATGTTTTATTTGTGTAATGATAGATAAATTGGATAATACTGCAATTTGTCATTCAAGAGATACTGACTCAATATCAGAAAATAATTTTACTCGAAAAATAGGAAAGTATAAAACAAAAATAACTTTTCCCGGGGGGTTACTTAATGCGGGGCATTATAAATTGCGGGTTGCAGCCGCTGAATTTAATGGAGAAAGTTATGATCATTTAACCCCGTTCTCATTTGAACTTCTTGATTTGGGTACTTTTGCTAGTGGAAGTCAATATGGCAGACAAAGGCCAGGAATTTTGGCACCTTTATTAAAATGGGATACAGTTGAAATTGATAAACCAAATTATATTTTAGATTAATGATTCCAATTTTTGAACCAAACCTAACTGATTTAGAAAAAAAATATTTATTTCAAGCGTATGATGAAGGCTGGATATCTTCTCAGGGGAGATTTATTAATGAGTTTGAAAATAAGTTTGCTGAAAAGTTTGACCGAAAATACGGTGTTGCAACGACAAATTGCACTTCGGCCTTACATCTTTCTTTAGTTGCCTTGGGAATTGGCCCTGGTGATGAAGTTATATGTCCAAATTTGACATTCATTGCACCTGCAAACATGATTGCGTTAACAGGTTCAAAGCCAGTACTGGTTGATGTGGAAAAGGACACTTGGAACTTAGATCCGTTGTTAGTGGAACAGGCGATAACAAAGAAAACAAAAGCCATCATAGTCGTCCATTCTTTTGGTCATTCCGCACGTATGGATGAACTACTTGAAATCGCGGAAAAAAACCAAATTACGATTATTGAAGATAATGCAGAATCCCCAGGAGGAACCTATAAAGGAAAACAATTGGGCAGTATGGGAAAACTATCCTGTTTTAGTTTCTTCGCAAATAAAATCATTACCACTGGTGAGGGTGGTATGATTTTGACAGACGAAGAAGATCTTTATCATCATTTAAAGGAATTACGTGACCACGGTATGTCGCGCAATCGCAAGTATTTACATATTGCACTGGGGTTCAATTACAGAATGACTAACATGCAGGCAGCGGTGGGACTTGCCCAACTTGAGCGATTTGATGAAATTCTGGATTTGCGTAAAAAACAAGAGTTACTCTATGAGGAATTGCTTTTTTCACCGGAACTGAGTTTTAGGCCCAAGCAAGATTGGGCTGAGACTGTCCATTGGATGATGACTATCAAAATTAATAAAGATGGAATTCGAGATAAATTGGTTGAATATCTTTTGAAAAGAGGCATTGATAGCCGGCAGATGATTTTTCCCATAAGCTATGCCTGGCACTTTCAAAAAGAGAATAATGGTACTACTTTCCCCGTAAGTGAATCAATCTCGCTTAACTCGTTGCATTTGCCTTCTTCCACTCAACTATCCATTAAACAAATCGAAGATATATCCCAGGCAGTGTTAAAAGGACTAAAACACTGTGGGTAACTCGCTCCCCGTATTGATTCTTGCCGGAGGCTTTGGGACACGTTTAAATAAAATCAGTAAAGGAATCCCTAAAGCCCTAATGCCAATAGGGAATGGTTTTTATCTCGATTTACTTTTGGAAAAATTGGTCAATTATAATATCAATCATATTTATTTAAGCTTATACTATAGATCAGAACTTTTTCAAAATTATGTTCAGCATTCTATTTATGCGAATAAGCTAACAACTATAATTGAGCCCGAGCCATTAGGTACAGGAGGTGCTGTTAATTATGTTATTGAGAATTCATCCATTTCATCGCCGTTTTATGTTATTAACGGCGACAGTATGTCAGATATTAATTTTGATAAAATGTACATCGAATTTGAAAAGAGCCAATATAAGGCAATGGTGGGCATTTCAGAAGTAAAAGACGCTGAAAGGTACGGAACGGTTATCATGGAGAATGGAAATGTTGTTTCATTCAATGAAAAAGGGATCAACGTGCGCAACTGGATCAACAATGGCCACTATATTTTAGTCAAAGAAGTATTTGACGGGTTTACAGGTGCATTTTCCTTGGAAAAAGACGTGTTCCAACAGCTGATAAAAAACCGGGAACTGGGCGCCTTTAAAGTCGAAAATGATCACTTTATCGATATGGGTATTCCGAAAGACTATAAAAAACTATGCAATACGTTTGAAGTAATTAATGATGGAATTTAAAATTCAAAATAAAATGGTCGGCGACGGGCACCCCGTATTTTTCATTGCTGAGGCAGGTGTAAATCATAATGGATCGGTTGAGCTTGGAAAGAAGCTTATAGACATTGCTGTAGATGCTGGAGCTGACGCTGTAAAATTTCAAACTTTCACAGCTGATGAATTAAATACTAAAACTGCACCCAAGTCCACATATCACATCGAAACAACTGGAATTGATTCTGACCAGTCTTGGTTTGATTTGTTAAAAACGCAAGAAATATCAGAAGAAATGCATGTTGCATTGATTGAATATTGTATTGAAAAAAATATCATCTTTTTAAGTACGCCCTATGGAGTAAAAAGTGCTGATTTATTAGAAAAGTTGAATGTGCCTGCTTATAAAATTGCATCAACTGATACTAATAATACACCGCTTTTAAAACACATTGCTCGTAAAAGAAAACCTATGATTTTATCATCAGCAATGGCAACAATGGAAGAAGTTGAGTTAGCAGTTAGCACAGTCCGTAATATAGGATTAGATAAAATTGCTATACTTCAATGTACCGGGAATTATCCTTCAAAACTTTCTGATTCAAATCTTCGTGTGATAAAGACTTACAAAGAAAAATTGAATTGCATTGTTGGATATTCAGACCATACGCCGGATTTGATTAACCCTATTGCAGCTACAGCCATGGGAGCCAAGGTATATGAAAAACATTTTACGATAGATCGATTATTGCCTGGACCTGATCATAGGATGTCTCTGTCTGCAGAAGAACTGAAACAAACAATTAAGGTCATCCGGTACACTGAAGAAGCAATGGGTAGCCCTGAAAAACGAGTTCTGGAAGGTGAAAAAGAAAATAGAGTAAAATTGAGAAAGAGTATTGTAACGTCAAAAAATATAGAAAAAAATACTATTATTAAAAGAAATATGTTAGCTATTAAAAGACCTGGGAATGGTATTCCACCATCCGAAATAAATAATATTATTGGAAAAAAAGTAAAATACGATCTTATAGAAGATTATGTTTTGAGTTTAAATGATATCAAGTAAACATAATAAAGCAAAAGCATTATTAATTTCTCGCAATGATGCTTTCAATATTAAAAATGTAGTTGAATTTATTTCTAAGAATTTTGATGCAACGATACTTATAAAAGATAGGAGTAAAAATTTTCCCCAAGAAAACTTTAATTGGTCGGGTGATTATATTTTTTCATATTTATGTCCATGGAAATTACCGACTTATTTGATACAAAGTGCCAAAATAGCCGCAATTAACTTTCATCCAGGGCCTCCTGCATACCCGGGCACGGGTTGTTATAACTTTGCAATATATCACCAGGTAAAAGAATATGGTGTTACATGTCATCATTTAGAAAAAAAAATAGATACTGGTAAGATTGTATCTGTTATAAAGTTTCCACTTTTAGACAATGATAGGGTGGGTGATTTAATCAATAGGACATATGTTTATTTAAACTATTTATTTTTTGAGATTACTTTAGGCATATTACAGGATAGTACCTTGCCAGTATCCAATTTAGAATGGAAAAGAAAGCCATATCAAAAAAAAGATTTAGACAAACTTTGTGAGCTTTCAAATGAAATGAATGATGATGAAATCAACAAAAGAATCAAAGCAACTACTTTTCCTGGAAAACCGGGCCCACATTTTATTGATTAAATAAATGGAGCTATATATATCCACTACTTTTGCTCCAGATGAAAGCCCATTATATAAAGCATTAGATTTATGTAAAGGTTCAGATATACAAGTTGTAGAAATTGGGTCAAACCACTGCTATGAAGAAGATTATAGGTATTTATCTAATTATAACTTTCAATATCTTGTCCACAATTATTTCCCAATTCCACAAAAATCATTTGTAGTAAATATTGCTTCGTTTGATCAAGAAATTAGAACAATGAGTATAAAACATATTAAACGTGCTATTGACTTTTGTGAAAAAATTAATGCAAAACTCTATACCTTTCATCCGGGGTTTTTAACAGATCCAAAAGGATCTAATCAAACCAATAATAATTATGATTTTCAATGGGATGAGAACCAGCTTGGGGTGACAAATTATTCAAATGCTAAAGCACTAATGTTTCTTGCCTTGGATAAAGTGGTGGTATATGCAAAATCAAAAAATGTCCGTATTGCCATCGAAACCGAAGGTTCTTTGAATAAAAAAGACCATCTTTTGATGCAACGGCCGGAAGAGTATGATGAATTCATGATAAAATATAGTTCAGGCGAAATTGGTATTAACCTGAATATTGGACACTTGAACTTGGCAGCCAATGCTTTCGATTTCAATCGCAAAGATTTTGTTGATTTGATCCAGAATTATATTGTGGCCATGGAATTAAGCCACAATGATGGGTTGGAAGATCAGCACCTCCCCCTACAGCCTGGCGGATGGTATTGGGATTTAATTAATGACAGACGATTTAAAGATACCTTTAAAATTCTTGAATTTCGGAATACACCAATACAAGAAATTGTAAAAAATATTCAAATGATACAGGAAAAAAAATGATACCCTTTCCTTATCTTAATAGAATTCTTTTAATTTATAAAACTTCAATACGAGAAGTTTTAAAAAGATTCAACGAGACAGCTGTACATACTGAAGGTAAGGGTTTTGCAATAATAATAAATGAAAAAAGAAAATGTATTGGTGTTGTCAGCGAAGGTGATATAAGGGAAAAATTACTAAAAGATATTTCTTTAGATGCCACAGTTGAAACAGTGATGAATAAAGATTTCATTTTTGTTACGGGAAAAGATAATCCTCATACAATATTGAGACAATTTGATAAAAATATATCTAATCTTCCAGTTATAAATATAAAAGGAGAACCCATAGATTTATACCAATCATCAAATTTTGTTGCATCTTCAAGGGCTGTACAAAGGATTATTCGTGCTAGGGTACCTGTACGTATTAGCTATTCAGGTGGAGGTACTGATATGAGCAGTTTTTTTAATAATTTTCATACTGGTGTATTAAGCTCAACTATAAATAAATACTGTATTGCATCAGTCATTATTCGAGATGATGATGAAATTCACATTTCAAGCAAAGATCTTGGTCTTAGTTATGCTTCAAAAAATTTTAATAGTATTGAATATGGAGATAGCTTGGATTTGATTAAGGCCGCAGTAAAAATTATGCAGCCTGATTTCGGTTTTGATTTGGAGACCTTTGCTGAGTTTGAACCAGGGACCGGTTTGGGTGGCTCTTCTGCAGTGGTCGTATCTGTATTGGGTGCTTTAAATTATTTCAGAAATGATCAACATTTAGATATCTACCAACTAGCGGATCTCGCTTATCAAGTGGAACGTATTAATATGCAGATCCGGGGAGGATGGCAGGACCAGTATATCACGTCTTTTGGAGGCTTCAGTTGGATTGAATTCCGCCAAAATGAAGTAATAGTAAATCCTCTTGTTCTACAGAAAGGAACCCTGTTGGAACTGGAATACAACCTGATGCTCTTTCGGCTGGGTGGAAACCGTAGTTCCAGTGCCATTCAAGAAAAACATATAAAGGGAATTGCGGGTAATAGTGAAAATTTGAAAACTTTTAAAAATATGACCAACTTGGCTACGAAAATGAAAGAAGCCTTGTTGAAGGGTGAAGTCAAAATGTTTGCTGATCTATTGCACGAATCCTGGCTACTGAAAAAGGCAATGAATAAAGGAGTAACTAATGCCCTTGTGGAAGAATGCTACAATACAGCTAGAGAATTGGGGGCTCTAGGTGGAAAACTATTAGGAGCTGGTAGTAGTGGCTACTTACTTATTTACGCTTCACCATTGTATCAAAAAAAGATAAAAAATGCCCTTGCAGAAAAAAGTGTTTTACAAGAAATGTTTAAGTTCTCTAAGGGTGGATTAGAAGTATGGTCAACAAAGAGATGAAGTAGAAATGAATAAAAGAATATTAGTCACAGGTGGCGCGGGATATATCGGTTCCGTTTTTGTCCCCCAATTATTAGAAAAGGGTTACTTCGTGACGGTAATGGATAATTTCATCTACCACCAAAACAGTTTGCTGGATGTGTGCTATCACCCAAACCTTAATATTATTGTTGGGGATGTAAGGGATAAAGAACAGCTAAAAAACATAATACAAAAACATGATATTTTGGTACCTTTGGCAGCCATTGTTGGTGCCCCGGCCTGCGATAAGGACCAGTCTCTGGCCACGGCAGTCAACCAGACCCAGATCGAGAACATTGCCCGATGGGTTTCCAAAGAACAGATAGTGCTCTACCCCGTAACAAACAGTGGATACGGCATTGGTCAGGATGGGATTTATTGCACTGAAGAAACACCCTTGAATCCTATATCGCACTATGGCAAGACGAAAGTGGCTGGGGAAAAGGCTCTTTTGGATAAGGGCAACGCTGTCACATTCCGGTTAGCTACGGTTTTCGGCACCGCCCCCCGTATGCGTATGGATTTACTGGTGAACGATTTTGTCTATCGTGCATTTAAAGACAGGTTTATTGTTCTTTTTGAATCTCATTTTAAACGAAATTATATCCATATTAGAGATGTTGCATCTGTCCTTTCTCATGCGATGGATAATTATGATACAATGAAAGGCCAATCTTACAATGTGGGTTTAAGTGATGCGAATCTATCCAAAATGGAACTCTGTAATAAAATTAAAACCCATTTGCCGGATCTCCACATTTTCGAATCGGATATAGGCGAAGATCCAGACAAACGAGATTATATTGTAAGCAATGAAAGAATTGAAGCAACCGGATGGAAGCCACAGTATAGTATTGATGATGGAATTAAAGAACTAATTAAGGCGTATTCTTTTCTGAAAGTAAATCCATACAATAACATTTGAACTTAAAATATGTATGAAGATATAGTTATTCTCAATTCTGTAAGGAAACAATTTGACCTGACAGGACGCACAGCCGTTATTACCGGCGGCGCGGGATTTTTAGGAATTCAATTTGCGGAAGCAATCGCTGAAATGGGTGGTAAATCTTTATTAATTGATATAAATGAAAAACAACTTGCAGAAGCAGGCAAAAAGCTAAATAACAATAATTATGACAACTTTTCTACTTATCTACTAGATATTACTGATGAGAGAAAATGCAAAGAGATTTACAAAACAATTTGGCAGGAAAATCGTGGTATTGATATCCTTATTAATAGTGCCGCCCTTACAAAAGTTGGAATTGAAGATTCAAATAGTGATTTTTTTGCACCTTTCGAAGATACAGATCAAAATTTGTGGGAAGCGGGTCTGAAAGCTAACCTAACGGCGACACAACTTGCCTGTAAAATATTAGGAAAAAAAATGGTGGAGAGAGGAAAGGGAAATATCATAAATATTGCTTCTGATATAGGTGTCATTAGCCCGAACCAAAATATTTATGAACCCGATGATCACGGTTATGAAGGGGTTGACTTCAATTCACCCGCCTTCTATGCCGTCAGCAAGGCTGGTGTCATTCACTTGACAAAATACCTTGCCACCTATTGGGCAAAAAAAAATGTCAGGGTGAATTGTATTTCACCTGCAGGAGTATACCGAGATCATGACTCTTCTTTTGTAAAAAAACTAAGTGAGCAGATTCCCATGGGGCGCATGGCTCTTCCCAATGAGTTTAAAGGGGCAATAATTTTTCTGGCATCAGACGCCTCTTCATTTGTAACAGGTCATAATTTATTGATTGATGGAGGAAGGACAATTTGGTAATGAAAATAAATAAAGAAGGTTAACCTTTATGAATTTGGTGGAATTAATGCGCTCTTTGTATGAAACTGGTGATTATTTTATTAAATGCGGCGATGAAACAGATATTGATTACAATGATTCCTTCTGGGGAGTCGTTAATGACCCTGATGGTAAAAGGCGTAATCTGTTAAAGGAAACCGTACAGCAAATTGAAGATGTAAGATATGTTTGGGAATACATTAATTCATTAAAACCAGGCGTTATACTTGATGTTGGCTGTGGGTTGGGATCTCTATTATCAGCGGTATCTAATGAGTGGGATAAATATGGAATTGAGCTTTCACGGAAAGCTGCAGAGTATGCCAGTAAGCATTGCAACACTCATGTGGGTACTTTAATTGATTGCCCATATGAAGATAACCAATTTGATTGTATTACAATGTACCATGTTATTGAACATGTCAAAGATCCAATTTCTAATATAAAAAAAATAAAAGCTTTACTGAAAAATAAAGGTACATTCATTATTGGAACACCTGATTTTGACAGTGGAAGTGCACGGAGATTTGGAAAAAACTATCGTCTTTTAGACTCTGGTCACATAAGGTTGTTCTCTAACGATTCTATGCATCGGTTTTTAAGGGATTTTGGTTTCAAGATCTGTAAAGTTGAATACACTTATTTTAATACCAGATTATTTACTAGAGAGAATCTGATGAGATTGTTTGATACTTCGAAGATATCACCACCATTCTATGGGAACTTTATGACCTTTTTCTGTACTAATCAAAAGTAAATACTGTGAGAATTGATAAGAAATATCTAAATAAACTCATAAATAATGTTTATAAATATAATAACAAGTTTAATGGAAATGAGTTAAAATATGTCTTAGAGTACCTTGATTACGAAAATCCAGAGAATGATGCGAATTCCTGGACTGCTCGACTAGAGGAAGCATTTGCCCAGAAGTTTGGTGTGAAATATGCAATTTCCCATAATTCAGGTACTTCAACATTGCATAGTTGCCTACATGCTGCTGGTGTAGGTGCTGGTGATGAAGTGATCGGTCCTATTCAGACTGGTATATGGTTTGCTTTTGTATGCTTGCATCAGAATGCCGTACCCGTCTATGTTGATTCAGACCCTGACACCTTTAATATGGATCCTGATAAAATTGAAGAAAATATAACCGAGCGTACAAAAGCCATTATTCCAACACATATGCATGGCACACCTATGGAAATGGACAAAATCATGAATTTGGCTGACAAATATGATTTAATTGTTATTGAGGACTGTGCTCAGAGTTTTCTAGCTACAATAGATGGTAAACTTGCTGGTACAATCGGACAAATGGCCAGCTTTAGCTTTGAAACAAAGAAACACATGACCACAGACCAGGGCGGTATGGTAATCACAGATGATGAAAATCTTGCTGTAAAGATCAGAAAACATGCTGGATTAGGCTATCAAAACCTTACTGCTAAGCAGGGAATGACTAGTTTAATGCCTTCCCAATTCCAAAATCCTGATTTTAAAAGACATGATTCACTAGCATATAACTATAGAATGCCAGAAATCTGTGCGGCTATAGGTTTGGCTCAACTTGAGAATCTTGATGAAAAAGTAGCCAGACGTGTAAAGATTGCAGCAATGTATGATGAAGTCCTGAAAGGAATTGATTGGATTGTTCCACAGAAAGTCCCCGAAAATACAAAAAGCGCTTACTGGACCTATACGATAAAATACTTAGGTAAGGAAAAGATGGGTGTTTCTTGGGAAGATTTCTACAGAAAATTTAATAAAAATGGGGGCGATGGATTTTTTGGTGGTCTGTCCAATCAGCATGATGAAACGGTTATGGTAGAAAAACCATTTTACGGAACATATACACCTTCTGATTACCCATTATTTGAAGGAAGATTTGATTATGGCAGTGAACAATGGCCTGTTGCAGAAGATTTGCAGCCAATTATAATGCAATTAAAGACAGGCTATCGTGATATAAAAAAAGCAGAAAATGCAGTAAATGCCTTTAAAAAAACAATCGAGGACATAGTAAATGATTAATGGCATTATTACAGTCAGATCTCAATCAACAAGATTACCTGAAAAATGCTTTTTGCCGTTTGGAGATTGTAATGTTTTAGAACATGTTATTCGGCGAGCGAAATATTTTGACATTAATCCAGTTGTTTGTACCACCATTGAAGCTCCAGATGATAGAATTGTTGAAATCGCAAAAAAAGAGAACGTAAGATATTTTCGTGGTAGCGTAAAAGATAAATTAGAAAGATGGAGAGATGCTTGTAGAGATAACAATATTGAAAAATTTGTTAGTATTGATGCTGATGACCCATTTTTTGATGGTCGATTATCTTATCAAAGTATAAAATTATTGGATGAATCATTTGATTTGGTAAAGCATCCAAGACAACAGCCAAACAATGGGTATTATGAAGGATGTGTTGGTTATTCAATAAGTTTAGAGATTATTGAGAAAGCATGTGATTTAAAAAACACAGATGATACTGAAATGATGTGGGATTTTATTGAAAAAGTGCCTAAAGTGCGCGTTTCGCATCTTGAAGTAGAAAGTGATAATATTGAAATTCCAATCCGCCTTACTCTTGATTACCAAGAAGACTATTGGCTTATGAACTCTATTGTGAGAATTTTGGGAGATTTTCCTGAAAGAAAAACTGTTATCGATCTTTTTAGATCTAATCCAGATTTATATAAAATTAATTGGTTTCGCAATGATGATTATAAAGCTGCGCAAATTGCAAGAAAGATTTATTGATTATAATACCTAATCTGATCCAAAAAAGAATATTTTAACTAAAAATAAATTTTATACTATCTTAGATAATTCCTTACCTGGGAAAGATCACCAAAAATCAAATAATTTAGATAAAAGACTCTATTTTGAGCGAATATCCATGGATGGTCTGGAAGAGATGCATGCTTACTCAACGGATGAAAGGCTTTATGAATATTTTGAGTATGAGCCATTCATAACGATTGATGACATAAAACAATACTTACAAAAGCTGATAGACCTTGAAGGCAATGATGAACCTGATGGTAGAACCGCCATTTGCTGGTTTGTACGAAGGTTTAAAGATGATAAAATGATAGGTACAGCAAGGCTTGTTAATATTGACTATTCTAGACAATCGGTAGAGTGGGGATACGGTATTGATCCGAAGTTATGGGGATTGGGCTACATATTAGAGATTCAGGAAAGCCTAAAAGAATATGTTTTTGACTTTTTAAAAATCAACAGACTGTGGGGTGGGACGATGATTGATAATCAACGTTCGAGGTCTTCTCTTTTGTTAGCAGGAGTAAAAGAAGAAGGAATACTCCGTCAATCACTACGTGACAGTTCGGGAATCTACCATGATGTCTGGCGTTATAGTATCCTGGCTGAAGATTATTTCAATAGTGAAGCAAACCCGCGTAAGTCATATTCTGTTGAAACTATTACTAAGGAGTTGATAGCAGAAAGAATAGGCAAAGTATTGGGTTGCTATGACATAGACACTAAGGATGATATGGGTTCAGTGCTTAAATGGGATTCTCTTAGCCATATTAATATTATTTTGGAAATAGAAAAAAATACTGGTTATAAATTTTCTCCGATTAATATTAGTCAGGCAACATCTATTAAGAAGATTTATGAATTGATTACATCGGATAGCAAAAATTAAAAACACTTAGGATGGTCTCACAGATGTTACATAGTGCAATGAATGAGTATAATCATCTTTCTGCTTTAAAGATTGGAGAAAGAAATATCACTTATAATAGTTTAAATAAGGTGTCTTTACAAATAGCATCATTGTTGCTTAGAGAGGGAGTGCAAAGAGATAATATTGGTATTTTAGGTCAAAGAAACTATTCTGTATATATGGGCATTCTTGGATCAATTTATTCTGGGAATACATATGTCCCGATCAATAAAAAATACCCTGAAAGAAAAATAAAAGATATAATTCAAGATGCAAATATAAAGGTTTTAATATGCTCTGAAGAAGACTGGAATCAGTTAAATAGTATTTTAAGTTCAAGCAACGCTTTAAAGTTCGTACTTATCCCTGAAGGAGATGCATTTAAATCTGATAATAGAATTAAAACAGCATTTGATTTAAACAACATTGATGTTATTACTGAGCCAGTTAGTGTTCAGCCAAGTGATAATCTCTATGTTATGTTTACATCTGGCTCTACTGGGAAGCCTAAAGGTGTGCAGGTAAGTAATAGAAATGTGTCATGCTTATTAGATAATATGAATGCCTATTACGATCTTGAACCTGGGTTCCGGGCATCACAAACATTTGATTTGAGTTTTGATCTCTCAGTTTCTGATATGTTCTTTACATGGGCCAATGGTGGGACGTTATGCGTTTTAAATGAAGAAGAATTGTATTGCCCTGCAGAATATATTAACAGGGAAAAAATCGTGTTCTGGCATTCAGTACCAACTTTGGCAGAATTTATGTATAAGTTGGGTTTTCTTAATCCACAAATGTATCCAAGTTTGCGGTACAGTATTTTTTGTGGAGAACCACTAACTCAAAGAGTTGCAAATGCATGGATGCAAGCTACTCCAAATAGTACCGTTGAAAATCTTTACGGCCCCACTGAGGCGACTGTTTTTGTTTCAAGGTATTTGTATACTGAAAAGGATAAACAAAAGAAGTTTAATAATGGAATAGTTCCAATTGGCGCGGCATTCACAAATCAAAGATTAAAGATAGTAAATAAAGACGATAAGATTATTTCAAAAAATAATAAAGATGGTGAACTGGTGGTTAGTGGCTCTCAGGTGACCAAGGGTTATCTGAATGATGATGAAAAGACAAATCAATCTTTTGTCAGGTTTGATTGGGATCAAGTTAATGATTTATGGTATAGGACTGGTGATTTGGTCTTTTTAAATGATGATAATAATATCGAATTCATTGGAAGAAAAGATAAGCAAATTAAATTAGCCGGTAGAAGAATTGAACTGGGTGAAATAGAATATATCATAAAGAAATATGGAGGATTAGATGAAATAGTCATTGTGGCGAAAAAAGATACTAACGGTGTTGTCGAACAACTTGTTGCTTTTACAACGAATGAACTATCAGAAAATGGAATAATTAGTATGCAAAATAAATGCGATAAATATATTGAAAGTATCTTTTTCCCTCAAGAATTCATATATATAGAGAATATTCCTACTACAATCAATGGAAAGATAGATAGGGTTTTATTGGAAAAGAAAGTCATAGAATATATTTGATGACAATTATTATCATCATTTATTTTGTGGGATAACAAGACAATGAGTTTCAATAAATTGACTAATTATCATTCTTATGCAAACGTAGAAACTCTAGATCATTATTCTACCATCGATGAACGGGAAACCCGTTGGATAGAAAGACAAATTCATTATAAGTCCCATATCAATTTTTTTAAAAGAAAAACTTGTGGTAAAACGATACGGGCAGTTGAAATAGGAAGTGGTAGCTCTATATTACTTTATTCTCTTGCAGAATTAAATATTATGATTGAAGGTGTTGGTATTGAGATAGCAAAGAATAGATGGGAATTTGCTGAGAAATGGAAAACTGATAAAAATATAATGCAGGTAAAAAATATAAATAATAATTTTAAAAATGTAAAACTAAAGCGGGGATATTATGATTATTACATTTGTATCGATAATACATTTTCATATTTATATCCAGAAAATCCCAAATATCCAGAATTAATGCTTCAGCAAGCTAATGAATCATTAGTACCCAATGGATATCTATTATTGGACTTTATAAATTTTTTGCCAATTATTCGAAAAACTAGGAATGGTAAATCTTGGAGTAAATTTTCTGATACTGACAAATATTCATATGGGCTTTATGATCGGGAGTATCATCTTAGTGAAAATATTATTAAGACCAAAAAAATATATTTATTACGCGATGAAAATATTGAAGAAATTCATAATGAAATTTCTTATGTATATACTCTTGATTCAATTAATAAGGTATTATCAAATAATGGATTTGTTGTCAAAGAAATATATTCTGATTTTGAAGAAAATATTTTTGATGAAGAAGTTTCACAAAGATTGGTTGTTCTAGCGAGTAAAGTCTAAACTCAGTTATAATAAATCAACTTTAATTGGTTAATTATAGATAAAAAAAGAAAAGTCTTATTTGTACCTACGTATCATGAATCTCTCAAAGGGATTCTACCAGTTATCAATTATTTAAAAGACAATTATGATACAGAATGCAAGGTAGTTTTAAGAAACGAAAATATGCAATTGGAAAAAGAAATATGCGAAAAAAATTATATAGAATTTATTTATTTTCGATATCAGAAGAATAATTCTGCCCATGGACGAAATATCAACAATATTAAAGTAATTGGCAATCGGACAAATGGTAAAAACAAATTAATAAATTCATGTAAAAAATTATTAAGATCTATTAATGTACTAGATATACTCTACAAAACCGTCTACCGATTAAAAAAAGAATTGGACCAACAATCATTAACATATCAAAATGCATATAAATTATTAAAACGTGAACAACCATCAGCTATTCTTGTAACGAATGATATAAGGATTGATTTAGAAATATTTCTACTGAAAGTGGCAAAACATTTGCATATACCTACCATACAAATCGGTTGGTCATGGACTCAATCTAATTCACAATATACTCAATTACAATTGCATCGAGAAAGTCATGGTGTAATTAAAAAAAATGATCAATGGAAAGTAAACCTTTGTAAATATCTAATCCCAGATATTTATGGTGAAATTGATAATAAGCGTATATTATTTAATGATCCATTTGTGATTTTAGTATCGAAGTATTTTGGTTTAAAATCATCATCACCAATCAATAAAGGAAAGAATGTTGATGGAATTACTGTACCATCTAATTTTCAGAAAAATGTATATCTGAACCGTGCTATTAATAGAGAAAAAATTTTTCTCACTGGTGATCCCAGCAATGATAAATTGATTCATTTAAGAAAAGAAAAATACAAAATAAAAGGTAGATTATTATCAGCACTAGATATAAAAGAGTCTAAGACAATTGTTTTCATCGCAAGTAGTCCACTTGGCTATGTGAGCAACAAAAGAAATCAAACAACTATTGATATAATTAAAATGCTATTATCTCTATCTCTCGAAATTCAGGTAGTATTTAAACCACATCCTGCAGAAGATATTATAAGCTTTGAGTATTTAAAAAATATTTCAGACCGGGTTACTGTTACGGATAATTTTTCAGTTAGTGAATTAGCGATTAGTAGCCACCTATTTATAACAATTGCTTCAAGTTCACTTATTGAAGCAGTAGCACTTGATATTCCAGTAGTAATTTATGATTTCACTAAAATAAATTATATTGACCGCTATACATACACGAGGTCAGTGAAAAGGGTATTTAATTTAGAGTCAATGAAAATTGCAGTGAAAAATATACTATTGAATGTTGATGTACGAAAGAAAACAATTAAGATGCAGCGTCATAGAATAAAACCATTTGCAATTTTGGATGGGAAATGCACTGAAAGAAATGCTTCTGTTATTATGAGTTACTTATCTGAATAGTTTTTATATAAATCACTCTTTTGAATTACTTTTCAAGGATATTTGAATAAATGATTATCGCTGAAATTGGCCTTTCACATGATGGAAGTTTGGGAACCGCTCACTCATATATTGATGCATTAGCTAATAGTGGTGCCGATGCAATAAAATTTCAAACACATATAGCAGATGCCGAAAGTTCTGATTTTGAGCCATTTCGAGTGAACTTTAGTAAACAGGATAAAACCCGCCAACAATATTGGAAAAGGACGGAATTCACCATCGAACAATGGATGGGTTTAAAAAAACATTGCGAAGATTTAAATATTGAATTCATTTCTACACCTTCGAGTATATCTGCAGTTGAATTGTTAGAAAAATTAAATGTTGCCAGATTTAAAGTTGGATCAGGTGATACATCAAATCTATTACTACTAAAAAGACTGGGGAAAACTCGAAAACCAATCCTTTTAAGTTCCGGTATGAGTTCATTTGAAGAACTTGAAACGTCTATTGTATTCCTAAGGAAATTTGGTAACCCATTAACAATAATGCAGTGTACTTCAAAATATCCGACAGGTCCGAAAGATTGGGGTTTGAATGTTATCCAGGAATTGAAGAACCGTTTTGAACTCCCAGTAGGCTTTTCGGATCACAGTGGTACGATATATGCTAGTTTAGCTGCGGCAGTAATGGGAGCAGAAGTATTTGAATTCCATGTTGTATTTGATAAACGACAATTTGGCCCTGATGTTTCTTCAAGTATCACAATCGATCAGGTTAAAATTTTAACAGAAGGGATAAAGGCTATCCAGACTGCCATGAATAATCCCTTAAATAAGAATAATATTTCTCAATGTGAAGATTTAAAAAAGATGTTCGGTAAAAGCCTTTCGGTGAATAAAAATAAAAAGGCAGGTGAAATAATTAAATTTGAAGATTTAGAGTCTAAAAAGCCATCAGAGTATGGTATTTCTGCTATTGAATTTGAAAAAGTAATTGGGAAAACATTGAATAAAAATTTGGCAAAATGGTCATTCCTTAATTGGGAGGATTTAGATTAGTAAGAGAAAAATATGTGTAGTAATCACTGCTCGACCTTCATATAGTCGTTTTAAGTCAGCCCTTCAAGCTATCAAAGCCCACACCGAATTAGAGCTACAAATTGTTGTAGCGGCTTCAGCATTATTACCAAGGTATGGGAGTATAATTGATTATTTAGAAAAAGATGGATTCGAAAATCCTACATTGGTTTTTAATGTTTTAGAAGGGGGGAGCCTCACATCTATGGCCAAAACCACTGGGATAGGTATATTAGAGATTTCTACAGTTTTCGATAATATCAGACCTGATATTGTTGTCACCATCGCAGACAGATTCGAAACAATGTCAACAGCGATTTCTGCAGCCTATATGAATATTCCACTTGCTCATATTCAAGGTGGAGAAGTCACCGGGAATATTGATGAAAAAGTAAGGCATGCCATAACCAAATTAGCTGATTATCATTTTGTTGCTACAGATGATGCTTATGAAAGGGTGCTTAAATTAGGAGAAAATCCTGATTTTGTTTTTAACACAGGATGCCCTTCTATTGATATAGCAAAGAAAGTAATGGAAAATCCTTCATTGGATTTTGATCCGTACCAAAAATATAAAGGTGTCGGATCACTTCCCGACTATTCATCCGGATATTGGGTCGTGATGCAACACCCAGTTACAACTGAAATGGATGAGTCTCGAAATAATATCGAGGAAACATTGTATGCAATGTATTCCATAAAGGAACCTGTATTCTGGTTTTGGCCAAATATTGATGGTGGATCTGACGGTATATCAAATGGGATAAGGGCTTTCCGTGAAAAATATGATTTACAACTATTCCATTTTTTTAAAAATATGGATCCAACTGATTTTCTTAAACTTCTTGCAAATGCAAAAGGGATCATTGGTAATAGTAGTGTAGGAATAAGAGAATGTTCATTTTTAGGGGTCCCCTGCTTAAATATTGGGAATCGTCAAAAAAGAAGAACCAGAGCAAATAACTTGATTGACATGCCATATAACCGGGAAAATATAATCAATGCTCTAAATTTAATTAAAAACAAAGCAAGACCAAGAACTTCAAATCTCTATGGAGATGGTAATTCCGGAAAGAGAATAGCAGAAATATTAACTCGACTACCACTCAATATTGAGAAACAAATTCAGTATTAACGAAATAATTGAATAATTTTGAATAATGGATTGAAACTGAAAATAAAGTGGGAAAATATCTCTGATGGTGCCCACTTTATCAAGGATAAAAAATTGATTCTTTATAAAAAAGACAATGAATTAAAAATATGTTTAAACAAATGTAAACATCAAGGAAATCAATTTATTGAATCAAAAAGTCCCCATAAAGTTATTTGTTCAGCTCATGGTTGGGAACTTGATCTTGAACAAATGAAATATGTTAATCCTCGAGGTATAGATCTTTATCAGGAATTATTAAAATCAACTATTTTGGAAGACACAATCGAAGTTTTTTATAATGAAGGTGAATCAGGAACATTCGCAAATATTCAAAAGTGTACATTGGAAAAAAAAGAATTCACAATCACTCATTATTCACATGCTACGGCAGAAATAAAATGTGGTGATTTTAAAATCATAACAGACCCATGGTGTGAGGGGCCAGCTTTTACAACCGGTTGGTGGCTTACGCAAACACCACCTCATAATTGGTTACAAAAAATAGCTAAAGCAAACTTAATCTTTATAAGTCATAGTCATTCAGATCATTTAAATATCTATACACTAAAAAAAATCAAAAAATTGAACCGAGGAATTAAAATCATAATTCCATTTTTTAAAAACTATTCATGTGATAATTTGCTCAGTAGAATTGGATTTACAAATGTCAATCGAGTACCATTTACAACTTGGCAATCAATTGATAAACATTGTAGATATATGGTTCTTAAAGATTATGCAGGAAAAAATGACAGTGGGATTCTTATTGAATATAAAGGGCATAGAGTTTTGAATATGGTTGACTCCCATAACTTAAATAATGGTGAATTGCCAATTGTAGATGTACTTATGGCAAGTTTTGCTAGCGGGTCCAGTGGCTATCCTGTTTGTTGGGAGAATTATAGCTTACATGAAAAAAACAAAATAATAACCCAAAAAAGAAAATACATTAGAAATAAAATTATCAAAGCATTAGTGATTACAAAGCCAAAAGTATTTGTGCCATTTGCAGGGTATTTTAATGAATTACATCCGTCAGATAATGAAATCTTTCAAATTAATAAAAAAAATACTCCAGAAGAAATTGAGCAGGAAATAGCAAGGAATTCTCCTCAAATCAAGGTTTGGAGTCCAATCCCTAATCAATATTTTGATTTTTCAAACTATACTCTAAAAAATAATACAAAGACTAAAAAGCAAAATTATGAATTTGAAAATTATGATCAGTTGTATTTGAACAATCCTTATTACAATTACTTTAATTCTCTAAAATCAATTCAAGACTATTTTGATTGGGCTGGGTATCGAGATGATAGATTAACACTTCATGTAATTGAGACTGATCAATTATTTCGAGAAAATATTAGAGAATTTTATGTGAATTTTAAAACTGGGAAGGTTTACCAAAGGATGACTTTAAATGGGGGTGATCACTATTTAAGAATGAAAGTTAAATCTCATATTTTCCGTTATGTATTAGCATATGGATTAGGTTGGGAAGACATTTCCATAGGATTTCAAGCAAGATTCTTTCGAAATCCGGATATCTACAACAGAGGATTTTGGGCTCATTTTCAAGAGAATCTTCCTCATAAGCCTATATTCAAGGATTTGTATAAACTATAATAAAAAAGTTCTTGGCCTAATCCCCGCAAGAGGTGGCTCAAAGGGAGTCCCGAAAAAAAATATTAAACTATTGAATGGATATCCACTTATTTGGTATACACATCAAGCGGCAATCAATTCCAAATTGCTGCATCGAACAATATTAAGTACCGAAGATAGTGAGATTAAATCCATTTGCTTGAATTTTGAAATGGACGTGCCATTTGACCGTCCTAAATCATTAGCAACTGATCGTACACCAACAATTGATGTTGTTCTTCATGCGGTCGAAAAAATGGAGTCATTGGGAGTGTTTTATGATGCTGTATGTCTGCTCCAGCCTACTTGTCCGTTACGCGGACCACAATTAATTGACAAAGCGATAACCAAATTTTTTAACACAAATGGTGATAGTTTAATATCTGTGAGAAAAGTGCCGTCAAAGTATAATCCACATTGGGTATTTGAAATGAAAGGGGATGGGTTTTTAAAAATTGCAACTGGAGAAAATAAAATTATTTCCAGGAGGCAGGACTTACCAAATGCATTCATCAGAGATGGTGCCATATACATCACGAGTACGAAAGTAATAAAAGAGCAAAGAAGTTTATATGGAGAATCCATATCCTATTTTGAACACAATAATAATCACATAAATATTGATACATTAGAAGATTGGGAAAAAGCTGAACAACTAATTAGGTCAGCAGCAAACTAAAATATTACAAAGTGAGTATTATTAATTCTGAGCAGCATTCACAAAATATTCTAATAACTATTAATCATGGTTTAAGCTCCCGTTATATTCTTCGCAGTAACTTATTAAATAATTTAATATCATATTCTAATAGTAAGATTATTATAGCCGTTGCAGATCCAAATGCATTTTTCGATTTAGTCAGCCGATTTAAAGGTAGAGTCTCTTTTGTCCAATCACCAGAATTAATCAATTCATATTCTAAAAAGCAAAAGATATACAGATATATTAAACTCATTCAGACATTTGGGCTCCCCAAGGATAAAATATATAGTGCAATATGGGTTAAGAAAAAACTTTTTGAAAAAAACATCAATTATTCCCTTATAAAAATAATATTTGTTTTAATATTATCCAAAATCCACTGCAATTTCTATTTATTCCGCAAAATTCTAAGATTTTTAACTTATCCATTAATAATAGATTCGAGATATACAGAATTATTAAAGGCAAAAAAAATTGATAAAGTTCTATTAGATGGACTTACGTCATTATGGTCTATTAATTCCTATTGGATTGCAGCATCTAAAAAACTTGGATTAGAGACAACAACAATAATTACTAATTGGGATCATCCAACCACTCGTGGATATCAATCGATAGATTCTAATCAATATTTAGTTTGGGGGAAATCGATGAAAGAGGAAATGATAAAATACCATGATATTAAACCAAGTAAATTGGATATCTCTGGATCGATAATTTTTGATATGTATTCAGACCCTTCGTTTATTTTAACTGTTGAGCAAATAAACAGTTTATATAGTAAGAATATTCCAAAGCAGTATGTTCTATTTGTCACACATTCCCCTTACTACCCATATAATTTTGAGTTAATTAAATATATCCGTAAACAAATACAAAACGATATCACATTGGTAATACGTTTACACCCATTATATTTAGATAATTTTGCGAAAAATGAGCTTGAAAAACATAAGAAATACGATGTAGCTAATCAAAACGTAATTTATTTTTACCCAATCTCAGCAAGTAATAGTCTATCTGCAGATATGAGTTATAAAGAAATACAATTATCCGCATCCTTACTAGCAAATGCTAAAGTTATAATTAATTGCATGTCTACAATGCTTTTAGATGGGCTAATAAATAATAAGCCGGTAATTAATATTGCATTCGATTGGGGGAAAGGGAGTTTAATTGCCAATTCTTTATCTATAGCAGTATATCGTATTCATTTGAGTCGAGTAATTAATGCTCCAGGTACCTATTTAGTAAAAACAAGAGCGGAATTAAGTTACCTAATTTATGAGTTAGTTAACCAGAGATTAGAATTAAAGGGCTCTTCTATCATTGATGAAATTATACTCAACGAATGTGGTGTAATTGATGGTTCTGCAACAATGAATATTGCAAATCATGTAATTAATTGAAATTTTTATCACACTTTTGGTATAAATTTTTAAACCAATTAGGTAGTTTTCCAAGCGCACGTAATATGCTGACAGTAGAAATATTTGAAGACTTGAAAGGCAAAGGCTTAGATATTGGTCACCTTGGAGATTATTCCTTTAAAAACAAAGATGTTATCAGGCTAAATATTCACCCAGGCGAAAACATTGATGTTGTTTCTGATGGCAATCATTACCCATTCAAAGACGAAACTTTTGATAAAATTATGCTTAGATGTCTCTTAGAACATGTGGATGAACCACATAAAATATTAAAAGAGGCTGCCCGGGTTTTAAAACCGAAAGGTAAAATAGTAATTGAAGTACCATTCATAAATCCAATACATGCTGCACCAGATGATTTTTTTCGATTTACACCTAATGGTTTGAAAAAAATCATACAAGGCCAGGAGCTGATAATTGAAAGAATTTTCTATGTTGAAGATTATAACTGGGCGATCAAATGGATTTTATGGCAAAATCTAAAAGAGAATGATGAGTTTGGTTTTAAGTATTTAGTTAAAATGGCATTTTTAAAATATATTATAAATCCAATTTTATTTAGACGAGAGATACCTTCAGAAACTAATTTTTCTTCTTTTGGAATTATTGCAATAAAGGATAGTACCTATTCATCTAGTATTTGTTGAAGGGTATTATCCAAGAGTTTCCGGACGGGTTGGCGGTGCGGGCACTTATATCCAGAATCTTGGTAGGGAATTAATATATTTAGGTTATGAAGTTTCTGTAATTTGTGCGAAAATGGATAATAATAGAATAACATACTTTAAAGATGGTTTAATTCATGTATATCCTATCATGGATTATAAACCTAGTATACTAATCTATTACATTAGTCGGGTTCCAATTATCAAAATTTTCTCCGGATTCTTTTTTTATTTACACAATGGACTAAAAATTCACCTTTTCTTATTAAAGCTAAATAGAAAAATAAAAATTGCTTATATTGAATATTCAGAAGGAGGTGATTTTTGGAATTCAATTTTTAAGAAGTTCAATTATTCTTCACATCTTCATGGCTCTAGCTATACATTTAAGAACCAAACTAATCAGAGACCTGATTTGATTGATTGGATGAGACGTAAAATGGAACATGTTTTTATTAAACGTGCAAATAAAGTTATATCACCCTGCCGTGCAATGGTGGAGTTGGTCGAAATGGAAATGGGGCAAAAATTAAAACAGGCTCATGTGATTCCCTATCCAGTTGCTGATAGTGAAATAATAACAATTAAAAAATCGAAAAAATCAAAAAAGGTTACATTACTTTTTGCTTCCCGGAATGATCCTGTAAAAGGAGGCAAATTGTTAATTAAGGCATTGGGGTTATTACCAGATGATATTCAATCTAATATTCAGGTAGAATTTTATGGGTATATCCCACAGCGTGATTTAACACAATTACCCTTTATTCAAGTAAATGAATTTGTGCCAAAAGAAGACCTGGAAAAAGCCTATCAAACAACAGACATTTGTGTCATTCCATCTTTATTCGATAATTCACCAAATACAGTATATGAAGCCATGGCTCAAGGGAAAGTTGTTGTCGCCAGTTCGGTTGGAGGTATTCCAGAAATTGTTGGGGGATTTGAAAATGGATTTTTATTTGACCCTAAAGATGTTAATGATTTAGTAGCGAAACTGGAAGATGCTATCAAATTGGTATTGAATGGGGCATGCCAATCTATGAGGATAAATGCACAGCAACGAATCAATGCTATATCAAATTTATCTATTAATGTAAAACAAAGACTGAACTTGATTCAATTATGAAAATTATAGATCTAGGATGTGGAAAAAATAAGGTACCAAATTCAATAGGATTAGACAACGTTCAACTTCCAGGTGTGGATGTTGAACATGATTTATTGAATTTCCCATATCCATTTGAAAATGAATCCATCGACAAAATATATCTACGGCACGTTATTGAACATTTTGCTTTTGAGAATATTAATTTTATAATGAATGAATGTAATAGAATATTGAAAAACGATGGGTTGTTAGTTATTACTGTTCCCCATGTATTTTCAATATCTGCTTTTATAGATCCAACTCACAGATCTTTTTTTACTTTTGGGAGTGGCAAATTTTGGGATGAAAATAGTTCTAAGGCTTATTATAAAGAGTTCCAATTTAAATGGAAACTCATAAGAACTGTATGCAGAGTTAATTGGTTCGATTGGAAGAGCTATCGATTGAAAAAGTTAAATAATATTTTATCTTCAATTATTGAAAAAAGATTAAATAAAGCTCTCACATCGATAAATAATCCAAGTTATGCAGATAGAAAAGTAAAAAAGTTATCTTTTCAACTTGTAGAAATTGAATGGAACTTTATAAAATAATTAATTGATATTAAAAGATATTTTGGAAAATTAAACTGAGATATTTTAGAAAGTTTTATAGTCATTATTTAAAATGGCGACCAGCGTATTACCGTAAAAAGTGGAAAATGTATCAATATTTAAATAATTATAACGACTGTATGGAAAGCAAACATACTAGTTATCAATTTAGGAATGGTTATAATCTTTCATATGTCGAACAATCATCTGCTGACCACATTTTTTCAGAAATATTTATTGGAGATTGTTACCCACTTGCAGAGAATAATAAAGATAAAAAAATTATAGTTGACATTGGCGCAAATATCGGGTTATTCACATTTTATGCAAAAATTAAATTCCCAAATTCCAAAATATTTTCTGTCGAGGCTAACCCAGATAATTTTAAAATATTAGAAAAAAATATAAATGAAAATAAATTGCGTGATTGTGTGAGAGTATTTAATAATGTTTGTTCTTCTTTTATAGG
>Ga0209362_1000842_pt1 | contig 26048 bp, 39 predicted proteins | sample SaaInlV_165m_DNA_FD_184680 | JGI IMG/M metagenome (GOLD analysis project Ga0209362, IMG submission 184680) | Marine microbial communities from expanding oxygen minimum zones in the Saanich Inlet - Saanich Inlet SI037_S3LV_110m_DNA (SPAdes)... | ecosystem: Environmental > Aquatic > Marine >... | reverse complement strand
CCACCTACACATGCAATTACTGCATTAGGAATTTTCTTCATTTGTTTTTTAATCTCTACGCCAATTACTGCTTGAAAATCTCTTACCATGAGAGGATATGGGTGCGGTCCTACTGCTGAACCTAACAGGTAATACGTTGAATCTACATTTGTAATCCAATCTCGCATTGCTTCATTTATTGCATCTTTGAGTGTTTTTGAACCTGATTTTACTGCGTGTACTTTAGCACCTAATAATTCCATTCTGAAAACATTTTGTTTCTGACGTAATGTATCTACATATCCCATGTAAATTTCAGCTTTCAATCCTAAACTTGCACATGCCATTGCAGTTGCTACTCCGTGTTGACCTGCTCCAGTTTCTGCAATAATTCTTTTTTTACCCATCCGTTTTGCAAGTAATGCTTGTCCCAATGTGTTATTGATTTTATGAGCTCCTCCATGTAACAAATCTTCTCTTTTCAAATAGATTTTTGCTCCGCCTATAGTTTTTGTAAGATTTTTTGCAAAATAGATTGGAGTTGGTCTTCCTGCATAATCAATTAATAATCTCCCGAGTTCTTTTTTGAAATTTTTATCATTTCTAATCTGCAGATAATTCTTTTCTAATTCTTCTATTGCGGGTGCAAGCGTTTCTGGAATATATTTTCCACCAAATTCACCGAATCTTCCGTCTTTTGGTATTCCTATTTTCATATGGAATTCACTAATCCTCTAACAGTTTGTTCAATGTTGTCATTTTTCATTATTGCTGTTCCTACAAGATATCCTCTTGCACCGCATTTATGAAGAAATCGAATGTCATCATTAGACTCAATTCCGCTCTCTGAAATGATGATTTTCGATGAATCTGATTTATCTAGTATGTTCTTAGTTGTGTTAAGATCAATTTTCAAAGTATCTAAATTTCTATTATTTATGCCAACAATATCTGCATTAGTTTTACATGCATTTTCAAATTCTTTTGTGGTATGTGCTTCAACAATCACTTTTACTCCATTTTTATGCCCATAATCAATTAATTCATCCATTTCGGGTACCATTTTTTTATCAAAAATCGATTGTATGAGTAGAAAATAATCTGCACCTATTTTTTTAGCTGCATCGATTTGTATTTTATCTACTGTTATGTCTTTCATCAACATTGGAATTTCTACTACTTTTCTAACTTTCATAAAAACTTCAGGTGATCCGTCAAACAAAAATGGCTGAGTTAATACGGATAATGCTGATGCACCTCCATTAACCATTTGTATTGCAATATCTATGGGGTCTGATACTTTTCTAATATTTCCTAATGCTGGAGATGAAAATTTTACTTCTGTAATCAAAGGGGCATGTTGTGAATTAATTATAATTTTACCTAAATCCATTCCTGAGTTGGATAATGATTCTGAAATGTTGTAAACTCCATTATCGATTGCTTTTCTTGAATTGTTGACAAGTTTTTCTAAAATATTTTCCATATCATTTAAACTCCTCTAGTTTTTCAGATGCATGATTTTCTTTTGTAAACTGTTTTAATTTATCAAATGCTTTTCCATTATCTATTGTCTGTCGAGCTAATTCTATCCCTTCTTCAAATTTATTACAGATTCCTCCTACAAGAAGTCCTCCTGCAGCATTTAGTATTGTAATTTCTTTCATTGTTTTGTTTGACGTATTATTCAATACTTTAACAAAGGCATCTGTTGCATCCTTTTTTGTAGAAATTTGAATATCTGATATTTTACCTTTCTCCATGCCATATTTGCTCGGATCAATTATGAATTCTGTTATCTCTTCATTTTTTAATAAACATGCTTTATTTTTTGATGTTGTTGATAGTTCGTCCATACCATCATCTGATCTCACTGTTAGCACAGTATCTGAAAAATTCTTTTGCATAATTTTCACAATTCTTTCAATATAATTATCTGCAAAAACACCTATCATTTGATGTCTAACTTTTGCAGGATTGCATAAAGGGCCTAAGAGATTAAACGCTGTTCTTTCACCAATTATCTTTCTAGCCGGTGCAACATTTTTCATTGCAGGATGAAATTTTGGTGCAAACATGAATCCTATTCCTATTTTTTCTATCATTTCTTCTACTACCCATGGGTCTGAATTCAAATCAAATCCAAAGTATTCAAAAATATCTGCACTACCTGATATGCCTGAAACTGAGCGATTCCCATGTTTTGCAATACTTCCTCCTGCTCCTGCAATAACAAATGATGCCGTTGTGGAAATATTGAATGTCTGTAAATTATCTCCCCCTGTACCACATACGTCAATTAAATTCCCATGACATCGTGGATTGATATTTACTGAATACTCGTTCATTTTTGTAAACATTGCACGTAGTTCTTCATTTGTTTCACCTTTGCTTGATAAATCTTTGAGAAATTCGGCAATTGCATCATCATCATTTTTTCCATTTAGAATTTCACTCATCACTGATGACATTTCATCAAATGTCAAATTCCCATTAATTTTTTTCATGATTTTCTACCTTTTTTATAAAATTTGCAAATATTTTTGATCCTTCATCGGTTAATATTGATTCAGGGTGAAATTGAACTCCTTCAATCAAATATTCTTTATGACTTACACCCATCACCTCTCCATCGTCTTCGGCAACTGCAGTAATTTTTAAGGAATTTGGTATAATTGTTTTTTTCCCTACAAGTGAATGATATCTGGTTGCTCTAAATGGATTTTTTACTCCTACAAATAATGATTCATCCGTATGTTTCACTTTACTTGTTTTTCCATGACGAATGTTTTCTGCATTGACAACTTTTCCGCCAAAACATGAAATTATTCCTTGATGCCCAAGACAAACTCCTAAAATTGGTTTTTTTGATCCAAGTTCAGTAATTACTTTTTTGCAAATTCCAAAATATCTTTCATCATCAGGGGTTCCAGGTCCTGGAGAAATAATTATGGCATCATAATTTGATTTTTCAATATCATTTATTGTTATTTTGTCATTTCTAATAACATCTGACGTTACTCCTAGTTCTCCTAATCTTTGAGCAATATTGTATACAAAAGAATCATAATTATCGATAATTAGAAATTTCATTTTGAAGCCTCCTTTAATGCTGTAATCATTGCATTTGCTTTATGTTCTGTTTCTTTGAATTCATTTTCTGCAATTGAATCAAATACAATTCCTGCTCCTGCTTGTACAAACCCTTTATTGTTTTTTGCAAAAATACTTCTAATTGCGATTGCAAAATCACAGCATCCATTAATTGAAAAATAACCTACAGCTCCTGCGTATGTTTCCCTTTTTGTTGGTTCTAATTCTTGAATTATTTCCATTGCTCTTACTTTTGGTGCTCCTGATACGGTTCCTGCTGGAAAAACAGCCCGAAATGCATCATACATGTCATGTTTTGAATTCAATTTGCCAACTACATGTGTCACGATATGTTGAACATGACTGAATCTTTTAATTTTCATTAATTCTTTTACTTTTACAGTTCCATAATCGCAAACTCTCCCAATATCATTTCTACCTAAATCTACAAGCATTGTATGCTCTGCAAGTTCTTTTTCGTCATTTAACAATTCATCTTTTAATTTTTCATTTTTCTCCTCATCGTCAGTAATTTTTCTTGTACCTGCTATTGGGAATGTCTCCACATCGCTTCCAGTTACTCTTAGTAACATTTCTGGGCTTGATCCGATTATTATATTATCTTTCATTTTAAGATGAAACATGTATGGTGAAGGGTTTAACTCTCGAAGTTTTTCATACACTTTGAGATAATCTCCTTTTCCTTCAAATGAAAATCTTCTAGATAAAACAACTTGGAATACATCTCCACTGCGAACATACTCTTTTGCTTTTTTTACAATTTTTTCAAATTCATCTTTATTCAAATTTGGATTGATATCTGACATTTCAAACATACCTACATCTTCATCTGTTTTTTTTATCTTGTCTTTTCTATCTTCATCGTAATAAAAATAGAAAAATTGTTTCTTTTTATTATCATAGAGGATGCCATCATTATAGATTCCAAATTCCATTATTGGTTTTTCTAAATCTCTATCCCCTGGTATATTTTCAAATAATCTGATTGCATCATAGTTGATATTTCCTACGGCTCCTCCCAAATATCGATAAGACATATCGCCTGTTTTTTTTATTAATTTTTTGATTTCTTCTAGAGGTGTATCTGTTTGAATTGTTTCTATTTTTCCATCTCTGGCTTGAATTGTTATTCTGTTGAAGTAACCTTTTACAATTAATTCGGGGTCAAACCCCATGATGGATGTCTCTGAAAGTTCATCTGGGCCTTCTAATGATTCAAACAAAAATGAATGTGTATAATTTCTAGATATTTTGTTGTAAACGTCAAATGGTTGGGTTTCAGTGTACACTAGAGGAATCTTAGAAATGCTGTGTTTTCCAAAGGTGTCCACCCATAGGCATGCTATTAGAATACGGTATTTAAACTCTAAATAGATATTACAGTAAAGTACGGTACCTTTATATCGAATAACCGTGTGCCAAGATTATGAGTCAGTTAGTATATTCTGGAAAATCTGCTTTAATTCAGGATTTTATTTTAAAGACTGAACCTATTTTTTTAAGAACTGATGCACATGAAATGAATTGTTATGTATGTAAAAAAGGAATTCAAGACGGAACATCTCTTACTGCAAAAACTCTTGATTCAAAAAATATAATGTTGTGCGAAAAACATTTTGAATAATTAATATTGTGCCGGTTTTGTAATTGCACCATTTGCTGCGGATCCTACAAGTGATGCAAATTTTGCAAGTGCACCTGTGGTATAATTTGGTGCAGGTCTTCGCCATTGTTCTTTTCTTACAGCTAATTCTTCTTCAGATACATGTAAGTTGAGTGAGTTATCTTCTAATTTGATGGATATTTTATCTCCATTTTTTACCAATGCTATTGGTCCTCCAACAAATGCTTCTGGTGCAACGTGTCCCACCATAAATCCACGAGTTCCTCCTGAAAATCGACCATCTGTAACCATTGCAACTTTCTTACCTAGTCCTTGACCTACAAGTGCTGCTGTTGTAGATAACATTTCTCTCATTCCTGGACCTCCTTTAGGTCCCTCATATCGTATAACTACTACATCTCCTTCATCTATTTCTCCTTTTGAAACTGCTTCAAATGCATATTCTTCTCTGTCGTAAACCTTTGCAACTCCCGAAAATTCCGACATTTCAACTCCTGCAGTTTTAATCACTCCGCCTTCTGGTGCTAATGAACCTTTTAGAATTACTGCGGTACCAACTTCATGTATTGGCTGTTCTACGGATTTTACAATTTGTTGTTCAGGAACTTCTGTAATTGATAATTCTTCTAAATTCTGTTTAATTGTTTTACCTGTTACGGTCATCGAATCGCCATGTATCAAATTTTTATCTAATAATTTTTTCATGATTAATGGAATTCCTCCAATTTTATCTAAACTATTCATTACATAATTTCCCCCTGGTTTCATATCTGCAAGATGTGGTGTTTTTTTCCTAATTCTTTCAAAATCATCATATGTGAGATTAATTCCCGCTTCGTTTGCCATTGCCAATAAATGTAAAATTCCATTTGTAGATCCACCTACTGCATTTAACATTGTGATTGAATTTTCAAATGCCTCAAATGTTACAATATCTAGGGGTTTTATGCCTAATTGAAGTAAATTTGTACAGGCTTTTCCAGTTTCAAATACTATTTTATTTCGTCTTTCATCTTCTGCAGGCGGGCTAGCACTTCCTGGTAATGACAATCCAATTGCTTCTGAAATTGATGCCATTGTATTTGCCGTAAACATGCCTCCACATGAACCTGCATTAGGACATGCTACATTTTCAATATTTTCTAACTCTTCAGCAGTAATTTTTCCTGCATCATATGACCCAACAGCTTCGTAAACATCTACAACCGTTAACTCTTTTCCATCTAACATTCCTGGCATAATAGTTCCACCATAAACGAATACTGATGGTATGTTGAGTCTTATCATCCCCATCATTGTTCCTGGAAGACTTTTGTCACACCCTGCTATTCCGACCAGTGCGTCATACTGATGTGCTCTTACCATTAGCTCAATTGAATCTGCAATAACTTCTCTGCTGATCAATGAAGATTTCATTCCTTCATGACCCATTGCAATTCCATCACTAACTGCAATTGTACTAAATTCTCTAGGGGTTGCCCCTCCATCAGTCACACCTTGTTTTGCTTGTTGAGCAAGATTTGGAAGATGAATATTACATGGTGTTGCTTCATTGCCTGTGTGACACACCCCTACAAATGATTTGTTTAAATCTTCATTTGTGAGTCCCATTGCCTTATACATTGCACGATGTGGAGCTCTAGATGTACCTTCAACAACATTTCTACTTGAAATTTTCATCTTACTTACAATCTATTGATTGCTTGTGCATTTAACTCTGCTAACTGTTTATCAATAGCTAATTGATCTTCATTTCCATATGTAATTAGAATTCTATCATCTTCTTGTACAATATATTTTCGTATATCTTCAACCAATTGTTGATTGATGTAAAATTTTAACGAATAATCTTCATTTGTACAAAACTGTCTTCCGTCAGGGAAAACAAAACAATTTTCATCCGTTGCAATATTCATTGAATTGAATAAAAATTCTAGTTCAACTCCTGTAGAATGTCTGTGAATGGTGTCACCATCCTGATTTTCAAAGTGAATCCATGGAGTTTTTACCTGATAATTTGGGGTTGAAAAGTCAAATTTATCTCCAAAAATATTAACTAACATAGATGCGTGAATGTGTTCTGCTCCCAATTTTCCTGCATTTTCAGGGGCACCTGGAACATTATTTGTAGATGTAACAAACTCATAACAAGCAAATGAAACTATTACTCCAATCATTGATAAGATTCCTAAAGCCTTGAGATTTCTCATTCGATATTGTGATGTTCTCTTGCTTGCAAAACCTTCACGTTCTTCTTCTCTCTTTTCACGTCTATTTTTGCCCATTGTTCATTCCAAATTTATCGACCAAATAAATCAATATCGTTTATACTATCTACGAGTCTATTCATCTGTAATGACCCTATTTACGGATATAATTGAAGGTAAAAGACCTGGCTTCATTTTTTTTGAAGATGAACATCATGTTGCGATTTTAGATAAATACCCAATTGATACGGGCCATTCTTTAATTATTCCAAAAAAGCCATATGAAAAAATTATTGACATGCCAAAAAACGAGGTGGCGGAACTATTTTCTTTAGTCCCTCAAATTGCAAATGCAATTCTTAAAGCTACTGGAGCTGTTGCATTTAGTATTGCACAAAATAACGGCAAGGAGGCAAAACAAATCATTCCTCATGTTCATATCCATATTATACCTAGATATGCAGACAAAGCAACAATGTGGACAAAAAGAGAAATTCCTGAAGATGATGAATTATTACAATTGAAACAAAAAATTAAAGATTCATTCTAAGCACGATTCGGATTATAACGAAGTATTGCCGCAATATTTCCTAAACTACCTAACATTACTCCGTGTTCTGTTTTACCTGAAACGACTTCAACTTTAGTTCCAGTCTTAGCTGCAATTAAAGCAATATAGTCGATAAGATCTTGATCAGTTATTTCTGAATCCATTGTTTTACATTCAGAACAAGCCTTACTCTTCATTTCTGTTTTTCTTGCAATTCTTTTCCCTTGTTCAATAAGTTCCTCTTCCACATTTGAACATCTTTTACATGTCTTTTCAATTCGGCTCATGTGTATATCATCGGAGATAATTATCATTCCTGCAATGTTACTTTTCAACATTTCAATTACTTCTTTTAGGCCATAACTTCCTAGTCCTGAATTTGTATTAATTTCCTGAAATAATTTTTCAATTATTCTTTTCTCCTCCACCATTCTAAAGTTTGATAAAATATCTGAACATTTTGCAAATGCTTCTCTAATTCCTTCTGCACCGGAATATGATGCATCAATTGTAGCAATAATGTTATTTTGTAATCGGTATTCTAAATATTCTTTTTTTACAAATTCTTCTTTTGTTGGACCGGGGCCTGAGACTATCAGTCCTTTTACTTTATAGATATCAATGAAATATTCTCTAGTTATTGCTGCAACTCTATTAAAATAATACTGTAATTCCATTTCTCTCAATTTCTGAAATCGTTTGGCTGATTGTCCTCCTTGTCTATGTTTTCCTGCAACGCCGGAACCTGTTTGTTTTAAAACTTCCAGTTTATCCCCGTGTAATAATCCCCATCCTGCATCTTTTGCATCAATTGCTAATAGTCCGATAATATTGTCATCTTGCAACATATCTTTCAAAATGTCTGTATGAAAATGATCATCGCATCGGTATAACGATGTGGTCAAATCTTTAGGTGGGTCAATCTCATATATTTTTACAATTTCACTTCCTGGCGGTCCTCCCCCTTCCCTTGGAAGTGCACCACAAAATATTACTAATCCTTTATCCGGTGTTTTTTTGTATAGTTTTAATCTTTGAAGTACTTTAGATAATGAATCTACGACATGGGTTCTTGTTAAATCAGATTTTATATTGTCTGCAGTACCTTGCTCTTCTCTTATCTGTGTCATCACTTCGTGAAGTTGTTGACCTTTTGGAATGTACACTGTAATGAGCTCGGTTCCACGACCTGAATGTTGAGTTAACTCTTCTAACGTTTTTCTAATTTTATACATTTTTACAGAATCTACATTCTGAACTTCAAATTTTCCCATTTTCTAATAGCCTCTAACTCAGAATATAAAACCAGTGAATAGTCTAGTGCTTAGTAGATTTTTATGATTTAGCAAATTTTAGAATTTTCTTTATGAAACAAATCTTCTAGAAAACCATATCGAGGCCGTTATCTTAATGCAAAATACAATATTCCTACAACACAAATAGTTAGAAAAACAAACACGAGGCGATATAATATCATCTTCGATTAGTGCCTACTCTACTTCTTTTATTTCCTACTCTTTTTTCTTCTTTCTTTTTCTTCTTTTTGTCTTTGTTTGTAGCCATAGACATATTTCAATTCACTATATCTTAAAACGTCTGTCTAAACAAGACTTAGTCTATGGCTTAATGCGTGGCTCTACTAAGCCAGTGAATATTCATTACTCAGAATATTAACATTAGTGATTGTTCTCACCTTAACGGATTTTTAGTTGATTAATCAATTTTTGAAAATATTACTGATTTTGTTTTAAAATCAATCTTCTCAACTTTGTAACCTGCTTTGAATACTGCTGAATCGCTTGGAACTGGGAGTTTTTCTCCAATTATTTCATTAATTTCTATAAATGTTAGAGTAATACTCTCGGTTTTATCCATTAAGAATTTCTCCAAAGCCACATATTTTGTTTCACTTTCCATAGATGATTTACGTATAAGACGTTAATATTCCATGTCATAATTTATGCCACCCTGATAGATCATTAATCTAATGCCAATATTTTTTAACTTTTTTTAGGGGACATACTATCTAACAATAATGGCTAATTCGGAAGAAAACAAATATGAAACAATATCCATTGAATCAAAAATTAGAGAAGGAGTGTTTCACAAAGTCGTGAAAGATTTAGAAACTGGAAAAGCTGTTTCTTGTTCTTGTAAATGTTGGAGTAAGGGAAATAAACCATGTTATGGTATGAAAACTATCGGTTATGATGGCTAGAGTGTATTAAGTTAGGTAATTTTCTTTAGCAACCTAAGGTGATTATACTTGTTATTTTCATGAGTTTCCGAGTTTTTGAAATGCCTGTTCAAATTTTTCAAATGGCTGTGCCCCAACTATTCGATACAGATCATTATCATTGAATATCAAAAATGAAGGAGTTGCATTGATACCTACCTCACGTCCAAATTGTTCATTATCTAGAACTTTCTGTCTAAACTCGGAATTTTCTAAACATTGGCTGAAATCATCTAAATTCAACTCTACATCTCTGGCAAAACCTAAGAGAACGTTTTCAGTAATCCATCCTGTATTCTCTCCACCCCAATTATCATACAATGTATTGTGGTATTCCCAAAATTTGTTTTGTTTTTGTGCACAATAGGATGCTTCTGATGCCAAAATTGATTGCCCACCATTTAATGGAAAATCTTTATAGATGAAATTCACATTTTCTGTTTCAATATATTTATCATTGATTTTTTTCATTGTTTCATCGTGAAATTTATAACAAAAAGTACATTGATAATCCCCAAACTCAACTATTGTGATTTTGGCATTAGGATTACCCAGCATAGTTGATCCCTTCAATAGATTTTCTTTACTCAAAACTGATGAATTGTCTGTGGTCGGGTCTAAATTAGTGATAAGTCCTACTCCAATAACTATCCCGATAATAATTGGTATAGCTAAAAAATAGATCTTCATACAATGAGCCGGTTTTTAATTACTTTTAAATAGATAAGTTTCTTCAAAAAATCAATGTCACAGGAACAAACTACAATTACTACTTCTGGTGTTTCTAAAATTGCAATTGCTGTATTGGCCATTGTATTTGGATTTGGCTTGTTTGTAGTGGGCTTTGATCAAGGACATATTTTCAGTGTAGTTATGGGTGAACAAGCATTTGATGAAATGTTCATACACGAATTAACACATGACATGAGACATGCCGCTGGTTTTCCTTGTCATTAATTCATTCTAAACTCTCATTCTAAATTCTAAGAATATATAATGCGTCTTAAATATCCTTTATGATGGCAACTTTTATGGCAAAACGAATTACTTTACCTCAATTAAAAAAATATGATGTAACCCAGAAAGTTATTGAAATGTTAGCCGATGCAGAATCACGTGCAATTATTTTCTCTATTATAAGAAAAGGAAAAACTGCCGCAGAACTATCTGAGAAACACAAAATACCTCTAAGTTCCGTTTACAAAAAAATCTCTGATTTAGAGGAGCTCACATTAATTCATGTAGACAGCTGGCAAATTTCTGAAAAAGGTCGTAGATTCAAGGTTTATCGGAGTAGAATAAAGGATGCCGAGATAAGTATAAAAAAACCTGAGGCATCATTAACCTTGACTCCAAATGACGTCAAATAATGTAAAGAAAAGTATTGTTCGTGAAGCGCTTCCTAAGCCAAATATTCTACAATTAAGTGAATATGATATAACACAGAAAATCATGGATTCGTTAACTAATGCATGTCATCGTTCTGTACTGTTTTCTATAACTAAGGACTCAAAAGATGCCCCAAAAATTGCTGAAGAGTTGAACATATCATTATCTGCAGTTTACAAAACTCTGGTAAAACTAGAAGAATTAACATTAGTAGAAATTGAAAAATTTAATTTTGTAGAAGGTAAAAAAGTTAAACTTTACAAGAGTAGAATTGGAAGAGCTGAAATTACATTTGATAACAACGATGCAACTTTACATCTTTATCCAAACATATCTCATGACAATTAATATTCATCCATGTCTGAAATTAATATATTAAAATTAAATTTCAATGATGTCGACTTTTCACATATACGAAATATACGTAAATCTGTTTTTAACACTGAATTAGGAATTTCAGAATCTGAATTATTTGATAAACATGATGAAACATGTGATCATTTTTTGATATTTGATGGAGAAAAAATTGCTGGTTCTGTGAGAATTCGCTCTATAGAAAATGAAATAAAGCTCGAGAGGATGGCTATCCTTAAAGAGTTTAGAGCAAAAAATTATGGAAAAAACTGTATTTTACAAATAACGGAATATTATTCTACAAAAAACTTTTCTCGAATGATATTGGATTCCATCTACTCTGTAAGGGGATTCTACAAAAAGTGTGGTTTTATTGAAGAAGGAGAGATATTCCAAAGAGTTGAAATTGATCACATTCGAATGTCGTTAACGTTCTAGTCTATTTAGAAAACACCCGATTGATTATTATCTCATAAAAAAATGTAAAAAATATGAATGCCGAACTTTCTACAAGTAAACTTCATGACATTGCACACATGGGAATGCGTGCAACTATTGGCGTTATCTTCATAGTTCATGGATTTGGAAAATTCGGAAATCCTGGATTTGGTGGATGGATATCTAGTATGGGTATTCCTGCAGAAATGCAAATTCCTATAGCACTAGCTGAATTTGTACCTGGAATTTTACTCTTAATTGGAGTTCTAACAAGATTATCTGGTGCATTACTATCGATAGTAATGCTTGGAGCGATATTTCTTGTTAAAGGTGCAAGTAGTTTTACAGGCGACAAGGGTTATGAATTTGATTTGATTCTTCTTGCTGCAAGTCTAGTGATAATTGTTAGTGGTCCGGGTAGAATATCTATCTCACATCTAATCAAAAAGATTCCTAGAGCATTACAATAATTCTAGGTAACGATTTTCTCTATTTCATTTTTTTCTGCAGCAATCTTGATTTCTCTTGCAATTCTTTTTCCCATACTCATATTTTCATTGAACAATAATGAATAGTAAGGTGAGCCATCCATGTAGATGTTAGTTCCTGCAACAATTCTTGCTGAAAACTCAAATGATGTAAATTTAGCATTTTCATCATATACCCCTTCAATACAAAATGGGCCATTCATGCCAGGAGATACAACTCTTTTTGCTGCTTCAACAAAATTTTCGCCCATCTTATACACCTCATCCAATAAAGACTCTCTCAAAACTAGAGGACTATTACCAATTACGTTAAATGATGGAACTTTTTTTGATTTTAATTGCTGCTCTGATGGAATTCTTCCTAAACCTTCTATGTCTGATTCATGTCTTTGATCCACTCCAAAGAATTCTAATTCTCCAGTTAACGGGGAGTAGAAGAACTGTAAATAAGCTAAAACACCTGCTGCATATTCTTGAATGTATAGAGTTTCATCTTTTGAGATTACTCCTTCAGAAATTAATTGGTTTCTTTTTGTGTTATAATCTTCTTCATTAGCTGCCATGAAGTAGCCTTTACCTCCTGCCGCACCTTGTCTTTTCACAATTACTAATTTTTCAATATCTTTTGGTTCTGTTACGGGTTTTGGCATTGGAAGGGTTGCTTCTCTCATGAGTTGTTCCTTCATGATTCTATCTGATTCCCATCTTAGAATCCATTTATTTCCAAAAATTGGAACACTAATGGATTCAATTTCTTCAGAACTCATTTGAGCAATTAATGTTCCATGAGGAATTAGTATTGCATCTTGTTCTTTGAGTTTATCTTGTATTTTTACATCTAGTATCTCGGAGAATTTTTCAACTATTATCAATTCATCAATAAACTTGAATCTTCGGTATAATTTCTCACGTTTTTTTTCACAAACAAGTATTGTTTTGAATCCTTCATCTTTCGCACCTTTCAAAACTTGTAAAGAACAGTGTGACCCTAAAGTGGCGATGCTTGTCAAGAGTAATTTTTCTTATCTGATTGGCTTTTTGAATCTATTCCCTAGATAATCTGGTTGACACATATTGAAAGATCTCATCAATTAGCTCAATTTTTGCTTCAGATTCTAGATCTTCAGGAATGGTTTTTGCTAGAAAATCATACATCGATGCCTGATCTTCCAACTCTCCACGCTCTTTTCTAAGAGAATATGTAGCAATAGCACCTGATATGTAGGCAATAGCTTGCTCTCGCGTATTCATATACTATCAATTATACTCTAAAATAAAAATTATAAACCAAATGTAAAATAAACCCAAAAAATTACTTTAAACTAAATGATTGGAACTGAACTAGGGGATCTTAGAAGAACGCATCATTCTACTGAATTAAGTTCACTGGCTGAAGGTACTGAGGTCGTTGTAATGGGCTGGGTTGTAACGGTTCGTGGTCATGGAAATATTGTATTTGCAACAATTCGTGATAAATTAGGAAATATTCAGATTATTACAAAAAGTGGAGAATGTGATGATGACATACGTGAAAAACTATCCCATCTGAAAGAACATTCATCAATTGCGGTAATTGGCAAAACTAGAAAAAATGAAAAATCCCCTACCGGAATTGAAGTAGTTCCGAGCGAAATGCGAGTTTTTTCAGAAGTTGAAAAAATTCCTCCATTCGAGCCGTATGCAAAAACTGTGAAAAATATTGATACACGATTAGAAGTAAGAGCAATTGATCTAAGACGAAATGTTTTACAAAAAATATTTCTTGCAAGAAGTGTCACATTGAAAGCATTACGAGATTATTTTGGAAAAGAAGATTTTGTTGAAGTTAATACTCCAAAAATGATTGCTACTGCTACAGAAGGCGGTGCAGCATTATTTCCAATCTTTTATTACAATAAAGAAGCATTTTTAGCTCAGAGCCCCCAACTTTACAAAGAACAATTGACAATGAGTTTTGAAAAAGTTTTTGAAATCGCCCCGATATTTCGAGCAGAACCATCTAGAACAAATCGACATTTGTCTGAAGCAATTTCTATTGATTTCGAGGAAGCATATGTGGATTATAATGATGTAATGGATAGAATCGAAGACCTAATCAAAAACTGTATTTCAACTGTTCAAAATTTTGTAAAAGAAAACACTGATGTGGAATTTACTGTACCTGAGGTACCTGATAAAATTCCACGCTACAAATATGCAGAATTAATTGAAAAGATGCAGGCTGCAGGAGTCAAGGCACAATGGGGTGATGATTTGTATCCAAAAAACCTACAAAAAATTGGTCTAACTGGGTTTTATTTCATAATTGATTGGCCAATGGGTCCAAAACCTTTCTATGTCAAGGTGAAAAAAGACGATGAAAAAATATCAGAATCATTTGATTTGATGTGGGGTGATTTGGAATTATCTTCTGGAAGCACAAGAATTGAAAAGAAATCTGAATTAGAGGATAGAATGAAGAATAAAGGTATGAAAACTGAAGCATTTGGTTACCATCTTAACATATTTGATTTTGGTGTTCCACCTCATGCTGGATGTGGAATTGGTCTTGAAAGGCTAATGATGGCTTTAACTGGAACTGAAAATATTAGGGATACAACATTCTATCCAAGAGATGTCGACAGACTAACGCCTTAATCGTCCTAGCAAAATAATATCTATGGGATATTTTACTTCAAAACATGGTTGATGAAGAAGAAATAATTCGAGTAGCAGAATTAATGAAAATTGATCTAGAAGAACATGGTGAACACGTAAGCCGTGTAAAGAAAATGCTCGAATATTTTGATATTTTAGACCAAATTGATCTATCGTCTGAAGAAATCACTGCTCAACAAAAATCCTTAAACGAATTACGAAAAGATGAATTTATTCCAAATGATAAAAAACTAATTGAATCATTAAAAAACTTCCGTGAACATTATGTTCGTGCGCCAAAGATGAATTAGATGAACCTTAACACTTCTATTCTAAAATACATCGAAGATGTGAAATCTGGAACTTTTACTGTTGAAGAGTTTACCACTGAAACTTTACAACGAATTAAAGATGTGGATAGTGACGTACATGCATATCTATCATTAAATGATTCTGCAATAAATGATGCAAAACTAATTGATCAAAAAATATCATCTGGAGAGAAAATTGGTCAATGCTATGGGTTCCCTATTTCAATCAAAGATAACATTTGCATCACCGGTACTAAAACTACATGTGCTTCAAAAATATTAGAAAATTTTATCGCTCCATACACTGCCACGGTTATAAATCGCTTACAAAATGAAGATGTAGTAATTACTGGTAAAACAAATTTGGATGAATTTGCAATGGGGTTGACTACTGAATTTAGTGCGTTTGGTCCTACAAAAAATCCTTGGAATCTTGACTATGTGCCTGGAGGATCTTCAGGCGGAAGTGCTGCGTCCGTTGCTGCAAATGAATGTCTCGCATCACTAGGTTCTGATACGGGAGGATCTGTTAGAAACCCTGCTAGTTTTTGTTCAGTTGTAGGCCTAAAACCAACATATGGATTAATCAGCAGATATGGTTTGATTTCGTATGCAAATAGTATTGAACAGATTGGCCCAATGACAAAGACTGTAAAAGATTCTGCATTTTTGTTAAACGTAATTGCTGGTCAAGATGCTAATGATGACACAACAATCGATAACAATAATGTAGATTATCTGGAAAATATTGAAGATGGAATCGAAGGTAAGAAAATTGGAATTATAAAAGAAATGACTACGTCTGAAGGTTTAAGCCAAGAAGTTTCCACAGCTACAAAAGATGCTATATGTGATTTTGAGAGTTTGGGTGCTTCGTGTGAAGATGTAACACTTCCTACCATTCCTTATACTGTTGCTGCATATTACACAATAACTTCAACCGAAGCGGGTAGTAATTTAGCACGTTATGATAACATACGTTATGGTTATGAACTAGAATCTGAGGGCTATGAATACAATTCTTACATATCGAAATCACGGGCAAAATTTGGACCCGAAGTAACACGTAGAATTATTCTAGGAGGGTTTGTACCATCTGCAGGTCATGCCGGCAAATATTTCTTAAAGGCACTAAAAGTGAAATCAAAATTAATCTCTGAAATCAATAAAGCGTTTGAAAAATTCGATTATCTTATTTCACCTACTGCACCTGTACAGCCATTTAAATTTGGAGAAAAAATTGATGATCCTGTAACGCTAATGTTGTTAGATTACAATACCGTTACTGCAAATCTTACTGGCAAGCCTGCAATTTCCGTTCCGTACCGTGTGATTAATGGACTTCCTATAGGAATGCAGATTATGGCAAATAGTTTGAAAGAAAAGTCACTTTTCCAATCTGCATATGCATTAGAATCAAAGACTAATTTACCGGAGGTCCCATTATGACAAAAATAGGATTAGAAATTCATTGTCAATTAACAAAGTTAGAGAGTAAATTATTTTGTTCATGTAAGGCAAATTATAGGGAGTTTGAACCAAACCATAACATTTGTCCAGTATGTATGGGGTTACCAGGTTCATTACCTAGATTAAATCAAAAAGCAGTTGAATCTGCAACAAGTATTGCACTTGCACTAACTTGTGATACTCCTGAAAAAATTGCATTTTTTAGAAAAAATTATTTCTATCCAGATTTACCAAAAAATTTTCAAATTACACAGCTAAATGTTTACGGAGATATGAGTGTGGGCGGAGAGGGGTATGTCCGTGTTGAAGATAAAAATATCAAGATTAGACGTATTCAATTAGAAGAAGATCCTGGACGAATAATTTATGAGGGTGCGTCTGAAAGAACTAAAATCACGCTTGTAGATTATAATCGAGCTGGAACGCCATTAGTTGAAATTGTGACAGACCCTGATTTTGAAAGTCCACGTCAAGTTAGAGTGTTTTTGAATATTTTATCAGATTTATTAGAAAATCTAGGTGTTGCAGAACCTGGTTTGGAAGGTGCAATGCGTGCAGATGGAAATGTTTCAATCGAAGGCGGAAATAAAGTTGAAATTAAAAATATAGGTTCATTTCATGATTTAGAAAAAGCACTACACTTTGAAATTACAAGACAACAAAGTTTGTTTGAAAGAGATATTGAAATTGCTCAAGAAACAAGACATTGGGATGATAGAAGAAAGATAACTGTTAGTTCACGAAGTAAAGAAGAAGATCAAGATTACAGATATTTCTTAGAAAATGATATCCCTTGGGTAAAAATCGATCAAAGTACACGAGATAGATTAAAAGAAAATATGCCTGAAAGTATTAGTTCCAAAAAAGAAAGATATGTTGAAAAATTCGATATTGCCCCTCAGGTTGCAGACATTATTGCATCCGATAGATACTATTCAAAATTATTTGAAAGCGCATACTCTGATCATAATGCAAAAGATATTGCAAATCTAATAACAACTGACGTGATAGGTTTCATCGATACCAAAGAAAAACAGGAGAACTCAAAAATTACATCCGAACATCTGTCCGAGTTGATTGATGCAATAAACTCTAAAACAATAACACGAAATTCTGCAAAAGTTGCACTACAAGAAATTATGAAATCAGGTAAAAATACAAAAGATGTATTGAACGAAATGGATTTAGGTCAAGTTTCAGATTCATCTGAAATAGATACTATAATTTCTCAAATTTTTGAAGATGAAAAACAGGCGGTGATTGATGCAAAAGAACGTCCTGAAACAGTAAATTTCCTAGTTGGTAAAGTAATGCAGAAAACAAAAGGCAAGGCAGATCCTGTTAAAACACTTGAATTGATTAAATCAAAACTAAATCAATGAATCTAATCTTAATAATAATTCCAATTGTAATTTTAATAATTGGAATTGGCGGATATTTTACAATATTCCCTGATGAAAATATTGAAATTTCAGAAAATGAACAAACACTACAATCTGAAAATCTTCAAACATTAATTCAAACAAATGTTAAATCTTTATTCAAAGTAATGGCATATGAAAATGATTTTGAAATTATTGAAGGAGAGAAAATTTGGCGTAATGTTTTCTATGAACTTGATGAATCTAACAATATGATTTATGATAATTTAAAAAATAATAAAAAATCTGCAGTTATCTTTCCAATATTTACGGCCGCAGCTTATTCTGAACCGGGATTTTATACATTTTATCGTGGAGAATGTGATAGGGAATTTCATGGCGTTTTATTTCGGGATGATGATTGTTTGACGGTTAAACTTGAAGAGGAATATAATCCACTATTTACATCGAGTGCTAATGGTCTTCAGGTTCTAAATCTTTTAGATTATGATATCCTAACAGATATTTCAATTCATCAAAATCCAGAAATTCTTTCCAAATACGAGAAAATTATTCTATTACATAATGAGTATGTCACATCTGTGGAGTTTGATGCAATTTTATCTCATCCAAATGTAATCTATCTTTATCCAAATGCATTGTATGCAGAAGTTAATTTTGATGAAGAATTATGGGAAATATCTTTGGTAAGAGGTCACAATTATCCTGAAATCACAATAAGAAATGGATTTGATTGGAAATTTGATAATAGTCCTGAGGAATATGATGTAACATGTGATGATATGAAATTTTCAAAGATAGACAATGGTTGGATGTTAAATTGTTATCCTGAAAATGTGCTTCATAAAAATAAAGAATTGTTAAAACAAATCAAAGACTTCTAAGATTTCATATCATTATGAAAACAGGTTTGTTCTCCCGTATGACATGCTGGACCCGATGGTTCGACTAGGTAAATTATTGCATCTGAATCGCAATCAACCAATATTTTTTTCACTTTCTGTGTATTTCCTGATTCTTCACCTTTCATCCATAGTTTATTTCTAGAACGGCTCCAAAACCACGAATTTCCAGTTTTTTTAGTTAATTCAAGTGACTCTTTGTTTGAATATGCCAAGGTAAGTACATCTTTTGAGTTTGAATCTTGAACTATTACAGGAACTATGCCATTTCCTTTTTCAAAATCAATATTTTCAATTTCTTTTAATGTCATTTTTTACTCCCAATTTGATTTGCAACCATTGGTAGAAATGCACCTACATCCGATACAATACCTAATGCCTGCCACGTTCCCCTATCCATTAATTTTGTTACGGTAGGTTGACTGATATCAATTACAATTACCTTTACGTTTGCTGGAAGCATGTTGCCAGTAGCAATTGAATGTAGCATTGTAGATACCATTATCACCATGCTTGCATCCTTCAAAACTTTCTTGTATTCTTTTTGTGCTATTGCAATATCTGTGATTACATCCGGTAATGGTCCATCATCTCTTAATGAACCTGCTAAGACAAATGGAATATTTTTCTTAATACATTCATACATTATTCCACGTGTTAATTTTTTCTGTTGTACCATTTTCTTTAATGATCCTGCTTTGAATACAGAATTTATGGCATCCATATGATTTCTATGGCCTCTTACAGCTAATGTTCCATCTTTAACCTTCATTCCTAATGACGTACCAAGTGTTGCATATTCAACATCGTGTACTGCTAGTGCATTTCCTGCCAACACCGCGTTTATGTGTCCTGATTTAACTAATTTTGCAACAGAATCAGCTGCACCAGTATGTATGATTGCTGGACCTCCAACCAACACAATTTTTCCACCTTGTTTTTTTGTTCGGACAATATCTTCTGCAACCTTACGTGCAATGTGTTGAGTTGGCCTTTCACTAGAACTACCACTTCCCATGAATTGAAAAACATTCATTCCTTCTCTTGGACGTTCAGGAGTTGAAACTCTAATTCCATCTTCTCCAACTATTACTTTATCTCCCTTTCTAACATCTCTAATTGGTACACAGGCTGCTTTGTTTCCTTTTACTATAATACATTTATCCATCATCATGTTATCCACGTTAATCCATTTCTTATTATGATAAATTGATGTGTGATTGTTTGTAGTGCTGTAGAAATTATCTGGAAATACCATATTTTTTGTAGCTGCTTTTGTTTTACATCCTTTTTGAGTTTTTGTCGTTGCACCTTCCCTGTGTAATGCAGTCATTATTTCATTCAGATGTGAATTATTTTTTCCAATAACTTTTAATTTTGCATAACTTTCATCGGTTTTCAGCTTTCCAACTGAAATTTTCATGACTTCAAATTTACCTTCAAGATCCATAACTCTATCAAAGATTTTTGTTAAAACTAATGAATCGATAAGATGTCCTCTGACCTCTATTATTTTCGAATATTTGTTCATCTTAGTATGATAATTAATGGCATTAATAAAATCTACACAGGTAAAGCTACTTTGCCTTTGTACTCTACAATGTTGTCTTTTTTCAATAATTCCACAATGTTGTCTTTTTGCTCTTGATTAAGACTCTGAACTAGTGATTTTGAGGTACCTTTTGAATCACATATTGCAATAATATATCCACTAGAATCGGTTAACACAAACCCTGATGATTCATCAACTACTGCATAGAGATTTTCTTCACCAACCGGTTCCCAAACATTGGTTTTGTTGTCTCTTAATGCTAAAGCTGGCATTGCCCTGTCATTGGATATTGAGTTTAGATATGCACGTGAAGCCTCTACTCTTTTTTGACCCATCTTTAATGCTTGGAAATATTGCATATGATAGAAATATTATAAATGCGATATAAATTAACAATTCTATGCCCCTTCTAAATACGACAATAATGCGGTTAAATGAAATTACAACTTTAGTTGAAGATAAATCAGATTTAACATCTGAAAATGAATCACTCATAAAACAAATTTTTAGGGAAATTAATGAAAAAGGTGAAAGATACGAAGTTGATGAAATTGAATCGTGGTTTGAAAATGAAGGGAGTTGGAATGTCAAAGATGTTAGAACAAGAATTGTAAATATCTCACATTATTCTCAATCAAAATTTGAACAAACAAACAAGTTTAGAATTATAGATGATACATGTGATGATGGCGATTCATGTAGTTGTGGAAATTAATTAGATTCTATCTGTTTTAACAATCTTGAAACTATTTCTGCATTATTTTCTCGTTCTTTAGTAATTTTGTTCAATCTTGAATTCTCTATTTCAGTCCTAACTTTTTTACTGATAATCTGAAAATACTCCTCATCTAAATCATTATTAGATTGTAGACGTTTTATAATTTCAAATAAAATACCAATTAATTCATTTTGTGCTTTTATTAATTCATCATTATTTTCAGACATAATTGTTACATTGAAAAGTATATTTGTATTTATTTTAAGATGTCCATCAGGATCTTTTTTACATCAGGATCCATTATTTGTTCAACTGCTGAAATAATGAATGGTTTGACTTTTTCAGGATCTACGTCTTTCTCATATATTTTTGCTTGTAGCGCCATCTCTAGTTTATCTAATTCATGTACTAATTTTGCTTCAGGAGTAGTTCTAACTAAAAACTCATCCCAGATATCCCCATAATCCTCTTGAATTTTTTGCGGGAGTGATTCTAAAATTTCACTCATCGCATAATTTTCTAGTTCTGATTTTTTATCATATCCAATTTGATCAGGCATAAAATCTCCAATTTTTGATTCAGCCCAATCATGCAGGATGGCCATTTTGAGAACTTTTTCAGAATTTAGAGACTTCATATCGGATAATACCATAGACATTACAGACATCATGTAGGAATGTTCTGCAACAGATTCTGAATCTTCTAAGCCCACTTTTATTTTCCATCCAGATCGTGGTAATTTTTTTAATTCTGCAATCTGAAAAAAGAATTTAGAAATCATAATTTTCATTTAATTTGTTTTTAATAAGCTTCGTTACTAAGATACAATATTCATAAATCTCTCGTTCCTGAAAAACTCTTCAAATTCTTTATTATTTTTAGATTTATTTTTTAAATTCGGCATTACATTTACTGCTTTTTGAAGAAATGTTAAAAATTGCTCAATGTCGTTTAATTTTAAAAAATTTGATGCCATATCATACAAAATATCGCCATTTTCAGGATAAATATTCAATAATTTTGTGCATATGGAATTCGATTCTACAAACCTATCTAATTTTTTAAAAATACGTAATTTATGATATAAAACGATTGTTTCATCCGGGTTGTTTTTTAACAAAGAATCACAAATCTTTATCGCATCATCATATTCACCTGTTTTTCTAAATATTGATATTTTATTTATTAATACAGTTTTGTCGTTTGGACTATTCTGTAAAAATTCATCATAGCAGGCTAACGCTTCAGAATATTTTTTTAATTTACTCAAAGAGTATCCTTTGTTATTTAATGCGATTAAATTCTTTGGTTCCCGTTCTAAAACTATTTCATATTTTCTAATACATTCTTGAAATTTTTTATTAAGAAATAATTGATTACCCTCATCAATCTCAATCATGATAAATTGTTGGCACCATGTAAATTTTAACATACCCTTAATAGATATGCATAATGAAATTTTTTATGAAAATTTACACAAAAACAGGGGATGAAGGTAAAACTTCATTATTTGATAACTCTCGAGTTTGGAAATCAGATGAACGTATAATGTCATATGGTGCAATTGATGAATTGAATTCATCCATAGGGGTTGCTTTATCTCTAGAATTAGACTCTGAAATCAAGGACATTTTGATTAGAATTCAAAATGACCTGTTTATTGTTGGTTCAGATCTTGCAAATCCAAATATGGCCGATAAGAAAATCAGGACAACGTCTGAAATGATTACATTCATAGAACAAAAAATTGATTTGTTAGAAACTCAATTGGAGCCATTAACTAGTTTCATTCTTCCAGGGGGTGCATTATTAGCATCTATCATCCATTTATCCAGAACAATATCTAGAAGAGCTGAAACTCATGTTGTAGCACTATCTAAAAATGAAGAGATAAACAGAGATGCTCTAATTTACTTGAATAGGCTATCAGATCTAATGTTTGTATTGGCACGTTCAATTAACAATCGAAAGAAAATACCAGACGTAGTTTGGAATCCTTGAAAGGATACGCTTTAATTTCAATTAATTCGCAAGTTTTTCATGCCGAGGTAGCTCAGCCTGGGAGAGCACCACGCTGAAGACGTGGCTGTCGGGAGTTCAAATCACCCCCTCGGCATTATATTCCTTCATAATGAAATATTTAATAAGATGATATTCTGATTTTCATCGAATCACATGGTAGAAAAGAAAAAGACAACAAAAAAAGTTGCAAAAAAGACAACAAAAAAAGTTGCAAAAAAAGCCTCCAAGAGACAAGCTGATTCTGAACCTTTAGATTCAGGAATTGTGATAGTCGAGGATGATCTATCTATCGATAAAGAAAGTGAACTCGAAGAAAGACGTGCATATCTCGAAGAAGCTCGCTCTCAAGAAGCAAGCTCAGATTAGAAATGCTTTTCACACACAGTGTGATGTCTAATACATGAAAGCATTATGCATGATTACTGTAAAACCCGGCATGGTTGATAAAGTAGTTCAAATTTTAAGAAAAAAAAGAAAAATTTCAAAAGACATAATGGTGGTTACAGGAAGGGCAGACATATCCGTTATTTTGAATTCATCAATAGATGAAATTAACAATGTGGTAATTGATTTAAAAAATGTAAAAGAAATTGTTAACACAGAGACGTTAATTGAAGTAGAGGTTGATTTAGGATGGTAAAAGCAGTAATACTTGTAAAATCTCCAAAAAAATTGATAGCCGCAAGACTGAGAAAAATAAAAAAAATAACCGAGTCATTTCCTGTTAGCGGTCAATTTGATGCGGTAGCCGTAATTGATGTTAAAGAATTATTCGAAATTAAAGATGTTACAACAGAGATACAAAAAATTCCAGGTGTAGAACGAACAGAAACCATGGTTGAAGTAAATCCATAAAATCTTATAACTAATAATGATGTTAATGGGGTATGAACATTAAACGCATTGGGAATATAATATTAGAAGTAAAGGATTTGGATACGTCGATTAAGTTTTATCATGACATTTTAGGAATGCCAATAAAGAATGAACGGCGCAATTGGGTGGATTTGGGACAACAATCCGGAGGTACATTAAGTTTACACCCTGCATCAATTACAACTTCACATACAAGTACGTCAAAAGAAAATGGAATTTTAATTGGATTAACTGTAGGTGATTTAAATTCAGCAATAGATGAATTATCTGATGCAAAAATAGAAATATTTAGAGAGGTTCAAGAAAGACAAGCAGGGAAAAATGTAATAATTTTAGATCCTGATGGGTATATGATTTCATTATTTGAACCTGATTTTTCAGAAAATAAAGAAAAACAAACTTCAGGATATGTAGGATTTACACCAGAGTAATTATTTTTTTAATTTTACGTATCAATGTAGTAGTTGATTTAATTTTTTTATTAATTGTAATATAGTATGTTATGCCATTTTTATAAAATAATAAAACATTAATTTTTTTATGAGTTATTAAAATAAATTCTAATTCCCCTAATGTTTTTGATGTTTTCTCTCTTAATCTCATCATAGAGGCAATTGCAAAAAATTCATGACGTACGGAATCTGGTGAAAAAATTGGTTTCACACCAGGCATGATTTTTCCAGATATTGTGCGACCATATTCATTGAAAACTCCTGCATATCGTATATCCTTTGAAATTGATAAAATTTTTTCACAGTTATTTCGGTGCCGAGTGACGATCTTTGCCCAAGATTGATTATTCATAATTGTCTAAAATGGTTCATAATTAATAAACCACATTAAATATTGATTTTTGAAATGAGTATGAATTCTAAAGATAAAATTAATGAAATACTTCATTCAGATGCAATTAATTATCTTGAAACTTCAGAAAGACTAATTCTCAAAAATGTATTGGAAAAAGAGATAATATCCGAATTAGATATTATGAATTTAGATAAAATTCTGCAAAAATATAAAAAATTTATTAAAAATTAGACTGTGATGACTTTTTCTCAGATTTTTCAAGTTGTTTTTTTAACTCAAGGTTTTCTTTGAGCAGTTTATCATTTGCTTCTTTTAGGAGTGAAAATGACTTTTCTTTATTGTATAATGGATGACCTGGAGGGAATATCGATTCAGAGCCATTTAAGAGACCATCTGCATGTTGACGAAACATTTGATTAAAATCTTCAAGGTTTGGAGTTAGTGATGCATTTCTTTTATTAAATTTCTCTCTAATTTTCTGAATTCCCGTAACTCCTGTAGGAGGTCTACTAGTGGGTGGATAACGTACCGAATCTTCAGGGCCGTGATTTACATCGGCGGTGTTAAATTGTGTTTTTTTATGATTAAATAATCCCATATCCATACTATGAGAGTTTTTGAACAATATTTTAGCATTCGTATAGTGCCTTTGTGCTCAAATTGTGAACAAACATCGATTTTTAGTCATATTCTTCTGATCGCAGATCCTTATAGCGATCATAAATTTGGATTGATCCATGCAACACAATAAAGTGAAACGTTGTCTAAAATGCAATAAAATAATCCAAGATGTCGAATTACATAAAATTGTGATGTATGTTGTAGAAGAACAATTTACCGAACACCACTATGAACATGTAGAATGTCCAGACAAGTTTACAGTCTAAACTGAATGATAGTAAACAGGATATAATTCTCCAGTTTCCCTACTATGATACTTCCATTCATTTTCATCCCAAATTTTTTTCGAAAATTCTTTCCTCAATGAAGGA
>Ga0209362_1000835_pt1 | contig 26161 bp, 12 predicted proteins | sample SaaInlV_165m_DNA_FD_184680 | JGI IMG/M metagenome (GOLD analysis project Ga0209362, IMG submission 184680) | Marine microbial communities from expanding oxygen minimum zones in the Saanich Inlet - Saanich Inlet SI037_S3LV_110m_DNA (SPAdes)... | ecosystem: Environmental > Aquatic > Marine >... | reverse complement strand
CATTCTTAAAAATCCCAAGGCCCAATTGCGCGAGGTTGTTTTTGCGGAGCACAATTGGCACGTCTACAAGAACCACGAGCGCATGGTACGCTTTGGCAACTATCTTTATATCCGTAACAACTTCACTGACCAGCCCAACCTCTGTTACGAATCGGATGATCATTACCCCGCCGGGGCTGAATTATGGATGGCTCATGCCGCAGGCAAGACCAATCCAAATCAGCACCAGATATTCGCCAACCCGTGCCCGCCCGAGGAACTCTTTCAAGTCAACGACGACCCTCATCAACTTAACAATCTGGCAAAGGACTCCAAGCATGCGAAGGCCATCGACCAGGCCCGCGATCTGCTCGTCACTTGGACCAAGCAAACGGGAGATTCCATTCCCGACAACCCGACTCCCAATCGTCACGATCCGCCCCGTATCGAGGACGGGGAAATCCTGCCTCCGGGAAAGGCACAAACAAGAAACCCCCACGCCGAGATGCCCGGTGCATCAAACAACGCCATGAAGATCAACCATCCCGGTCCGTTGAAGCTATAGGGAATCAACTATGTCGAATTTAGTTTCAGTATGCATCGCCTTGCTCCTTGGCTTGGCATCTCCCATCTTCGCCAAGGAGCTTCCGGGATTTCACACTTTCTTCCCGGAGTCCGTAGAAATCCGAGCATCGTTTGCCAAGCTTAAGCCTTTGACGAATAGTTTGTTCGCCAAATCACAGCTCACGGTTTATCGTGGGGTTGCTCGCGAGAACCCTGAACCTTCTCCTCCACGGGGTACTCCGAAAGCCAATGAAGTTCGAACGATCATCCGATTTGGACAAACCTTCTACGAAAAGTCGCTTCCGGTGCCTGCGGCAAAAACCCGAAAACCGCTCAGTTTGGTCAAAAACCCACAATCTTTCTCCCAATGGGGCGGATCCAAAGCGTGCGGCGGATTTCATCCCGACTACGCACTTGTGTGGAAGACCGGCGACCAGGTGGTTGAGATGCACCTTTGTTTCACCTGTAAGGAAATCAAGGTTTTCAACGGACAGACTGAGATATATTGCGAAATAGAAGAGGTCGCCTACCAAGGGCTCAAGGATTGGACCCGCAGCTTGTCTTTTTGACAAGCAAACGGGCCCACGGAGCTTGCCATCAATCCTTCTATTTTTACTAATATCCTTACCCAGCGTTAGTTTTTTTCGACTTCAATACAAATAGCGCTAACTAATCGGCCACCATGGAACATACTGTAACCTTTCGCCTCAAGCATCCTTCGGGTTCGCCAAAAGAGGCTGATTTCCTATCGACCGCCGGCGAACTGGCCGGAATTCCCGGGGTGAAAGACTTTCGGATCCGTCGCCAGGTCAGTCCAAAGAATTCCTATACGTTCGGGATATCGATACATTTCGACAGTGACGAAGACTTTCGGGCATACTCCAATCATCCGCTCCATGATGCTTTTGTACAAGAGCACTGGATCCCGGAGGTCGAAGATTTTCAAGAGGCCGATTTTAAAGTCATGCAATGAAGTCCTTCCTATCATATTTCTCACAGGCGACCTGTCTTATTCTGCAGGCCTTTTTCTTTTTTTCCTTCCTGTCCGTTCATGGTGTGGAGAAGGCCAAGTTCTCCCCGCATACCTTTACGCTGCCCGATGGTTATGCCTTGAAGCAGGTTGCCGCTCCTCCATTGGTGAAGCGTCCCATTCATATGTATTTCGACGTCGATGGATCACTCTACGTCACGGATAGCTCCGGCAACACGGACAAGGCCCCCAAGCAACTCAAGAACCCGACTCACCGGGTCTTGCGCTTGGTCGACCGGGATGGCGATGGCACCTTCGATGACTCAACCGTCTTTGCGGAGCGCCTGCCTTTTCCGGAAGGCATCCTTGTCCATGAAGGCTCCGTCTACGTCGGAGCACCCCCGCACATTTGGAAGTTCACCGACACGGATGGCGACCACGTTTCGGATGAGCGGACCGTTTGGTTCGACGGCGGTTCCATCGAGGGCTGCGGGAATGATTTGCACGGGCCCTACCTTGGTCCGGACGGATTTTTCTATTGGTGCAAAGGAGCCTTTGCTCCGCAAAGTCACGTCCTCGGCAACGGAAAGACCTTCAAATCGAGCGCCGCTCATATTTATCGGGCCAGACCCGATGGCAGTCAGCTCGAAGTGGTCATCACCGGTGGGATGAACAACCCGGTTGGCCTGGCCTTCAACCAGTCGGGGGAACGTTTTCTCAGCGGCACTTTTTTCGATTTGTCGAAGCCCGGCAGGCGCGATGGTATCCTGCACGCGGTGTACGGGGGAACCTATGGCAGACGCAACGACCGCGTTCTTTCCCCTCACCCAAGTTCGGGAGCCTTGTTGCCCGTTCTCTCGCAGATGGGCCCCTCAGCTTCCTCGGGGATTGTCATGCCGAGGAACGATGCCTTGGGCATGAGAGGTGATCTGCTCTGCGCTGATTTCAACCTGCGCCGAATTTCACGTCACCGGCTGTCCCGGGCCGGATCGACTTATTCGGCTCAGATGAGCACCTTGCTCGAAAGCGACCAAAACGACTTTCATCCCACCGATGTGATCGAGGATGCGGATGGGAGCCTTTTGGTGGCGGATACCGGTAGCTGGTACATGATCTGTTGCCCGACCTCCAAGGTCGCCAAACCCGACGTACTCGGAGCAATCTATCGGATTGAAAGAAAGAACAACTCTTCCCTCAAAGATCCCCGTGGCTTGGAACTGGATTGGAAAAAGCCTCAGGTCGAGTGGCTGTCCGACAAGCGGCCCGCCGTGGTCAAGCGGGCCATCGAGGCTCTTGCTCAGGTTGGCAATATCGATCGGCTTAAAGAAGCCAAGGCCCGCAAACCCGCCCTTTGGTCGCTCAACCGTATCCCCGGAAAGCTGGCTCGGTCCGCCGTCCGGTCTTTCCTCAAGGATGAGAATCCAGAAGTCAGGTTAGCTGCCATTCAAAGTGCTGCCCTTTGGTTTGATGCGGACGCGGTGGAGCCGCTCATTGGGCTCCTTGATACGGGTGATACTCGTGAGCGCCGATTGGCCGCCATGGCTCTAGGTAGGATAGGGGACCACCGGGCGGTGAAGCCTCTGTTGAAGACAGGCTTGGCCCCGGCAGATCCGTTCCTGAAACATGCCGTTACCTATGCCTTGTATGAGATCGGGGACAAGAGTCTTCCGGTTGACCACCCGATGAGCAAACAAGTTGGGCTGATGTGCAAGGTTGACGAGCAAAGCCCGTCGAAGTATGTTATGCCCGAGATTCAACTGGCCGATACCGTGAAACCGGATCCGGCCAAGGAAGCCCGCCAAGCCAAGCGTCTTGACCAACTTGCCGAATTCCTTCCCAAGGGAGACCCCGTGCGTGGTCAGAAGCTTTTTCACGACGCGGCCAAGTCCCTGTGCATCACTTGTCACATCAAGGGAGACAAGGGGGTGGATTTTGGACCCGACCTGACCCGTATCGGAGCCATACGTAGTGAGCGCGACCTGCTTGAGGCGATTGTCTATCCCAGTTCAACCATAGCCCGATACTATGAGCTTTTGACTGTAAATACCAAACAAGGTGAAGTAGCGGGCTTACTTCGCAGGGATTCCGTGAATGAAATGGTCCTCGGTCCTGCACCCGGAGTCGATCAAACCATTCCTTTCAAAGAGATCAAGAAGGCCAAGTATTCCAATGTTTCGCTTATGCCCGAAGTGTTCGATCACCTCTTGAAACCGAATGAAATCGCCGATCTGGTGGCCTATCTCAAGGAGGCCAAGGGGCCGGTCGATACCGTTTCATCGGAGGATATTCCTCCTCATCATGCAATCGACTTGCCCGGCCTGCATGCCTATGCCCAGAAGAGCATAGAAGCCGGCGAAGAGATTGAGTTCCGGGTGAGCAGCTCTGTGCCATACGATTTGTCGGTGGTTAAGTTGGGAGCCGATTCGGAGAACCGTGACAAGGATCCTGTGTTGCAATCCTTTCGGGTCGAACAGCCGCAAACCCAACCCATTCACCCTGGTTCCTATTTGCACGTGGACAAGGCCTTGCCGGCTGAGCGAAGCTTGTCCGCGTTGACCTTGGAGTGCTGGATCCGCCCGTTTCAGTTGTCCGGTTGGCAGGGCTTGCTTACCCAACACGATTATCCTGAGCGCTGTGGCGTCGGGTTGTTCCTAAGCGAAGGCAAGATCGTATTTGGTACTGGCTCCGGGGGGTCTTACGATGCGGCCGCCTTTCAGCAAACCAAGCCCGGCTTGGTCAAGGCTCATCTATGGTATCACCTGGTCGGTAGTTGGGACGGAAGGAAAAAGCGGATCTACCTCGATGGGAAACTGGTGGCCGAGACCGCCTTTGCCGGTCCTGTCCGGCCGGGCAAGACCGCTTTGCGCATCGGGGCTTATGGGCAGGAAGGAAAGGCCGTGAACTTCTATAACGGGGACGTTGCCATGTGCGCCATCTACGACCGGGCTTTGAACGAGGAACAAGTAAAGAAGCGTTTTGCCGATCACGGATTGAATGTTCCTGAGAACGATCGTTTGCTTGCCTGCTGGCCTTATGGCGAGGAACGCGGCGTCCAAGTTGCCGATGCGAGCGATTTCGGGAGGGATGCCAGAATCATCAACCGGGGAACCTGGATGATCGGTGGACCGAGTTTCAATGCTTCGGCCATCAACCGGCATGATTCGCAGTACGATCCGACCAAGGATGAGAAACGTGGGCACGGGCTCCGTCTGGCATCCGACGAAATATACAATGCCCGTTGGAAGGTGAACCACCGTTTTCGTCTGCCGCCCGATGCCAAGTCCGGTGTCTACGCCGGACGGTTCGACTTCAAGTTGAAGGGAAAGCCGATGCGCTACCATACCTCCTTCATCGTGAGGCGTCCCGAGTCCAAGCCGAAGGCCCCGCTCTTGGTCCTTGTCTCATCGAATACTTGGTTGGCATACAACTCGGTTCCCTTTCCCGTCAGCCATGGGAAGGGCTTGATCAACATGGGCACGGGTGGCTTGGGCAACAGCCACCCCGGAGCGCCCAAATACAGTTTCTACAGCGACCACCGTAACGGGCAGCCCACCTACAAGGTGGGATTGAAAGTGCCTTGGCCAGCGGGTGGGCCGAACAAGACCTACATCGGCGGAGGATACAGCCACCTCCTTAGGGGCGAGCGCTTTCTGCATCTCTGGCTCGACAAACATGGCTACGAGTATGACGTCATCACCGACCGGGACCTCGACCGTAACCCGGAAATATTGAAAGGATACCAGGCTGTCTTGGTTAATGGGCACAGCGAGTACTGGTCGGCCCGCGCTTACGACGGGATGGATGACTACCTGAAAGCTGGCGGAGCAGCCGTGGTCATGTCCGGCAATACCATGTTCTGGAGAGTAAGCTTCGATGAGACCGGCGAGGTCATGGAGTGCCGAAAGTTCGGTGGAGGAATTGGCGGAAGAAGGTTGGCCAAGGTGGGCGAGCTCTACCATAGCCATGACTTCAAGCGCGGCAGTCTGATGCGCTTTTGCGGATACCCGGCATGGAAACTAGTTGGTTTGGAATGCATCGGATGGGGCGGAGGAAATTTTGCGAACTACCAAGTCGAACTGCCTGACCACTTCCTGTTTAAGAAGCCCTACGGGATCGATCTGAAAAAGGGGGATTCCTTTGGGTTCACCAATACTAAAAAAGGGGCGGTCGGACACGAGTACGACGTGCGGCTATCGACTTTGCTACGGGCGACCAAGAACCCCGCCCTGAAGGGGTTGGTGGAACCGGAGGGGATCGTCACCATCGCCAGCAGTCAGAGTAATCGGAACATCCTCGATTTCAATGCCCAAGGGCATCGACCTAGGGTAGGAGACGAACAAACGATTGCGGAGATCATTTATTGGGAACGCCCAGAAGGCGGCCGGGTTTTTCATACTGGATCCATCGCAACCGCATGGGCCATGTACTATGACGAACCCCTGAGTAACCTAGTCCGTAACGTCCTCCATCACTTCAAGGTGAAGCCCAAGAAGTAATCCTCACTTTGCCTTTCCGCATCTCTCTTTGCAGGACCGGCAATGCCGGCCTACTTGTTGAGAAAGATCTTGCTTTGCACGACCAAGTGAACCAAGTCGCGCAGACGGTTTCCGTCTTTCTTCAGTTCGGCCGTGATTTGGTCGATTTCCCCACGATCGCCGGCTTCGAGGAGACGCCCCGTGGCGTAGGTTAGCATCTTCTCGGTCAGGCAGTGGGCGACTTGTGATTCGCGCTCCATGAGCATGGCTTTGAACTCGACGAGGTCCTTGATTTCCCGTCCGTTGGCAAGCACTGCCAAGGTATCGATCGGGGGCGCTTGCTTGGCTTTCTTGTCGACCTTCGGGTAGTTGTCGCGCCAACGCCCGATCGGGTCGAAACTCTCGAGCGCATAGCCCATGGGGTCGATCTTCTGGTGACAACTCCTGCACGCCTCCTGGTTGCGGTGGACCGCCAATTGTTCTTTGAGGGTTTTCACCCCGCGCAGGTCGGGCGAAAGCGGTTCCACGTCGGGCGGAGGTGAGGGTGGGGGAGTGCCGAGAATGTTTTCGAGTACGTATACGCCGCGCACGATCGGTGAGGTGTCCACCCCGTTGGCCGTAACGGTCATGACCGCAGGCATGGTCAGCAAGCCGCCGCGTCGGGTGTCTTCAAGCTTCACCTTCTGCAAGTGCTCGCCCACCACCTTCTGCTTGTAGATCAGTTCGCCGAGTAGCTTGTTCATGAAAGTATAATCCGAATCAATGAAGTTGCGGATCGGACCATTGGTTTCCAAGAGGTCGCTGAAAAACGCATCGACCTGTGGGATCAGGAAGTCCTTCACTCGGAAGTAATGCCCGAAAGGACCTCTTTTGTCCGGCTCCATGCGTCCCAGTTCGTGGAGCTTCAGCCAACGTTCGGGAAAATGTCTGCCAAATGCGGCCGCTTTCGGGTCTTTCAACATCCTCTCGGTCTGACGGCGCAACTCTGCGGGGTTCGATAATTTTCCTGCCCGGGCAAGCTTCATGAGCGCTTCATCAGGCATGGACGACCAGAGAAAATAGCTTAAGCGAGAAGCCAGGGCGAAGTCGTTGAGCTCCCCTTGATTCTGCCGTAGGTATACGAAGTCGGGCGAACAGAGAATGGCGGAGTAAGCGCCTTTCATCGATTCCTGTTTCGAGTTTCCATCCGCTATCAGTTGTTCCGCCAGGTCGACGAAAGTATCCATCTCCCCAAGCGCGACCGGCCGCCGGTAGGCCCGCTCGGCGAAGGCGTGGAAGAGCTTTTTCAGGTCCACCTCTTCGATCGGACCCGTTCCGTACAGGGCGGTGTGGCTTTGGGGCGGCCACGCTTGGGGCATGGGTTCGATACGGTAGCTGTGTACCCGCAGAGTCGGTCCCAGATAGCCTTTCTTGAACAGTACGGCAGCGACCTCCTTCTTGAATTCTTTCTGCTTGCGGTCGATCTTCTCGTATTCCGTCGGATACCATTGTTCGAGCAGGATGTGCCACGCATTGTGCCGGAACCAGGGACCGTTCTCCCAACCGATCCAAGTACTCCACGGGTTGTCAATCCAGGTCTCGAAGGAGAAGGTCCGCTTCTTCCCATCGCCAGGCAAGGTCCAGCTTTTGACACGGTGGTGCCGCGCCCCGCGCTTGTGCTCATTGCGCTGCAGGTAGAGACCGATCTCGAATGGTTCTTCGGAATTTTGGCGGCCCTGATGAATAAGACCTCCCTCGCGGACCGTCCAGTTGCCCCATGCATCGGGCTTCGGGTTGTGGGCGGAGACCTCTACGGTGATCCTGTAGTTGGCCGGCCGGCGTATCCCGCCGATATACTTGTCCGGACCGATCCGGTTGTAGCGGTCCCAGCGCTGAAAGACCTCGTCGTAGGTCTCGTTCTTGTCCCGCTGATATTTACCTAGGCTTCCGCCGGCCAGAGCCTTGGTGCAAATCGGCGCGGTGAAGGTTTCCGCTTCAAAAGGTTTTTGCGGCTCGTTGTAAGTCGCCATCTCGATCGTCTCTTCCGCGGCCCCAATAAGCATCTTTAGGAGGAAGTCAGACATCACCAGTTGCTGTCCGATGTTGTCGAAACCCTCCGCCTCTTCATCGTCCTGAAAACTCCGGGTCGGTTCGATCGTCTTCTGTGCGGTGATACCGTTGCCGTTGAAGTCGTAAAGCCCAGAGACCACGGTTGGTTCGAAATCGGGATGATTGACGTAGAACAGGTCACGCAGCGTGTTGCGCAACTCGAATTTGTTGAGCCGCCGGATAACCGCCTGTCCACCCGTGCTCTTGCGGGCCGCGTAGGCCTTTTGCAAAACGGAGGTAAGACCCTTGATCACCAGAGCATTTTCCTCAAAAGGAGGCTGGGGCTGCTTCTTCGGTGGCATCTCTCCGAGGTTGAGTTGATCAAGAATGCCCTGCCAGGCCTCGAGTGTATGCAGTTCGGAAAGATTGGTCCCGAGCGTGTCGAAGCGCAACTCGCCCTTTTGTTTTTCCGATCCGTGGCACTCGAAGCAGTGTGCCTTGAGAAAGGGTCTGTGTGCCTCCAGTTTCGGATCGGCCTTGCACAAGGAAGCAAAACTCAAAAGAAATGAAAATCCGAGAACTTGTATTTTCACAATTCCCATTTGCCTTTCGCTCCCTTGTATTTTGGTGCGAAAAACCTAGGCCGATTTTAACCCCAGTCCGGTAAGCGTTCCGGTGCTCGTACCGAAGCGGTCCACCTCCAGGCCAAAGTTCTGCAGCATCGATAACAAAAGGTTGCATGCTTTCACCCGTTCGAATTTCCCCTCGGGCAACACGACGTGCTCGCCCAGTTTGAATCCGCCCCCGGCGAGTACAAGTGGCATGTTTTTGCACGAATGGGTGCCGGTCGCCATGCCGCAGCCGAAAAGAATCATGGTGTGGTCGAAAAGCGTGCCCCCGTTGATCGGGTCTTCCTTCCCCTTCAGCAGATCGATGAGGTAAGCCATTTGCGCGATTTGGTTGCTCTCGATCTTCTTTAATGCGTCGGTATGGTCCGGGCGTTCTCCATGATGAGAGAAGCCATGATAACCTCCCTGCAGACCGAAGTCCCCATTGGCAAACCCACTGGCGAGCGTCATGATGCGCGTGGAATCGGTTTCGATCGCCAGGGCCATCAACTCCACCATGATCTTCATTTCATCCGCGGTCTGCGGTTGGGGGCGCGGTTCCTCCATTTCGGTCGCAGGCTTCGGCCGGTCGAGCCAAGGTTCTTGCAAATCGATCTTCTTTTCCAGGCTGCGAACGGAATCCAGGTATTCAGCGAACTTCTGTTGATCCTGTTTTCCCAATTCACGGTTCACCGCCTTGGCTTTGTCGAGCACCGAGTCCAGAATGCTACCATGACGCTTGAGTCGCAACCGTTCCTGTTTCCTTGCCTCGGGGGAGTCCTCCAGGAACAGCTTGCGATACATGGCCGTGACGTCGATCGAAGGTACCTGCACGCCCGTGCGGGTGAAACTGGTTTGGTTGCCTTCCTTTACCTTCAGGGTCATGGATGGATAACGGGTCGCGGCGCCGACGAATTCGGCCGCTTTCTGATCCATGCTTATGTTCCCCTCGGGGAAGCTCGATGACATGTCCGGACGGATTCCGTTTAGAAAGGTCGGTACGCAAGCATGTCCCCCGGTCAGGCCGTGATCGAGGTTGGAGAACACGTTGAAATCCTTGCGATGCTTAGCCAGTGGCTGAAGCGTGGGCGAGATCTCGTAGTCGGTCCCGCCGGTTGTGGGAAAGAATGCCTTCTGGTAGACTCCGTAGTTGTTCGACAGGCAGACCATGCGCTTGACGGCTTTTTTGCCATCGGCCGCCCGGGCGACCGGAGAGAGGGATTCCATCATCGGAAGGGCGATCGCCACTCCCCCTGCGCGCAGGAAGTTTCTTCGGGTCAATGCGGTTCTCATGAAAATGTGCGTTTAAAGTGTTACTGGTGAAGAACCTAGATTGAAACACGTGAAAATTGGCATGTCTAACATGAAAAACAGGCCGTCCGCCCTTTTCTGGGGCAAGGCTGACATTTGGACCTTTTCACTTCATTGCAAATACCGAAGGGAGCATTCACTAATATTCTCGATGATGCTTGCATCCCCTATCATACCTTTCTTACCAAGGTAATGCTCGGGTACGCTTTTTGTTAATCACGCCCATTTGATCATGTCTAACGTCATCACCCCTGCCTCCATCCTAATTGCTCTGTTACGCTTTTGGGCTCCATCCGTTCAGGCCGATCAACCCTTGCGGGCCGGTGCCCATGTCGAGGACGTGACCGGTTCCTTTGATTCGTACCTAGTCAGCGGAGGGTTCACCGAGCGCAGGCGCGGAAAGATGAACCCCGGGGATCTCAAGGCCCGCTGCTTCGTCTTGCAACGGGGCAAGGTGAGCATCGCGATCGCCATCGTCGACAGTTGCATGATCCCCCGGACCGTCTGTGACGAAGCGAAGAGATTGGCTTCGAAGGAAACGGGCATACCGACCGACCGGATCCTCATTGCCGCGACTCATACTCACAGCGCCCCGAGCGTGATGGATTACTGCCTTGGGACGAGGGCCGACCCTGCGTATACCAAATTCCTGCCTCCCAAGATTGCCGAGGGTATCGGGCAGGCTCATGCCAAGCTGGAACCTGCCCGCATCGGCTGGAACCAAATCCGGGCACCGGGGTTTACTCATTGCCGCCGCTGGATTACCAGACCGGACCGCATGCAATTCGATCCATTTGGCACGCGAACCGTCCGGGCCATGATGCACCCAGGGTACCAAAACCAAAACTATGTCGGACCATCCGCTCCAATTGACGATCAACTCTCGGTGATCTCCATTCAGACGTCGCAAGGCAAGCCACTCGCCGTGCTAGCCAATTTCTCGATGCATTACCATGGTGGTGGTGGACCGGCGGATTACTTCGGCCTCTTTGCCGACCGCTTGACCAAGCGCCTGGAATCCGAGGGACGCATTCCGGTTTGCGCCATGTCTCAGGGAACGAGTGGTGACTTGCATTGGATGAATTACGGCAATGCCAACAAGGGTTCCAACGTATCCCAGTATGCAGACGGACTTGTCGAGCTTGCGGCACAGACCTTGGTAGGCATCCGCTATCAATCTTCTCCGCCCTTGGCCATGGATCAGAAAGTCATCACCTTGTCCCGACGCTTGCCCAATGCCGAACGCCTCGCATGGGCCGACAAGTTGCTCGCCAACATGAAGGGTAGGCGACCGAAAAACCGACCCGAGGTCTACGCCGAACAGGCTCGGTTTATTGACGAGAACCCGACCGAAAAGCTAGTGCTTCAGACCCTCCGAATCGGGGACCTGGGGATCACCACGCTTCCCAACGAAGTCTACTCGATTACCGGACTGAAGCTGAAGGCCCGCAGTCCGTTTTCCGCCACATTCAACATAGAGTTGGCCAATGGAGCGGCAGGCTATATCCCGCCACCCGCCCAGCATGCCCTTGGAGGTTACACCACCTGGCCTGCCCGTACCGCCGGGCTCGAGGTCGACGCCGAACCCAAGATCGTGGAGACTTTGTTGAGTTCCCTCGAGTCTCTGACCGTCAAGCCTCGCCGTGAGCCTGCCCCTTTCCATGGTGCTTATGCCAAGGCAGTGTTGGCTCATAAGCCCATGGCTTACTTGCGGTGCGAGGAATTCGATGGCGGACGGTTAACGGATGCTTCCGGCAATGGGCTTCATGGCGAAATCGACGGCGTGGTGGCTTATCACCTGCCCGGTCCGGAGAACGAATCGTTTTCCGGAGACTCGCGGAATGCTTCCCTGCAACTAGCCGGTGGAACGGTCTCCGCCACTATCCCCAATGCCCGCAGCTTGTCCTTCTGGTTTTGGAACGGCATGTCGGGCGCGGTGCGGGACAACACGGGAGACCTCGTTGCACAGGGCAAATCCTTTCGGTTGCGCATCGGAGGCAAGGCAGACGGCGAAGCCCGAGGCCACCTCGTTCTTCAGGTTGGCGAAAAGGATTTGAAGGGAACCACCGAGCTTGGTCTCAAGACATGGCGCCAAGTCTTGGTTTCTTGGGACGGTTCCACATTCAACGTTTTTCTCGACGGCAATCCCGAACCCGAAATTCAAGCCGAACTGTCGGGCCAGCCATCGAGCCTCTGGCGCTTGGGTGGCGAACTTCCCTTCGAGGGGCGAATTGACGAGGTCGCCTGGTTCAAATCTTTGTTATCCGGAAAGGATGCCAAGCGCCTTCATTCTCTCTCCGGCATAACTCCCCCGCCTAAGCCTCCGCCTCCCCGTCCTGCGATGAAGCGTGGCTCTACCGATGCGTACGCCAAGGCAGTCATGCAGTCCAAGCCCATCACCTACTGGCGCCTGCGTGATTCAGCCAAGGATAGCGCACCTAAGGCTCGGCATGGAAAGTTTGAAAAAGGCGCTGGTCCCAATGCCTCCGAAAAAGATTCTTTTGAAGGAGGACGCATGCGTGCCGAGGTTGAAGGGATTGGAGATACCTACAGCATCGAGTTCTGGTTTCGCAACAGCCTCCCCAACAATACCCGTCCCGTGACCGCCTATCTTTTCTCTCGCGGACTGGATGGCTTGAAATCCGCCGAGGGCGATCACCTTGGAATCGGAGGAACCCATGCCTCGGCTGGCCGGCTCCTCGTCTACCAGGGAAACCAAAGCAAAGGACTTTTGACCGGGTTGGCCCAACTGGAACCCAGGAGCTGGCACCATGTCGCGATGGTGCGTGACGGCGAGCGTATCCGCGTCTACCTCAATGGAAACCCCAAGCCTGATATTGATGGAAAATTCGCCCGTTCCTACCCCCAAAGCCACCCTCAGTTCTTCCTTGGTGGGCGCAATGACAATTTCGCGAACCTCAAGGGGCGGCTAGACGAGGTAGCTCTCTACGACCGCACCCTGACGCCCGACGAAGTAAGCGCTCATTTCAAGGCTGTAAAATTAACCCCGGTGCCCAAAAAAAAAGCGAGTAAGGCCTCGGCCCCCATGAATCCGGGAGAGGGCCTGAAAGCCATCCACTTACCCAAGGGATACAAGCTGCAACTGGTGGCCGCCGAGCCTTTGGTCAAGGATCCCGTGGCCATCGATTGGGGGCCGGATGGAAAGCTCTGGGTCGCTGAGATGGCGGATTACCCGAGTGGTGTAAATGGCAAGGCAGGCGGGCGTGTCCGCTTTCTCGAAGACAGCGATGCGGACGGGGTCTACGACAAGTCCACCGTGTTCCTTGAAGGGGTAAACTTCCCGGCCGGCATAATGAGTTGGCAAAAAGGGGCGCTGCTTGCCGCGGCCCCGGATATTTTTTATGCCGAGGATACCACGGGCGACGGCAAGGCGGACAAGCAAACCGTTCTCTACACCGGATTCAAGCAGGGTAACCAGCAACTCCGGGTCAATGGTTTGCGTTGGGGGCTGGACAACTGGGTGCACGGGGCCAACGGGAGCCACCATTCCCGGTACACCGCGGGGATAAAAATAAAGTCGTCGTCGGGTCAAACCTTTGAGCTCGGAGGTTTCGATTTCCGGATCCGGCCTGACGAGGGATTACTGGAACCGTTGTCGGGACCTTCCCAGTTCGGGCGCTCGCGTGATGACTGGGGAAATTGGTTCGGTGTGCAAAATAGCTTTCCGCTCTGGCACTACGTACTGGAACATCGCTACCTTTCCCGAAATCCGGATTTCGCTCCGCCTGATCCGCGACGCATACTGACCAATAGTAACCCGCTCGTCTTTCCCGCGAGGCCGCCTCAGAAACGTTTCCACAGCTTCAATCAGTCCGGACGCTTCACCAGCGCTTGTTCACCCGCGATCTACCGGGACGGTCACCTGTTCTCTGACGACAACGTTTATGCTTTCACCTGCGAGCCTTTTCACAACCTGGTGCAGCGTGTGATCCTCAAGCGCGATGGAGAAAGTTTCACCGCCGAACGGGCGGAACCCAAGGATGACCTGGATTTCTTTGCCTCGGAAGATCGCTGGTGCCGGCCGGTCATGGCACGCACCGGGCCCGACGGAGCCCTCTGGGTCGTCGACATGTACCGCTATATGATCGAGCATCCCCAATGGCTCCCGGCCGGTGGTAAAGCCGAAATGAAACCGTTCGAGCGCTCGGGTATGGAATACGGTCGAATTTATCGGGTGTACAAGGACGGGAAGCCTCCTCGTCGCATTCCCCGATTGGACAAGTCGTCCGCCAAGGAACTCGTGTCTCGTCTTGCGGAAAGCAATGGAATCATCCGGGACATGGCCCACCGGTTGCTGGTGCAGCGAAAAGAGGTTTCCGCAACCAAGGCATTGGTTGAGATGGCGGAAAACCATGCTTCCGCCAAAGCTCGTCTTCATGCCCTTTGCGCTCTCGACGGACTGGACCAGTTGAGCGCGACTCTTTTGAACACAGCCTTTCGTGACCCTCATCCGGAAATCCGGCGGCATGCCCTGCGTCTTGCCGAATCACGATGGGACGGCAAACCGGAACTCCTCAAGGCATCCGTCCGCCTCGCCGATGACCCGCATCCCGCAGTCCGCCTCCAAGCCGCCTGCTCGTGGGGAGAATCGAAGAGCGAAGTAGCCGGCCATGCACTGGCCAAGGTGGCGATTCGTGACGCAGGCAACCCGTACATTCGGGCAGCCGCGTTTAGCTCAGTCGAACCTCACTTTGACCGTCTCGCTCAGACCGCCATCGAGCACGGCGTGCTTATCGATGAAGTCCTGAAGCTGGGAGCCCGTCGCAAGACTTCGCTGGACGCCCTTCTTGCAGGCCTGATGAAACCGGGCAAGGACGGATATGAACCCGAACAGTTTCGTTCTCTCGGGGGCTGGCTGAATCACAACCCCAAGGTCTCAGCCGAGATGGTCAAAGTCATGGCCAAGGCCCGGGAAGTTGTTGCTGATGATTCTGCGTCCTCCCCGTTGCGGGCCGCGGCGGTCGGATTGCTTGCCCGACAGCCCGAAAGCTTGGCAGCGGACAAGCGCCGTCTGGCTGATCTTTTGACCCCACGGGTGGCGAGCGAGATCAAGTTGGCCGTCGTGCAGACGCTGGCCAGGGTGGGGGACGACGGGCTACCCGATACCTTGCTCAAGGGCTGGCCCGGTTATCTCCCGCAGGAACGCTCCCGGGTCCTCGATACCCTGCTGCAGCGCAAGGAGTGGACTCGCACCTGTTTGGAAGCAATTGAGCAAGGCGCAGTGGGTCGGGGCGATCTCGATGCCGCCCGCCGTCAACTGCTGCTCAAGCATACGGATCCATCCATTCGGAAAACTGCGGCTCGCATACTGAATTCCGGGCCCTGGAAAGGGCGGCGGGAACAGATCGAGGCTTACCGCTCCGCATTGAAATTACGCGCGGACGAAAAGCGGGGTAGGGCCGTGTTCGATAAACTGTGCGCAGTCTGCCATCTCCCCCCGAAAGGACAACCCATGAACGGCCCCGATCTGCGCTCCATCACCGACCGGACCAAGACGGGTCTTTTCAGCTCGATCCTGGACCCCAATCAGACGGTCGATGCCTCCTATGCCGGCTATTCCGTTACTCTTGCCGATGGCTCTGCCCTCTACGGGCGTGTGTTGTCCGAGACTTCAAATAATCTGGTTGTTCGCCTTCTTGACGGCAGCGACCGGCAACTGCTCCGTCGCGAAATCAAAACCCTCCGGAACAGTGGTCTTTCCCTCATGCCGGAGGGCCTCGAGGCAGGGATGAATCACCAGGAACTCGCGGACCTCATACGTTTCGTGCAGACATTCGAGCGGGACGACAAATAATGCCCCGGTTTTTTGTCGCTAGCCTTCAAAGACACATTTCTTTTTGAGAAAGGGTTTGATTGTAATCATTGGGGATATTCCTACTGTAATCACCGATAATCACTTACAGTATGACCACTTGGTTTAGGTTTCTTACGATTTTAATCTCCCTCTTTATTTTGTGTGGGGGAGGGCTTTGGGCTGCTCCGTTTGTCATGCCCGAAAAGATGGAGGATCTGATGGCGAACTACTGTTTCGATTGCCATGACGATGAGATCAAGAAGGGTGAGGTCCGGTTGGATAACTTGTCGACTTTGGCTCTGAAAGACCGGTTGGATTTGTTAAACCGGGTGCAGGAGCAAATTTTCATCAAGGAAATGCCCCCTCGAAAAAAGAAAGCTCAGCCCAACGATACGGAGCGGGAGCAGTTACATGACTGGATGACCGCGGAGCTTCGTAAGCACAAGGCCTCCAGGTTTGTGGAAAAACTGCGTTACCCCAGCTACGGAAATTACGTCGATCATGAAAAACTCTTCAGCGGGGAGATTACGGACAAACCGTTCTCACCTGCCCGGAGGTGGTTGGTCAGTCCGAGGATTTTTCACGAAAGGGTGATGAGCGTTCTGCGCTTGAGCGATCATGAGAAAAGAGGATTTTCGACCCGCCAGTTTGGCGGAGTGAAGAACCCTTTCTTGCTGCCCGATCGTTCGGGGGTTCGTGATTATGACGTAACGACCTTGGATGGCGGACATTTGTTGGTGATGTTGGGCAATGCCAAATGGATAGCGGGCAAACAAATTTTTGCCGCCCGTCTGAAGACTCCGCAAAAAGAGGAGCTGCTCAAAGGCTTGAGCAGCAAGGACCGATGGTATCCCAAAGTCACGCCCGAGGCCTTCGAGAGAATCGTCCTTAAGACAGAGCCCCCGACGGAGGAGGAAATGAACACTGCGGTGGAAGAGCAGTTCGATTGCGTTTTGATGCGCAAACCGACGGAGGAGGAGCTTGCCAAATACGTCGAACTGTTGCGGTCCTCAATTAAACTAGCGGGAAATTCGGAAGGGTTGCGACAAATGCTCTTCGCCGTCTTGTTGGAGTCCGATTTTCTCTATCGCTTGGAATTGGGAGGTGGCGAACCCGACGAATTCGGGCGGCGCAAACTCACAGCCCAAGAAGGCAGCTTGGCCATCGCTTACGCTTTGGGAGACCGCAGCCCCGACCCCGAATTATTCCAAGCCGCCAAAGAGGGCCGTCTCGAATCCAAGGAAGACTACCGTCGTGAAGTGAAGCGTCTGCTGGCAGACCAAAACTATTACAAAGGCCCCGTAGACCATAAGATCAGCGGGAAGAACATGCGCTCCCACGAAACGTCGCACCCCAAGATCGTCCGCTTCTTTCGTGAATTCTTCGGGTATCCGAAAGCAGCCAAGATTTTCAAGGATATTGAGCGCAGCGACGGTTACTACCAGAACCCCGGACGCGGCACCTTGGGCACCCCCGGGTTCCTGATCAAGGAAGCCGACCGCGTGGTGGATTGGTACCTGAAGAAGGACGAGAAGGTTTTCGAAAACCTCCTGACCACCGAAGAGTTTTTCGTTTACCACGACAAAGACAACGAAACGGGTCGTAAGATCATTGCAGAATGGACGGAAGCCTATGAAAGGCTCAAGGACACGGACTGGAAGGAAAACCCTGAGAAGGTCATTGAGGAGAATCTGGATTTTCTAAGCGCCAAGAAATCCGTTCGTGTTTCGGGTACGAAATCCAAGCGCGAATTTATGCGCCACATGCATTTCTGGGGGGAAACGATCGGCAAGGGACGCACGCCGTTTACGACACCTTCTTTTGCTCATGGCTACACCTACAACCATTCGGTGTTTTACAACCTGCCACCCACGCCAAATCCTTTCCGTTACGGGGGAGTGGAGAACAAAAACCACAAGGGCCTGGACGACGTCGAGTTCTGGGATTACCCAGTCGAGCAACCTTTCGATCTTTCGCATCGGAAAGGTTTGCTTACTCACCCCGCCTGGTTGATCGCGCACTCCTCCAATTTTCATACCGATCCGATCAAGCGCGGACGTTGGATCCGTGAAAAGCTTCTCGCCGGAAGCGTACCCGACGTGCCCATCACCGTTGACGCCCAAGTACCCGAGGATCCTCACAAGACGCTTCGCGAACGGGTCGAGTCGGTTACCGGACAAGCCGAATGCCGGAAATGCCATGAGCGCATGAACCCGCTGGGTTTTCCATTCGAGGTATTCGATGACTTCGGGCGCTACCGCATCGAGGAGCCCTTGGAATACGAGGAACAGCTCGTGGCCAAGGCAAAGAAGAAAAACGGAGCCAACCTTTACAAAACCAAATCCGTACGCACCTCGGGAGCGTTGCGGGGCACAGGTGATTCGAATTTGGACGGCGAAGTCTCCGACCCCTTTGATCTGATCGACCGGTTGGCCAAGTCGGTCCGTGTCCGCCAATCGATCATCCGCCATGCGTTCCGTTTTTACATGGGACGAAACGAAATGATGTCCGACTCGCAGACCCTCATGGATGCCGATCAGGCCTATCTCCGGAGCGGAGGAAGTTTCAAAGAGGTCATTATTTCCCTTTTAACCTCCGACTCCTTCAGGTACCGTAAATAATCCAACATTCACCATGAATACGCGCAGAGATTTCCTTAAGCAATCCCTCTTGGGAGCGGGCGCCCTGGCGTTTGCAAATAGTTCATCCTTGGCTGCCCAACCGGGCAAGCCTCCCATGCGCTTCATTTTCATGCACCGGGGCAACGGTCTTTGGCCCCGCGTAATGGTGCCGCCTGGTCTGGATGAGAAAACCCTCGAAAAGGAAAAGCGCAAGGAGCCCTTCCAGCTCGACCTCGATTCGCACGACCTTCCCGGATGGATGGATCCACTCTCCGCCCACAAGGAAAACCTCACCATCCTACAAGGGCTCTCCGGCAAGATGTGCACGACGGGCCATCATTCCTGGTGTTCCTCGTTGGGTGTGTTCAAAGCCAACGAACGTCCCAGTTCCATCAAGTGGGCCACCGTCGACTTCGAATTGGCCAAACTCTTTCCCTCTCCCGCCGAGCATATCGAGCTGGCTTGTTTCCCCCTCGGAGGTGGCAATGCCCGCGGTACCCTGGACGACGTGGCAACCGGTTTTTCGGCCCGTGGTCCGCAGCAACCCAATTATGCCTTCGGTTCGCCGCGTGTCGCCATGGAGGAACTCTTTAAGTCCGTTTCAACCGACCAGTCCGCCAAGACTCAATACCAGTTGGACCGCAAGGTCCTTGAGTTCGTCGCCAAGAACGAAGGCGCCACGGCAGGATCCCTCGGCGGTTTTGAGAAAGCCAAGGTCGGGAATTATGCCGATTCGGTGGAAGCGATCCGCGAACGCAACCGCAAGATCGACGCCATGTCCGACGTCATCCGCCGGCACGTTCCCAAGCTTGATCCGAAATACCTCGATCCCGACATGACGACCCTGGACCGTCAAGTTGGCCACGCCGAGGTATTGCTCGGGGCCCTCATTTCGGGCCTTACCAACGTCGTGGCCTTCACCGTCGACGAGTTGGGTCACCGCTATACGGGGTTACCCGGAATCGAAGGCGAGAAGGTGAACATGCACGACGTCGGTCACAACAAAGTGATCGGCGGTCTCAAGGCGGAGGCAATCCGTGAGTTAGCCCGTACTCACCACATGACTCTCGTCGATCGAATCGTCACCCGTCTCAAGAGCGTCCCGGAAGCCGGCGGAACGATGTTCGACAACACCATGATATTCTATTTTCCCGACGGTGGTGAAACCCACCATTCTCATGGAACCGAGTATCCCTTCGTTGTTCTGGCCGGTGACAACACCCGCGTTGACTTGCGCCGCCAATACGTTCGCTTGCCCAACTACGGGCAAGCCGGTCACAGCACCCTCGGAAACTTTTACACCACCTTGCTCAATGCCTACGGCAACCCCATCGAGCACTACGGCGCCCTTGATACCGGCCTGACAAAATTCGGCCACGATCAAACTGGCCCAATCAAACAGTTCCTGGCCTAAAAGAGCCTCGAGCGAGGCAAGAGTAGAGATACTATTCGTTCCATGAAATTTCTTCTCATCCTCACCTTTTCCGCCTTAGGGCTTTGCGGCATGCAAGTTCAAGCCCAGTCGGGCGTTCATAAGGGCCAGTACCAAAAGAACCTCACTTACAAGGGACCCGTCACGGGGGATGAGATCATCTACACCTTGTACCTCCCTCCGGGGTATGCCAAAGAAAAGGGGCCTTATCCGCTCATCGTTTTTCTGCATGGGGCAGGCGGGGGCAATAGCTCCTCTCAGGTCATGCAAAGTTACGAGGCGGCCCGCAAGGCGGGCAAAATCGGAAACTTCGCCGTCGTCTTCCCGGAAAAATACGGGGGCACGGTGTGGCGGGACGGGGTCAAGGGCAAACGACCGGAAACCAACGTCCTCAAGGAACTCCTTCCTTATCTCGAAAAGGAACACGCCCTTACCCGGAATCGTGGTGGGCGAACCATCATGGGTTTTTCCATGGGAGCGGCGGGTTCGATCTATTGGGGGGCCAAGTACCTCGAGGTCTTCTCGACGGCAGTGGCTCTGGACGCTGGAGGAGGCACCAGTTTCACCGATCCCAAGGCCCGCAATTACGTGCCTGAATATGGGAAGAAAACAAATGCGATCCAAGAAACACTCAAGTTGCGCCTGGTGCAGGGTGGACTCAACACCAGGAAGTTTCGGGATTCCCTCGACCAGCTGAAGATTTCCTATGACTACTTTCAGTTGCCTAATGATATAGCCGCTTACCCAGCCGGCTCCTGTTGCCTGAACAAGAAAGATCCCAACAGGAAATTTCTTCACAACCCGATTTGCATGACCGAAAATGTTTGGGGGATGGCCACCTGGGCTTTCATCGAGAAGAATACGCAAAGAGGGAAGAAGTAGTTGCACCAACGAGAACCCCTCATAAGCGCAAAACATTCATGAAACGAATGGTAAGAACAAAGCTGCTGCTTTTATTGGGAATGGTGGTGGGTCAGGCGGCCAATGTGTTCGCGCAACCACCGCACGCATATTACTCGGATGTTGTGTTGTCGGCGAAGGGTACTCCTGTTCCAGGGGCATCAGTGCTTGTTTATGAAGCAGAAACCAAAGTTAAAGGGAAATTATTCAAGGGCGAAAGTGCGGGCACAACGAAGTTTGCGTCCTTCCTTGACTTGACCTCGGCGGCGCAAGACGTCTCCTCGACCGGATGGAACCTGTCTGGCCAGCAGGCGTTTGACGACAAGCCAAGCACGCGGTGGTCGTCTGCAGCAGGCGTTTTGCCTCCCTTTGCGCGACCCTCCAGCAGCCACCAATGGATTTGGGTCGATTGCGGAGCGGATGTCCCATTGCGATCCGTTTGGGTCGACTTCCAGAATTCCGCCGCAGTTGACTACACGGTCCGGCTACTGACGGAGGCCCAAGCCAAGGCTTTGGGGTTGAAAAAGAATGGCAAGGCCGGCGGCGGTCCGGAAAAATGGAAGACCATTGCGACGGGTAAGGGTCTACCGAGCGGTGTGAAGAGCCCGAATCGAAAAATGTACGGAGTCGCTGACAAGTGGGACTTTGTAAACCGGACGGCGTTCGTTGCGGACAATACGAAGGGTACTACAAAAATCCATGTTTCCAATCCAGTCGGACGTTACGTCATGGTCGACGTGACGAGGTCGTCTGATACCGCCTATGGAAATGTTTCGATATGGGAAATTACCGTGGAAACTGAAGCGGGCACGACCGAGGTGCCTATAAAGAGTGTGATTTATGCAACGACCACGGACAACTTCATCGAACGGCCTAATCCCATAACTACCGATGCGAACGGCAAATTCCGTTTCTACGTTGCCAATGGAGACTACGATATTCATGTCTCCCATCCCTCTGCTAATTATTCTTTAACAGGTGTCACCCTGGTTAATCCCAACGCTCCGCATAGCATTCGATCGTCTTCAAATGCGCCTCCGCTTACTCTCGTCGAGAGAGGGGAGAAAACGAGTGGAGGGAACAACGCATTGTCACTTGGCCGGACGGGGTCCACGGATGCCAATAATCCCCCAACGCCATACCGGATCATCGTCAATAAGGGTAAACAGGGTTGGGCGCAGACGTTAAACGCCGATTGGGATGAAACAACCAACACGTGGAAAAAACGGACCATCAAAAATCAATCGTATGTGTTTCGTATCAACGGTGAGGATCATTCCCTCGAGTACGGAAACGACTCTTTTACTAGTCTTACGTCGCCTGTCATGGAAACCTTGTTCCGGGTGTCTGCGGACGGAGAGATGTCAGCCAAAGCTTTTAATGGGGGGTACGAAGGACTCGCAATGGAAGTAAAGAATAACACCGGGGGAAATCTAAACCGCGGGAACGTGGTCGTACTGGATCCTTCCGATCCTTTCGGGGTGATCAAACCGCGCAAGTTTGCCGATGAGAATCCCGCGGTGGTTTATAAAAAGGACGGTTCCCGCGTATTCGTTATGGTTTCGGGGAGAATGGTTCCCAGCACGGCAGGGGCTATAAGCATAGGTGATTTACTTGTCACCCAGGGAGCGGGTTCGCTGCAGGCAGTTGCCGCTCCCGCGGGAGTCGATCCTCGGGCAGTTATAGGGACAGTGAGCACCACTTCACGCCTTACCATTATACCTTAGCAGGGAGCATTTCGATGTTAGAACATAATAGCAAATCACTTTCGTCGAAGATTGTTCTTGGTGCCATCGCGCTCCTTCTTTGGACAGGGAACGCATGTGGCAAAGCGAAGCATTACGGGCAGCTCTTTCTCGATACCGGAGCGCCAAAATCGGGCGCGCAAGTCCATGTTTACTCGGGCGCTGCGTTAGCGACTCTTTATAGTGATTCTGAAGGGCTTGTCACACTTGCAAATCCTGTCACCACTTCCAGCGATGGTGTGTACTGGTTCTATGCGGATAATGGTCGCTATGCCACCGTGGAGGAAATCGGGGGTGAAAAAAGGATGATTGATCCCGAGGTGCATGTCTTGGACCCAAGCGATCCTCACACGCTAACAGCGACTTCTGAAGAGGTTGCTTTGACCTTAACTCATATTGATTCCGACGAGGTCGAAACCAGCAGTTCCATTGTGCTTCGCCGTGAGGATGGACCCGAAATCGAGACTAAGGGTCCTTGGCGCATGCATTACGTCGGCAAGGGCAGTGAGCCCGCGCCACCCCGCAGCTACATGCTTCTATACAATACGGAACTGCAAAAAGATGCGGCAGGAAACGAGACGTGGGCACCGCGCGATATCGAAGACGTGTGCATATTATTCAAGACCACGGCTACTGCCGCCGGCGGTTGGGCTGACGGGTATCTGAAATATTCAGTTGCGCCAGCCGGGCCAGCCGGCACTGCTCCTGTTTTCAATAATGCGCTAAACCATGCTCCGGGCGGTCCCGTTTATACTGCCAGCTCTCTGTTAAAGGTTGGCGAAGGACTTGATGAGAACACCCGGCACTTTCGAACCCGCTACCAGGGCATCATGTCTCCTTTCGCATTTAGCACCACCTTTGGCGGACCCTTCTTACCGGAACCGCAAATATACGGTGAGGTGCGGGTGGTCGACCTGGCTAGCGGAGAGTTCAAACTTGCAACCGGCAAAGGAGAACTTCACCCCGTGGTTAGAGCCGTCGGCTTCACCTATTATGCCTCGGCAGGGGAAGCCTTTGTTCAGCTTAAAAGCGGAGAAGTCGTTAAACCAGGTGACACATTGGTCACATCTGCCCAATCGGGATGCGCCGAAGTGGACAATACCCAAATGGATATAAATAGAATTATCGGCTGGGCTGTTGAGAACTCAGGTGCGAAGAGAGCAGGGTTTGTCTTTGTAATCTTGAAATAGGAGGTTTTTTGGTGATGAAATGCCCTCGCATCGTTTATGTCTGTTTAGTTATATCCATAATCTTCTTCATATTGCCTGGATATGGGTACGCAATGAAGACGCATCACGGGCGAGTCGCCGACCCTGTGACCGGAGCAGCGGTCGCGAATGCGCAAGTCTTTGTTATGGTTGCCGGCACCATGAACCTAGCTGATGTATTCGCCGATTCGCAGGGCAAGAAACCTCTTGCGAATCCCGTCACTGCCGACGCAGGCGGACGATACAGTTTCTCTGCTCCAAATGGAAAATACAGATTACGCATCCTTTCTCCTGCAGCAGTTCTTCTGTATGACCACGACGACGTATCGATTTGCGATCCTCGCGAACCACGAACAATTCTCGCGGATGAAACTCAACCTGCATTATCTCTTAATACGATGCCAAGCGGTGGAGAGATAAACTTGCCCTTGATGATCGAGAAACTCGACAATGATGGAGACCTGGTGGGTGCCAGGTGGAGATATCAAACGCATAACACGGAAGTCGGATTTGGTAATTTCTATAACTTCAGGAGAAGAGGAGGCTCTCCTGATTCCGCTGGTTTGCACCACATAGACTCGGGTTCCGAACCCGTGCTGACATGGGGGACTAACGATGGCGATGACGGGATACTCACCATGCCCGGTTTCTACGTTTCCGGCGGCGGACTGTGGATTGGAGATGCGCATTTTGTATCTTGTAATTTAGGACTACCCGTCCCTCAGAGGGACGATCCTGCTGGTGTCGTGGTCTTTATGAATGCACCGGATGGTCTGGTTAAAGGCGATGTTGTTGCCCTGGACACCAGCGCCCGGTTGAGCGTCAAGCCTGTCAGCAAGCGCGGAGAGAAATTGCCTTTCGTGGTAGCGAAGGTCGATGACGCAGGTACCTTTGTTATGGCGCGCGGACTCGCCTGGGCCAAAGTCAGCGGGCCTGTCGAACCTGGAGACATACTAGTCGCATCCCGTCGCTCACTTCATGTCGAAAAAGACAACCGGAATTCAGATCCCAGTCGTTCCTTGGGCGTTGCTGTAAGTCAACGCGTGGGAGATAAAGTGCTCGTTCGCATTGCGCGCATCGGGAATAAATCAACGAAGCGCGGGTCCAATCCTGAAAGGCGGGAGGAATAATGAAAATGAATGCGTCTTTTTACGTACCTCGATTGACCCTTGTCCTGGTTTTTGCCGGGTTCCTTTCTCAGGCTTCGGCCCAGTATGACGATTGGAAACACACGGGCTCGATTTACCTTGTCACGGACTCCGCTGGCGCGGACCTGCCGGCCTCGGCGGTCGAGAAAAACTTCCCGTTGCTGATTCGGCTCAACAAGGAGTATTTCGATTTCACCCAGCCAAAGGACGGAGGCGAGGACGTCCGCTTTTCCTCCAAGGGCAAGCCACTCGCCTACCAGATCGAACGTTGGGATACAAAGGGAGGAGAGGCCGATATTTGGGTGCGGATCCCGACCATCAAAGGAAAAGATCAACAGGCGATCAAGATGCATTGGGGCAATGAAAAAGTTTCCAGCGAGAGCACCGGTGAGCAAGTGTTCCGGACCACGGAAGGATTTGCCGCGGTCTGGCATTTGGGCGACAGCTTGGAAGACGCCACTGCCAACAACCTGGACGGCGTCAACCGACCGGACAAGCCAACGGTCAATACCACCGGCATCATCGGTGACGCCCAGGAGTTCGGGGTAAACCAAATTCTCGTCATCCGCCCGCCCGGGGCGAAGCCGGGCCGTCGGGTGACCTGCATGCCCTCGGGCAATGCCGACCGTACGATGTCGGCTTGGGTCAACCCGACCAGCTTCGAGGGGCGCAACTGGGCTCAGGCGTCAATTGGCGGATGGGGTGAGCCGGAACGGGGGCAGAAGCCGAACATGGGCTTGTCTTATTTCACCATGACCGGAAGAGGGCAGCCCCGCTTTCATCTCTACGGTTTTGATCCAAGGTGCGACAGCCTCTTGCCCCGTGACGAATGGCGGCACGTCGCCCTTGCCGTTTCCGGGGACATGGTCCGCTTTTACGTCGATGGCATTCTGGAGCGGACGATCAACAACAACGGAGAGGAAGTGAGCAAACTCGGTACTTTGAGAACCCCGGCGTCAACGCCCGTTGATCTGGGTGATCATGGAAACGGGCGCGGACCTTTCAATGGTGCTCTGGACGAGGTGCGCTTCGAATCCGTGGCCCGCTCGGCCAACTGGCTGAAGCTCTCATTCGAGAACCAGAAGCCTTTGCAGTCACTGGTCGGACCATTGGTTCAGGCTGGTGACGAGTTCACGGTCTCGAAGTCAAACTTGGTCATGAAGGAGGGAACATCGATCGCCCTGTCCGCCAAAGCGGGAGGAGCCCGAAAGGTCTACTGGGTTTTGCAGGATGGCGACCAGGAGGAGATCCTTGCCGTCGATCGCTTCAACCATACCTTTGAAGCCGGACGGGTGGCCGATGACAAAAAGGTTGCATTACTTTTCAGGGCGGTCTTCGCATCAGGAGTGAAAACCCG
>Ga0209362_1000827_pt1 | contig 26244 bp, 28 predicted proteins | sample SaaInlV_165m_DNA_FD_184680 | JGI IMG/M metagenome (GOLD analysis project Ga0209362, IMG submission 184680) | Marine microbial communities from expanding oxygen minimum zones in the Saanich Inlet - Saanich Inlet SI037_S3LV_110m_DNA (SPAdes)... | ecosystem: Environmental > Aquatic > Marine >... | reverse complement strand
GCTGTCATAAAATATACATATAGACTCTTCATACTTATCCATATAAGATTTCATACATAATAAACCAAATGCCGTCTTAAAATGTTTTGATGGTCCAGCAATCATAGTTAACCCAGAACTAAATCCACCAAAAGGACTTCCAGAAAAAGCAATATTAATAGCAGGAACTTTAGTAGTCACCACATCATTGTTATTCAAATAAATAGAATCTTGCAATACAGAAATTCTATCCTGCAACGTGGAATTCTTCCTCATTCTTTCCATTAAACCCATACACAATCTCCTTTATAAAAAATCATCTAAAACATTCCTACGTTCTACTGACCACCCTATAGCATCCGTTATAGTTTTAATTGGATCTAAAAACGTTTTAATAAACTGAAGTTCATAATTGATATACGTATCTAATTTAAATTCTGGTGGCAACACATCCAACATGGATATGGTGTTATTATGAATAGGATTTGGTTCAGATAAATAACAAAATTTTATCTTATCCCCAGATTTTATTTCTTGATATTTACCAACCAAACCAAGTTCTTTCAATAAATGATTATAAAATAAAGCACCCTTTACATGTATAGGAGTACCCTTTATATAAACATCTCTAGAATTATAATACTTATTAATAGCATTAATACCGCGTGGAAATGATATATCCACTATATTCATTTTTTTAAATTGTTCTTTGAATTCGTCAATAAACTCTATTAACTCATCATTGGTGTTAGAAAGAATTATTTTTAAAGATTCTTTGATTTTATCTCTGCAACATTCAGGTGTAGAACTTCTAACAGCCTCTATACCCATCATCTTTAATTTCGGAGTTGTATATCTAACCCCCTCATCATCATATACATTTAATATATATCTCTTCTTTGCAGTCCATATACCAGCATCGGCAATAACTTCACGGGACATAACCATCTTATTTTCATACCCATACATATAATTATACAAGTCTTTATATGCAGATTCTAACATTGGTTCAAACTTATCACCACATATCTTATCTAAAACATCAACCACTTTATTTTTATTAGATGTATCCAATCCCAATTTAGTCACTAGCGGTTTAAAGTCAACATATAAAGAATCAGTATCAATTGCAATCACATAATCCTCAGAACCAATACCCATTATCTTATTAAGATATTCATTCATATATTTCTCCGCCCACTTAATAGATAACTGACCAGACAAAGTAACACCCTCTGCAACTCGTAAATCATAATATCTAAAATAAGGATTACCTAACGCACCATATAATGAATTCATCATAATCTTAATAGCTAATTGCTGATTATGTAATGAAGAAATCTGATTATCCAACTTACCATGTTGAACACCCTCACGTTGTTTTTTGAGTTTAATCATATTCTTCTTAATAACACTTCGTTCAGAATATAATTTATCAATTACAGATGGTATTACCCCAAGAACATCTGTCTTATAATGAGTGCCATTTGCCGCCATAGTAGATTCAGTAGAACCATACTGCCTATCAAAATCCATCATACTTAAACAACTATCTACATCAACACCACTAGTAACTAACGGCAATATAGTTTCGGGTGACATATTATATTGTTGTAATAACATAGGATATAAACTATTCAAATCAAAAGATACAATCCACTCATGTTTACCAATAAATGGGGTTTTAACATACCCACCAGCAAACGTACTCTTTATATTTTCTTTCTTTGGTGGAGGTACCATTTTTTGTGATGATAAAAGCCGATAAATTAATGAATCCCATATTACAGTAGTACCAAACGCAGTTTCATAATTAACACCACCCTTATATGCAATATTAAAACACAGATCCATCAATTGTAATTTAACATCCAACCTATCTACAATTTCAACATCTTTTATATTATAATCAATATATAATTGAAAATTGTTCGTGTATAAATCATGAAGATCAGTATATTCATGATATTGTAATTTACGATCACCAAGTTCGACATAAGCAACATGATCAAGTCTATATGACTCTAAATTTTTATATGTGAATTTACGATATAAATCTATATAATCAATCTGTTGAATACCGTATATAACATAATATGGATGTTCCTTACCCATCTTTAATGTGGTTCTTTGACTAACCATATTCCATGGTGATATCTTTTTCATAAAAGAGTCACTAAATAATCTAATACTACGATTAACTATATATGGTATGTCAAAAAACTTAATATTCCATCCAGTAATAACATCAGGAACATGTCCATCACTTGATAAAAATTTTATAAACTTACTTAATAAATCACCCTCATCATCACATTTAATATATTCTATATCTAAATGATCATGGATTGAATCCTTCACCGAATATTCACCAAACCCAAACACATAGTATATATTTGAATTATCTTTAACTGTTATAGCTGTTATTGGGAATTTTGCTTGAGTCGGATCAGGAAACCCATCATCAGAATCAACTTCAATATCAATATTAGTTACATTAATTAAATCAGTATCAAATTCAATAACACCATCATGTTTATCATTAATATATTGTGATATATAATTACTCATACCATAAACATTAAAACTATCCACGTTCTCATATTTCTTCATAAACTCATGAGAATCTTTCATATTATCAAAAGATAGTTCTGATACAGATTCACCACTAATGGTTTTCCATGGACTATCAGAATTATTATTATTTGTAACATATAACGTGGGTTTATAATATTCTTTATATTTAACCACATTACCACCATCATCGTATCCGCAATATAATATATTATTGCCCACTTTCTCAACAGATGTATAAAAACTCATAATATACCTTATTTAAATTTAATTATATTTTAACATACGCATTAGACCCGCCTTTAGGTTTAATTATATCTTTCTCACTAGGAACAATAATACCAACACCAAATATCTTATTATACTCATTCAATAAATCAACAACAGGATCAACAATAAACGCAACAAATGTCGCATCTACAACAATACTATCTTTTGCATTAGTATAAGGCATATATGGTGACAATCCAATCCTAGCAGTAGCTGTAGTTGGATCTGAATATGATGCAGCCAATTGACATATGTTTTTTAATTCATATGTACCTTCAGACTCTACAATTTCACCCATCAATTCCTCACCAGATATAAACCGTATAACTTTAATATTACTCACTATTTGTTTCTTCGTCTTTTTGTGCGAAATGTACTAACAAACTTTTTAATTTATTTTCAGCATCACTCAATTTCGACAACCATGAGTCCAACTCATCAGTGATGGATGGTTCGCCGAAAGTTTTATCTGATGCAACTGGATTATCAAACAAATTTTTAATATGTGCTATAGCATCATCTCTCTCATACTCATACTTACGTATCATAGTTCTCATAAACAAATTATTTACATAGTTATTACTCATTACACTCTCCCATTAATTAAATCAATTTTCCCAATCATAAGACTCACCTTCTTTAAGTCCATATTTTCTTGCCATCCTTCTGGCATGTTCACCAACATAATCACCCTCACCATATGTAGAAACAATCCACTCTCTTTCTTCAAGAATCTCTTGTCTCCTTGTCTCACAAATACGTATCACTTCCCTAAGAATACTTCTTACTCGTATAGAAGCGGAATAATTACTTTTTAAAAATTTGTCATTCTCCAACTTGTATTCTTTAAGTAGAGAATCCAACTCATCTTCAACCTTCATATTACTTTCGTTTACCTATATTATACTTTGGTATCAATTCCCATTCCTCTTTCTCTTTATATGGTATCACCTTTATTTGAGATATAGGTGCGTCAGGAAAAACATCAGCTCTAACGACTTCTACTAATCCCCACTCTTCTAATAACGAAACTATCTTATTTCGTCTACTTCTATCATTATCAGTAAAGTCTGAAGGTTTGCCATCTAATAAAAATAACTCCTTAAAATGAACTATATAATACTTATCTTTTTTATGCAGAATATGACATGACTGAAATAATTTCTTTTCTCGTTTTGACGAAACCCCAATCCGTGTCAATGTTTCTATTACTCTTAAAAAATCATCATCCTCTATCAAACTAACTTCAACTAAACTATCTACTACACTCATCATGTCCCTTTACTCCCAATTCAATCACCCTTATACATAATATCCTTAATATAATTAATTTGAGATTCAGTTAAAATTCCAATAATATCCTCAGTTTTCTTATCACTATAACTATAATACTCTTTAACTAACTCAAAATCCTTGTGTTGTGTTTTTTTTGGCCAAGATGTAAATCGTTTCTTTGACCGTATTATATTTAGTAAATAGTCATATTGCATTTTATTATCTAAATGCGGTAGTTTATTCATTTCATTAGCATATAATATAGTATCCTTATACATAGAAAATATTTTATTTACCATATAAGGACTATAATTACTTTCCCATAACTCATCATCAGTGTCTAATAAATTAGTTTTAGTATACGATATAGAATTTGCATAACCTTTAAATAAATCATACTTTTTATGTTCGTTTGACATAAATCACTTCCAATCACAATTACACATCAATTCCGTCAAACAAGCAACTAAATTAATCTCTTGATTAACCACAAATGAAGATTTATACTGGTAGTCTCCCAATATAATTACCGCATCTGGGATTGACTGACTCTCAATATAATTATATAATCCATCATATATCATTTTAAAAACTTGATTGCAGTCAACAGAAGAATTAACAACAACCCATTTCCTCATTTCAGTAAATTTCTTATTTTTTAATGAAACACAAAGATCACTAATATCACACGTTTCTGATATAATATCAACATCAATCTTTCCATCATTAGAATATGACTGCAATTCATTTAACGTCCGTCTCCAATCAGGGAAATGTTTCATAAGTACATCCCTTACTGCGGCAGAATCATATTCAACACCCTCTTTTGTCAAAATTTCACATACTCTATTGTAAAATCTTTTTGCAATTTTAGGTTTTTCCTTATTAGTGATTTTAAATTCAACAACAGTACATCTACTATGCAATGGATCTATTATCTTGTTTTTAAAATTACACGTGAAAATAAACCGACAGTTATCTGAAAATTCCTCAATAAATCCACGCAACGCTGGTTGTGCTGCCCATGATAAATAATCAGCCTCGTCAATAATGATTACTTTAAACCTACCATCCAACGACACAGAAGATGCATACTGACGTAATGTGGTTCTTATACCATCAATACCATTGTCTTCCGTTCCATTTATAAAAAGATAATCATAATCCAACTCTTCACATAGTGCCTTAGCTACTGTAGTTTTTCCTACACCAGGACCACCAGATAATAATAAATTAGGCATAACTTTAGAAGAAATTATATCAGTAAATATCTTCTTAATATCTGGTGATAATACACAATTTTCTATTGTCTTAGGTCTATATTTCTCAACCCACAAAAAATTATCGTTCATAATATACTCCAACCATATTAAACTTTATTATAATATGAATCACTCTCTATAGCTACCCAATATTGTAATAATTCATTCTCATTTTTAAAAGTAGACAACCCACTCCCCTTTTCACTTATACTTGATACACTAATTTTATAAGTACCGTCATATAATTTAAAATTATCAGATTTGAAATATATTTTAAAATCATCAGTAGATTCCCCAACTGGCTCTCTAGACACATCACTCATGCTATTCTTTTTATCTAATGCAACAAAATAAATAATACCACCATCAGTCATTAATGCATAATCTGGTAAAGAATTGATGGTTGATACTTTTTTAATACGACTCAAACTAGCTTCAGTTAAATTTACTGAAAAAAGGACTTCTGGGAATTCCTTACTCTCATCTGTATTAAATTCAGAACCTTCTAATTTAAATGTTTTTTTAGGATGAACTATAACCTTCTCATCTGTGGTTCTAAACTCATATCGTCTATCTTCAGAAAACATCATAATGTGATCATCATGAAATTCCAATTCTGGGTACATCTGTAAATTAGATAGAAATCTTGGTAAATCATATATTCCTATCTTATTTGGGAAGTTTTCTTCTACATCAGAAGATACTATTATATTCCTCATAATAGACATAGAAGTGATTCTATGTCCTTTATTCAACAAAATTGATGGGTTAATTGTTGAGAAATTTCTCAATATTTGTTGCGTTTTTTCACTAATTTTCATAATTAATCTCCTTTAATTTCTCAAGCATCATCATCTGTCTATCTTTCATCTTTATCATCTTTTTCATAATCATCCTTTCAATATTGTAATTCTTCTTAATTCCTTTCGTCCGTCTTACCTTCTTTAATTGCTTTCGTTTCATCATATTTGTCATAGACATTAGTTTAATCCCTCAATTATCACCTAATCAATACAAGTATAACACATAATTACCTATTTGTCAACATCTTTCTTAATAAAACTAAAGTTTCTCTTTTTTTCAAAAGTTATTGTTTTTGCAAACTTATCATAAAGAATATCACCTTTATGAGAAATAATAAAGACATTTCTATCAACAAAACTACTTATTAACTTCAAAAAATCATCAGTACCATTTGTATCTAAGCTTGAATCAAAAACCTCATCTAATATTAACAAATTAGTATTAACACTATTCTTCATCCTTGCAATATCTCTCCATGTGAACAAAAGAGCTAAATCTATACGCATCCTCTCACCCTCAGAAAACGAACTATATGTGAATTTATTACGATTCATAGACTCAATAGTTTCAGAAAACTTAGCATCTAACTTAAAATTTACATAAAAATTCATCTTATGTAAATACACATTAATAAGATGATTAATTTTAGGTAAATAATATTTTATAATTGATATTTTAACACCATCATCATTCAATATTTTAGAAACTAAAGAATAGTGATGTTTATCATTACTTAACTCTTTTTTTCGTTCTACAAAATCATCATACTCATATTCATAGGATTCAAGTTCATCTATCAAATCAGAAGTTGAAACTACATCGGATAATATACTTTTATTATCATTATTTAAATCCTCAATAGAACTTAATAATGAATTGTTAGTCATTCTATATTCTAAACTGGTGTTTTCTAACTCGGAACACTCCAATCGTATATCATTAAGATTAGTAATCCTCTCTTCTACCCGGGATATCTCATCTGATACCTCAATTGACGATGCAGTTATATTATCAATTTTATTAATATTCTCTGATATTATAACTTTTTTATATTCATCACTTATATCTTGTTTACAAGATGGACACTCACTCTTATCAGAAAACCATTCTATTACCTTAGTAAACATATCTCTTGATGCATCCATCTTATATTTTACTTTATTAATACCCTTTAACCTTTTCCTAAATTTATCTATTTTAAAATCAAAGGAATCCCTTAAATCCAATATATTCTTATCCAATCTATCAATTTCAAGTGAATTGTTTTTTAATAATTGTTGTTTTTGAGAAATCTTCTCCTTATTATTATTAATAATGTCAGTAGTATTTTTCTGTTTATCAGATATAAATTTCTTATGTAATGATACTTTATGTTCTAATATGTCAAGTTTACTAGACACTTCCATCAAGTCATTCTTACACAATGACTCCTTATTTTTTATAATATCATTCATATAAGAAAATATCTTAATGTCTAATATATCTTCTATTATATCTCGTCTATCAGAAGTATTTAATTGCATAAATGGTATAAACGTAGCCGAACCCAACAATACCGTCTGTGTAAATGACTTATAATTTAGTTTTAATATACTATCTTCTAAATATTTTTGTGAATCTTTAACTCTCGAATCCTGATCTAATAACCTATCATTAACATATATGTTGAATATACTAGGTTTAATTGAACGGATTACTTTATATTCATTATCACCAATACTAAATTCTATTTCAACTACACAATCTTTACCATTAATAGAATTAACTATCTGTGGTTTATTAATCTTCCTAAATGATTTCCCAAACAACACGAATGTCAACGCATCTAATATAGTAGATTTCCCAGCACCATTCTCACCAACAATCAATGTACTGCCACATTCATTTAAAATTATTTCAGTAAATTTATCACCAGTAGCTAAAAAATTCTTCCAACGAATTCTCTCAAATATAATCATATTTCCCTTAACACATCCATATACACATCATTAATAATATTCTTCAATTTATCCTTATCTACATCAACAGTAGTTCCATCTATATATGTATATACCAATGACATAGTATCATCATCAATAGACACTTTATCATCAATACCGACACCATCTATCATAGTTTCATCAATAATATTAATATCAATCACATCATTCTTATACAACGTGTCAACAAATAAATCAAATTTATATACATCAGTCTTTTTATTAACAATTATCTTAATAAACTTACCATTATAATAAGAAAAATCAAAATCATCTACAGTATCTTCATCATAAAATATCTTCTCAAATATAGTATATGTATTCTTAATAAATTCCAATTCCAATGTATCAGTATCAAATATATGAAATCCACGGTCATCTTTATAATCAGACCAAGTTAATTCATATGGATTGCCCAAATATGTTATATTATCCTCGGTTGACTTATGATGAAAATGACCAGAATATACTTTCTCAAATCTACTAAATATTGATTTTTTAATACCTTCCAAACAACGAATACCACTGTTCATTAAAAACCCAGATATTTCTAAATGACCGAATACTACGGTAGAATTAGTATCATTTAAATGCGATATAGACTCATCATAATTGTCATCATTAATCCACGGACATAAACAAATATCCAAACCATCAAAATTAACAGTATCAATGGACGAATATATCTTTGGTGATAACGGATTATCCACATCAATCAAAGACTCCATAGCATTCACTTTATTAGAATTCTTAAAATATGTATCATGATTACCTATAATAATATGGGTATCTATTTCCATATCCATCAATCTCTTAAGAAAGTTGTTTTTAAAATTATGTAATATATTAAAATTTATAAATTTTCTACGATCAACCACATCACCTAAATGAATTATTGTCTTAATATCACGTGACTCCAATTCTTTAAAAAATATATTATCATAAAATTTCATCATATAATCATAAAATATTAACGAATCATTTCTTGCACCCCAGTGTGTATCAGTTATCAATGCGATTTTCATCAACTATTTCCTCTTGTATAGAATTACTCACTTTATTTTTAACTCTCAATGCTCTTTTTTCATCCTGTAATCGCTCAAAATCATCTAAAAATATATCAATATTTTCTCTATTTTCCATCACAAATCCTAAATAAGAATCTTTAATACTATTAATATCAGCATCACGCATATCATCATTATCAAATACATTTGAATTATATATAGACTTATATTTCACATATAACTGTTTCTTTTCTTTCTGAATCCTACGGATAAAAGCAAAATATATTATTTGAGTGAAATATGAAAATGGATTCTTTGATTTGGATGGATCAAAATTATTAATATATAATAAACAATTTTCAACCCCGTCACTTACCATCTCATCTCTGTATGTATAATTTATAAAATTAGGCCTATAAGATAACCTATCAGAAATCTTCATAATAGATTCACAAATATAATCACTAACTATTGGTTTATCAATTATTTCACCATTCTTATAAGATGTTACATGTTTATTATATTCCACCATCTCATCATAAAGTCGTATATTATCTACATAATGTTCACCTTTCTTTTTCATAAATACTCCTTTATTTACAGTTACAGATACTATTGTAACACAAAAGACTCATCATTGTCAAGTTTAGGAATCGACTTGACAATTACTACTTTTTGTGTTATCATATATCTGTGGTGGGTTGATATTACTTAATTAAGTAATCTTTTATCTTTTTGATGTGGAGTTGAATGATGTAACTCAGTATATAGTTGTGCTAAATATTCTGAATAATGAGTTAATACGTCGGTTGTTGGTTTATTTATTGTAAGAATTTTATCATATGATATATATGTGATTTTATCATTAGTGAAAATATTAAATTCACTTAAAAAGAGATCTTCTCCATCAAATGATAATTTAACAATATCTTCTAAAGATACCCCCATTTTATCATCATCTATAGATAATTTTCCTATAATAAATTCTGATGTCATTAATTGTATAATATGATATGACATTATTTTATATCAATATTATTAATCTTAAATTTAAATTGTTCTTCATTATATATATCTAACCTTTTATAAAAGTGTCTGCATACAAAATTAACATATTTTTTATATCGTAGATCATCTACAATATCATAAAGTACTGCTATTTTATTATTATTACTTTTACGTAAAGCTCTGCCTATTGATTGTAAACTTCGTATACGACTTTTTGTAGGTGATGCAAAAATAATATTATCTAAGTTCTTTATATTTATACCAGTAGAATATGTTCCATATGAAGCTATAATAACAATATTATTTATTAATTCTGCTCTATGTCTTATTTCTTCTCTTTCATCAGCTGATATTCTACCTGATATAAAATATATTTCTTTATCTTTTATTTTATCACTTAATAATTCATATAAGGGGATTCCATGAGCCTCTACAAAATTATACAATATTAAAGTATTACCAATTAAAGATTTAGTTAAATTACTTATTATATTATTTCTTCTTTTATTAGATATAATCCATTGTATTTCTTCATGATATTTTAATTTTCTTACTTCTTTACATAGAGATTCTTTATATTTTAATACAACACATTGTATTTTAAAATCAGATAATACTTTATTATCTATTAATTTTTTAGTAGTAGTTATTCTTTTCACATCTCCAAATAATCCAGTTAATACTAATTTATGAGTATGTGTCCCATCTAATGTCCCTGTCATCCCAAATCTATATTTACAATTAACTAAATTATTCATTATTTTAGATAACGAATTGGCTTTAAATAAATGACATTCATCGCCTATAACCATTCCAAATTTATCATAATAAGATATATTCATCTTATATATAGATTGCCATGTAGAAATAATTACTCTTTTATCGGATTCTTTTGATTGTCCTTGATATATGGTATGACACATTTCATCAACATTAAAACCATAATCTTTAAAATCACTAAACATTTGAGATACTAAAGATGTTGTTGGTACTATTATTAATATACTTTTATTATCTAATTCAGGATGCATTAAATAAAATCGCACTAACGAATATATTATTAAGGATTTGCCAGATGCAGTTGGTGATACTAATACTAATCGTTCATTATTAACTGCATGATGAATTGATTCAATTTGATAATCTCTATATGTGAGAGGTACCCCACCAGACATTGGTTTAATGTATGTTAGAAAATCATTTAAATCTTTTTCTTTGAATTCTAATTTATTAAAATTACCACATGATTCATCATAATTTATTTCATAATTATTAATTTTACAAAACTCGATAATACTATTTTTAAGTCCAGTATATATCTTCCTATTTACTGGATTAAATAATCGAATATTACCATCCCATACTTTACTTTTATAAGTTGGCATAAATTCAGCACCAGGAACTTTAAATGTAAAATAATCAACAAGTTCCTTTAATATGAACATTTCGGTTGAATCTATTTGTAAATAAGATTCATCAAGCTTATATAACGTTATAGAATTATTAATATCCAATACCTGATTCAAACTTTTTCCAATCTATATAATTTTTGATTGCCCATGATTTTGCGTTGATTTGATCTAAGGTTTTATCGATAAATTCTAAAGTTTGGTTGAGTTTCTCAAATTTGAGTTTAAGAGGGACTAAGATTTCGTCACTATCTACAAAAGGTGCCAATTCGGTTTTACTTTTGATTAAAAACCCATGGTGTTCCCAACCCAATTTATTTAACTCTTTGTCTGATAATTTCCCATAATAATATAAAGTACGCAATCCACACATTCTTCTATATTCTATACTTTCAAATATTAATATATCTTTGTATTTTTGTTGATATTCTAACCATTTTCCTATCATTAATTGTGTTGATACAATCGTATTATCAACATCAAGTTCATTAATTTCTAAATCCTTTTTAGCTTCTTGTACCAATTCATTTAAAGATGTCATATATCTTGAACTGTTAAATATGTAAATTGAAAATCTACTATACCTGCCGGATGATTAGTAACTGTATCAGTAGTTGTTAAAGGAATTTCTATTAAACTAACAGGAAACAAATCATAAAAAGACAGCATTTTTATTTGTATATTATTGTTATTATATAATATTAGTTTTCCTGTTGTTGTTGGAGTATCATATCCATCAAGTGATTTCTTTCTCTCCATAAATTCTACATATTGTTCATGTCGTTCAGGGAATCCTAAAGCTGACATCCATTCGTACACTTGAAACCAATTACTTAAATCTTCATTAATTAAAAAAGTAACAGTTAATGTGCCATATGTCAATTTATCACCAGGATGTTTTACTTGCACTAATGGAGTTTCAACTGATACTTCACCAATTGATATTGATGGTATATTGACCATTTGTACAAATCCACTTAATAACGGACATACTGGAACATTTAATTGAAAGGATTGATTATTAAAATAATTTAAATTTGAAGTACCTACTAATTGCATAACTGCCACCATAATTAACTGTATATTATATTTATAACATAAATTTAAATCAAAAAAAAAGGTTACCGAAGTAACCTTTTAATGTTTTTTTCTTAATGATTATTATTATTATAATTTCATTAAGATTGTTTAAAACTTAAGATAATGTCATTAAGTTATCAACTCTAAATAAACGATAATACACGTTTTGACGAGCATCTAAACCACTATGAGTTGTACTTTCTCTACCAGTTGCAAATGGGTTAGAAGCCAAACCATAACGAGTTTTAAAACCAATTTTAGGTTGGAAAGTTTCATGACCAATTGCACGAACCATTTGTAGTGGAACGTAAGGGCAATAGAAAATACCAGCATCATATGGTGAAGTACCTTTATAACCTAAACATACCATTTCATAGGCACCAGCAGCATCAAAATATGGATCAATGTATACACGGAGTTTACCATTTAATACACCAACAAAAGTAGAACCAGTATCATCTGGATCTAATTGTTTATTACCCATTAATGCAGGGTTAAAGTCTAAAACACCAGCCAATGATAATGCAGATGCAACATCTGATGAACAAATCATCATGTTAGCTTTACCACGACGAGTTAAACGAGCAATCATATTTGATTCTCTTTCAATTTGAAATAACAAACCTTTAAATTTCTCAACAGACCAACGACCATCAGCATCACTACTTAGATCAAAAATACCTTTAGTAGTTGTACCACTTGTGGCACCCAATCTAGCAACACCATATACAGTACGAATAACTTCTCTGTTTATCTCTGCAACAATTTCTGTTGATAAGATGTTAGATAACTCAGCCTCTGCGTCTAAACCATGAACAGCTTTTAAATCTTGTGCCAATTCAGTAGTATACTCGGCTTTCAATGCACGACTTTCTGCGGTAACAGTAACACGTTCAATTGAGAATGCCATCTCGTTGAAATCACCACCAGTACCCATCTTATTTGAAGATGCACCAGCAAACTGACCTTCTGAATTACGTTCACCAAGTGTTTCAAGATCCGATACAACTCCACCTTTACCAGTTGTATGTGAGTGTACTACATCATCTAAGATGACTTGATCTACTACGTAACCCGAACCTTCATAAGCACCACCACTTGCAATATCAGCAGCAACTATAGTATACTTCACATTACCAGCGAAAGGATCAGTAGAAGCATGTGCAACTGCAGCTTCATTTCTACCAGAAAATGAGCTATCTACTTCGTCAAAGAAAGTTTCAGGTCTTGTACTATCAGTACGATTAACATAACGTGAACGCATTGCAAAGATTAATCCAGTTGGACCAGACATTGGTTGAACACCTAAGACATCATATGCCATTAAATTAGGCATAGTACGTCTAACTAGTGCGATAAGTACTGGATCCATACCTTTGAACTCACCTTCACCAGGAACTGTTGGACTCATACCACCGCCAACTACGTTAGTACCTTCCGACATTAATAATTGTTCTTCTTTAACAGCTTTTTCTTGGTTTTCCAATAAAATCGCACATACAGCTTTTTTGTATGGGTCAGAAATTGGTGAAATGTTTTCATGATCTAAAACAGGTTTCCATTTGTTTTGTAATTCTTCAGATAAATGCATTTTAGTGTACATCCTATTCTCCTTTTTATTTTTTATTTTATTAAATTATTGTAATACTTTATATATTTATAATTATTACTATTTACATCTTGACAATGTGCTTGTATAATGCGTCATCACGCTATTTTCTTGTGATTCATTAAGTTCTTTCACAATAGGAGAATCTTCAATAGCAGTGTCTAATGCAGTTTCTTCCAATATATTACTTTCAGTAAGAGTATCTTCTTTAGAAAAATAACTTTCAATAATAATATTTATTTTATCATTGAATTTTTCTACTGATGAAAATTCTAAATTCTCACTTAATTTCTTAACCTTTTCAGTTTGAGTTAATGTCAACCCTTCAGTTAATTTATTTATAATAGCATCACGTTGAGATACCATTATTTGTTCTGTTAATTTAATATTTTTCTCAATTTGAATATTTAATTCAGATTCTAAACGTTTTTCATTTTCTTTAGATTCTTCATATATATCTAATTTTTCTGTAGGAATATCAATGTAGTTTGTTTCAAACACATCTTTAAGTCCTGATATAAAATTTTCTAGAATAGATGATTTAATTCCACTTTCTATTGCTATTTTATTTTCAGTAACCCATTCTTCTACTGCATATGTTAAATACTTATTCATATCTTCTATTAATTCGATATGCATATTTTCAGTAACAGTTGATAATTCAGAATCATATTTTTCTTTATATTTTGATTCAATAAGTTCAATATGTTCATTAATTTTTGTTAAAACAGCAGTTTCATATATACCTTTTACCTTCTCTTTGTATTCATCAGAAAAGTCATGTCCAGATAAAAGAGCATCAGTATCTTCAGAAGTGTCTATATCTTCAGCTGTCAGTTTAACAGAAATATCTTCTACTACTTCTTCTGTATCTTCTACTACTTCTTCTGTATCTTCCACTACTTCTTCTTCTGTATCTTCTACAGTATTACTTGCTGTTGGACTCATACCACCACCAACTACATTTGCATTTTCAGATACTTCATCAGTATCTTCAATATTACACTCTTTAGGTGTAATTAATTCATCTTCTGACTCATCGATGACAGGTTCGTCATCAACAACTTCTTCTCGCAAATCTTTAAAAATAGTATCCCAATCAATATTATCCCAATGAATATTTTTATATTCTTCGAATTGTGTCTTCATTTTGGTCATACTAGTTTCTAAATCTTTAGACGATTTAGATTTTAAAGCAACCTTTAATAATTTAGTGTTATTAAGAATATCAAGACTTGCTAGAGAAGTGGATATTTTATCCTCTAGGATTGTCTCGTCATCTTTACGTTTTTCATTGTCCATCAGTTTCTCCCAATTTTAGTTTTTTTTACATATAATATTTATAATATCTTACAATTTATTTAAAAAATCTTCAAATATTTTTATTTTAGTTTTTTCAATATTTGACATACTTTCTTTTTTTATTAAGTTATGGTAATTATCAATATTACATTCACTAATAATTCCATTAGACCATACCCATTCTCTACCTTCCATAATACCATTTACAAATGCATCTGGTGCTGATGGATCAGCAACTATATCTGCCGCTGTTGCTAAATGAAAATCATCTTGAACAGTATTGAGTCCTTTCTTTTCTTTTATAGAACCCATACCCCTAGAAGATACTCCCAACTTCGCACCTTCATGTATAAGATTTTTAACAATAGACCCATATGGCGTTTCTGTCATAATTTTAGCCTTACCGATAAAATTATTACCATCTTGATACAATTCTTTAATTAAATGAGATACCCGTTCTAAATTAATAGATGGTCCACTTGGATGTCCGAGTTCTCCAAATGCCCTACCTTTATCAATATATTCGTCCGAATATCTTTTAACTTCTTTTTGTAATACGGCGGTTGGATATAACCTACCATTACGATTCTTTATATCTGACTGTAAAAAAATACCTTCAATATACATATTTTTAGATTTATCCTCAATGATATAATTAACATCTTCATATATCTCAGTAATAAGTTTCATATCACATACCTCTTCTTTTATTCATAGAAACTGCTCGTTTTCTATTAGAAGTTGCGGATTTACCTTTACGTTTCTTAGCAGATTTTTTATTTCTTAATTTCAACATAAGACGTTCTTTGGTACTTATTTTAGTTTCTTTACCATCTATTACTTTAAACCCGTCTTTGTTTGATATTTTTTTTATCTTTCGTTCACCATTCCGGATAACTTTTTTTCTAGTTATACCCTCTAGTAATGTATATTCTATAAAACTTTTCATATTAATATCCTTTAAAATCGTTTATCATCTGGTTCTTCAGGTTCATTGTATTGTGCAACCTTCAATTCCTTTTTAATCTCATCATCTATCTGACTTATTTCTTCGTCATTCATCTTTAATATATTTTTACGAATCCATTCATGTGACCAATATTTTCCAATTAACCCTATGTTATCCATATCTGTTATCATGGATATACGATCTCGCAATACCTCAGAATCTTGGATTTCATTATAATATGAATTTTCATTATATATAACATTTAATTCATATTTAATATCTTCCCATTCTTCTTGTGATATTATATTTTTTAATATCAACTGAGTCTTTAATAAATCATAAAATAAATTATCAAACCGATTTCTCAATCTTCTAATAAATCTATCAAATTTCATTTCATCTCTATTTATTTCCGTCGCTCTACCTAATGCCATAGAATTTTCAGATTCTAACCGTGATACCGGTACATTTAATGATTTATATAACTTCTTTTGAAAATATATTATATCATCAATTTCACCTAAATTAGTACCACCCGGCAATGTATCAATCTGTGCAGAATTACCTTCCCTACGAGGGAACCAATAATCTTCAAGCATAGACATATGATTTTTACCGTCTTTAACTTCACCAGTAACACCATCATATACTACTTTATTCTTATATTTATTCATAACATCACTAAGATATTGTTCCGCTTTCATCTTAGGTAAATTACCAACATCTATATAAAATACTCGTCTTTCTGGTGCTCGTGTATATCTATATATAACAGCAGAATTCTCAAGCATAACTAATTGATTTAAAGGTTTTATTGCCTTGTGCAAATGTCCAATTGTATGATTTTTCGTACCATCACGTATCCCTGATGATATGTAACTTATAGCATCCAATTGAATAGGTATCCCCTTTAAATCTATATCTCTATCAATACCATTTTCATTATATACATAATATTCTATTACAGATTCTATTATATTTTGATCATTTTTTTTAACTTCTTTGATCTTTTTAATTTTTCTAGGATCTATTTTTCGTAATTCTTGTATACCTTCTTTCTTTTTATTTTCATCAACAATAATATGATAATATAATCGTCCATCTACATACCAACTTCTAAATATGTCATATCCAAAGTTGGAAAAATCTAATATTTTTAATATTACATCAAACTCTTTGTATATAGTGGTAACCAAAGTATCAGATAATGTAGAATCATCTGATACTTCCATTTTAACCGGACTTGTATCATCTGTTATTACAGATTCAGATACAATATCATCTATGGCTAACTCAACTTCAGCGTGCATAGACATATATCTATATTTGTTAATTAACTCAGAATCAGTTTTAAAAGTATTGTCAAAATTAAAATAAGAACCAGAAAAATTGGCAGAATTAACTACTACCGCATTTTCTGGTTGCTCTTCAGTCTTTTGAACAAAGGATTTTAATTCTTTCTTCTTTGTTTTGCCTAATGTAAATCCAAATAATTTCATTATATATTCACCTTGTTAATCAGTTGGTAATACTAATCCAGATAATGCAACCTCATCATGCTGCTCTTCATGCCAGTTATATGCGAATGTTACTGTATACTCTTCTATTGCATCATTTGTATCCCATCCTAACTCAATAGATGAAATTTCAGTAGGATATGATCCCTTTAAAAAAACAGCAAATGTAGGTTTTAAATCTTGTCCTAACTGGACAACCTTTAATGTTGCCCGAATTTGGTTATTCATGAGAGCATATTGTCCATTAGAACAACATGCCTTTTGCCATGTTGATAATATTTTCCTGATAGAATATTTCTCATCATTCAAAACAGTTATAGACCACGTATCATGAGTTCTATTACCAACTGATTTAATTGAACGCCCCATATATGGAACATCAATTGACCCAATAGTATCAGATGGTATGCTGCTAGCTTTAGCTAAGAATGGAATTTCAGTTGCCATAGTAGTAAAGTCAGTCTGAAACTTATCAATCTCTGGTGTGGTGAAATCATCCCTACCTTGTAATAAACCTGGTATTGAAGAATCTTCACCACCATCACCAACTTCACTAGTTATCATAATATAAAATAGATTTGGTCTAGCTAAATTTGTAGGCCCGGCAACCTTGTTCTTAAAATTATTTAAATCCATTGCCATAAATCACCCCTAACCTGTTTTAGTCCAATAATTATAGGCAAAAGTCACAGTATATTCCTCAATAGAATCATTTGTATCCCATGCTAATTCAATAGATGAAATTTCAGTAGGGAACATATCTACAAATTGATACACAGCACCATCCCCACCAGCTACTGTTTTTTGTGTTACTGTTGCACTAAGTCCTGTCAACTGTGCCCCTGTATTCAACTCTGGATTATTCATAGCAATCATCATATTTTCCAACTCAGTTCTAATACCAAACCCCTCATCATTCAACACAGTGATTTGCCAATCCTCATATGTTCTATTCCCTTGTACTTTCACTACCCTACCCATATATGGTACGTCTACTGAAGCAATAGTAGATGCCGGTATTGATGCAGCTTTAACTAAAAGTTTTGTATCTTGGATAGTTCCGCCAGCAAAACTAACCTCAAATAAATTAGGTCTAGCCCCATTTGCAAACGCCCCTTTAAAACTCGATATATCCATTTTTTTTCTCCTTTTAAATATCTATTATCTGTTGCCAACAACTTCACTAAATTCTACACCATTTCTTACGGCAACAAAATTCAATCGTATGAAATTAATGGATCTACTTGGTTTAATGTATATATCACCAACAAATTGTCCAGCATCAACTACATCTGGTGGATTATTTGTTTCATCACATATTACAGAGAAATCATATACACCTTGTCTAGATTTAACTAAAGTCAAAAACGGTTCAACCATTGCCACGAATTGTGAACGAGTAAAAGTATCATTGAATTCAAATAAAGTATATACTGAAGCTTTAGATATTATTTTTTCAAGCACTATAAATAATCGTCTAACATTAATTCTATCAAACGCAGATGGTCTTGACATAAATGTTTTGTCACCATATAATATAGTACCTTGTCCTGGAAATGATACTATAGGATTGATAGATTTTAAATATAACTTATCTCTATCCATCTTAGTGAAATCCATATATAATTTAACTACATTCTTAATAGTTCCTCTATTAAATCCTGCAGGAGAAAACCATGGATCTTTATCTGTATCAGTTCTAGAGAAAACACCACCCATATCTCCACAAAATGGTACCCAACGATATTTATCATTATATACATCATATTGTCGTTTATAATTAGAATCAGCAACAGCATAAGAAGTAGATATACCTACCGTATCATACCATGCCACGACATTATCTATATCTTTAGTTGCATATACACTTTCTGGTGCAGAAAAAATAGTAACACAGTCTTGACGTGTATTTGACAACTCTATACTATGACGAATGACATTAGTATATAAATCCCCTATCAAATGATATCCACCACTTAATATCATAGAATATTCAATTTGTTCAGGATTTGAAATCACATCAAAACTACTAATAAGTTCTGATGCTGTTGGTGCTTCTGTAGTACCACCAGACAAAACATAAGAAGTATTACTAGAATCTAATGACATATAAACTTCTTTAGTAACTCCATCAATTGTGATTAAATCATTCTTCCATACAAAATTAGTAGGGAATGCACCAGCTTCTTTAAATCCGGCAGGTACTTGTAATGCATATATATATGATGAATTAGCATTAATATAATCAATAAAATTCCTATTTTCAGTACCAGGAACTACTAGAGATTTAGTTAAATTATCAAAAATTTCAAAATTTTCTACAACATTTTGTTTATCGTCTTTAAACACTTCAATTATAACTGCAATATCGTTGTCATCTGTTGGTAATATCGATAATGAATTACCAAGAGGATCATTTAAATATGTAGCACTATCTAACATAGTAACTTTTATTCTGTTACCAAATTCTCCTGGATATCTAGCAGCAAAAACTCCATTTGCTCCATCACCACCTGAATAACTTAACGCTTGTTCTTCTGTTAACATTTGTACCGGATTGGAATCTATATAACTAAATGGAACACCTGTTACGTGTAACGATATCGGAGTAGTACCCGTTATTGATTCTCCTAAATAAAGTTCCGAATATCCTAGAACAGTAGGATATATAGAATACCCAGCATTCTCATTTACCTCAACACCGTCTACTTTGACTTTTATAGCCGTTCCATTAGGTGTTAATCCATCTGCCAAACGAAATGTATTACGTGCTTCCAATGTAACAGTTACACCACCTTCTGATTTGAGTGTATTTGACGAATTAAACTGCCAATCAGATTCAGTAGTAACCACATAACTGCCAGCATTGTGACCATCAGGTAAAGAATCGATAAAACCATCAGCATCATCTAAAATGTTACCGGTATGATTAATTTTAACTGTCGATACTAAACCGGATGCCGTAACGGTTAGAGGTATTCTAAAATCAGCAACTTGACTATCTGAACTTCTAATTCTAAGATAATTCGAATCAGCCGCAACATCTAAGTTGAATCCACCGACAAATAATCCTGTTTTTTCTGCGGTAGTAGTGTAATAATAGTCAAAGCTTTCTTTCAAAAAATCTTTGTAGGTTTGACTACCATCCCAAGCCGCCATAACACCAGCATACCCAGTATCTAAATCAACTATTGCTTTTAAAGATGACCACGCTGATTGTAAATTATTATTGTTGCTTACACCTGATTCAGAAGTGAACCCCAATAATACATCTAAAGTTGGTTTACCAACTGATGTATCTAAAACAAACGTTGGTGGTATAGTGATGAATCCGGTAGTGCTATCGATAAGTGAACCACCAAATACAAAATCTGTTCTAAATGGTGATGTGGCGGTTACTTGTTTAATCCACCCACGACTTAAATGATTAAATGGCAAATTAATTGAATCGGTGGCGGTATTGACCTTTAATGTAATTAAATCGTCAATATCATCTCTGACATTTGAACTAGAATAATTACCTAACCAATCCACAGGGATATGTGCGTTTAATTGCCATGTTCCTGGAGTAGTAGATGTCAATTCCGCATCTACTAAATCCCCGACTAATTCTCCTAATGGATATGACCCACCATTTCCCCAATCTTTTGCATATTGGTCTTGCGTATTACTTCTATTTTTAAATGGTAATTCTGAAGATACATCAGTTGAATATACTGCTAATGTATCTGTATCTGTTGCCAATGTTCCTGAAATAGCATTTACTGCATTTACTCCGACTGAACGAACAACTTTTAAACTTTGTGCGTAATTTAAAAAATTACTTGCTGTAAAAAACGGTTTATAATTAGATTCTGTTGGTTTACCAAATACCAATTTTAATTCATCAACGGTTGATATGGTCGTTGCTTGACCAACAGGCCCCCATGAAAAATCACCAACCATAGCGGCAGATGTTGTTGCCGTTTGTGGAACTGATGTACTAAAATCAAACTCTCTTACACTTACTCCTGGACTGACTTGAAATGCCATTGTTCGTCTCCTTTTTATTATTAATGGATATTTATCTTAGATATAAATATTTATAATATTTCATATTTCTATCCCCATATATCACCATTTTTATCTACTGTTATTTCTTTAGGTTGTGTATTATTTATAAAACCAAACGGTAACAACTGATCCTCTATATACTGAATTCGTTCTTTATATATTTCCTTTCTAATGTCAATATCCGATAAATCTTTAAAATATGGGTCAGTTGTTGTCCATGAAAACAATATTAAAGTATCTACTAAATCGTCATTACGACCACTATCTGCTTCGTATTTCAATCCCTTACTAATAAAAGAACATAATTCATCAATTGTATTAAAATCATTTATAATTAATTTATCTTCTTCTATCAATGATTTCAAGTTATAACAACCTGCCTTTTTAGTTGATTTTGTTGTTCTAAGTCCTATATTAACTTTTTTACCGTATTCATTAGATATAAACTGTCCCTTTCTGGCGTCAGTTTTAGTCATTATCATATTATTATATTCCATTTCTTCATATAATATGTCTGATATTTGTTGTCCTATATCATTAATTTCTACTAATATATATGCTTCATTATATAAATCTGCTGCAAATTTTATTATATTTGGGTATAACATTGGTGGTATTTCATTTGATCTATATGTTGCAACTTGAATATATGGCAATTCAGTTGCATCTATAATAGAAAATGCAGAATAATCCGCACCTTTAGCTCTAGACACATCAACCGTTAACCAATATATATGATCTGGAATTGGTTCATTATATATTAATAAATTATTATCATATAACTTCTTAATTGGAGTAGAATATGATAAACATTTCAATTTACTACCATTAATTAGGGTATTAGAACTTCCTAAAAATTCACACTCAAATTCTTGTTGAAATTGTAATTCAGAAGTATTATTTATTGTTAGTTGTTTCCATGTCGAATCTCTACCAGGTAATTCCGACCAATGCACCTCTAAATTTTGATATGAGCTTCTACCTTGTATAGAATCATTCCATAATTTATAAAAATGATTCATACCATATGGTGTAGATACTATAATTACTTTACTACTATTACCAGATGATATTGTTGGATAAACTGATCTAAAGAAATCTTCTGCCATTTCGTTAGGAACAAATGCAAATTCATCTAAAAATAATATATTAAATGAACTACCACGTACAGAACTAGAAGAAGTTGCAGATGCTAGAACCTTACTACCATTTTCTAATTCTATATTAGTTCTATTCCATACAACAACACCCTGTTGTAACCAAAGTGGTAATGTTTCATAACTTCTTTGCAATCTACTCAATAATTCTCTTGCAGTAGATAATTTGTTAGCTAAAACAGCAATAGATATGTCTTTAGTAAATAATATTTGATGGAGGAAATAACTTATACATGTTATAGACTTACCAGATTGTCTTGCCATTTTACAAATAGTGAATCTAGATTCCATGAAAGTATTTATCATATTTTCTTGAAAATCGTACAACTCAAATGGAACAAGACCCTTATCTACATTTATAATTTTAACATAATTTTTTATAAAATATGTTGGATCATCCATACATCTAATGTATTCTTCTGTTTGTTCTTTAGTCCATTCTATTTCAACGCCTGGGGATTTTAACCGTGGATTCTGCTTATAAATCTCCATCGATATCCTTCTTCTTCTCTTTTATTAATGATAAAAAATCAGCAGTATTTCCAACGAATACATTATTATTAACAATCTCCTTTTTGTTTTTTATACCTTGTCGTTTCATATCCATCTGTAATTCTATTAAATCCTTACTAAGATTACCAGTAACCTTTAATAATTGACCAACCACTTCAAATGCTCTAGGGTGTTCAGTCTCTTTCGCTACGGACAATAATGTTGCTATAGAATCTTCTCCAACTTCAATTAAATTGTTTAAAGTATTAATGGTATTATTATAATTCTCTTTAATAACAATCTCATCTTTTTTTTCTGAAGGTATAATATCTTTATTAGTTTCAACAACATCATAAGATGCATCTATACCTAACACATCATTCAACTTCTTTTCCACTTTATTCATAATTTGTAACATCCTCTGCAAATCCATAATCATCAGACGACAACTGATCCTCGTCTTTAGGAGCCACCGATTGATCGGAATACGATGTATTATCCGAATCTAAATTCCCAACCCCAGAACCAGAACCACGAACCACCTTTTTTTCCTTTGCATTACCATACAAATAACCCTTTAAGGTGAATCCTAAAGTCCATATAATTGCACGTTTAGTGAAAAAATCTCCATCATAATCATCTTCTAATGAAACAACATTTAATACTAAAGGTGTGTCCCGTACCAATGAATCATCACTTAATTCCTTTATAGGGATATTAAATGTTGGTGTGAAATACGGTAATATTTGTTCAAGTATTTGAGTTCCATCATCCGCATTTTTTACCATTATAAATAAATCAATGTCAATATCATATGGTACTGGATGCTCTATAAATGTTTTTGACGTTGTGGTTTCTTTGTGAGTATATCCAGAAATTTTAGATAATTTACGTTCACCATCATATTGCATAGATGTTATTTCAAACGCAATCCTTGGTAATTCTATAGTTTTATCATCACCATGTATTAATGCCATAAATTTTTCACTTGGACCATATGATAACGGTACTTTAATACTCTTCTTTATAGTATCATCTGAATTACGTCTTACTATTGTTATATCATTGAAAATAGAACCAAACGCAATCACATAATTTCGTATTATACTGTTATATTGTTCATCATTACCTAACATATTATATCCTATTAATAAGTCTCACTAAATGGGTTTTTAACTGAAAAATCTATAACTTCATCAGCTTTACCATCTATAATAATATTATCCGCAGTCACACTTGTTTCGTTGAATATATATTCATGTGTCGCACCTAACATATATATAGACTCTGATGTATCACCTTTCACATTATTATTTTGAATAAAATTACCATTCAAATCGTTTAATTTCAATACCTTAGTACCACTATTCCATGATATAACCTTACCCGATGCTGTTAATGTGTCTATATCAACACCCTGATATACTATCTCATCTATAATAAAATCACCAGAACCAGAACCTAATGTGAAATCAACTGTTACTATATTGTCATTAATATTGGCATTATCATCAATAAATTCTAATCCAGTATCAATAACTTCATGTGAAAAATCAAATAATTCTGTAGTTATTTTATATATATATTGTTTTCCTAATTGAAAAAATGGAACATCATCTTCAATAAATGTTATTGAAAATATCTTATCAGCTAATGGAAAATATAATAAATCTCCAGCTAATGGTTGATCCATCCCAGTTTCATATTGAAATCTTTCAATAGATACGTGTGTTATTAATTGATCTTTAATTTCTAAACCAAATTTAGATAAAAAGTCACCCTCACCCGACCAACCGTTGGCAGTTTCTATATACATTTCAATTAAAAATGAATCACGAAATTCAACTAATGTACGTTCATTAAAAATAGTGTCTTCATTCACACTATCTCGTTTTATATAATAAAAGTTTACACCATGTATTTGAATAACTTCAGAAACAACATCAGATACTAAATTCTGTTCATTAACAATATCTACTTGATTAAATATAGGATTAACTGCCATATCTTATCCAACCATGAAATCACAAGGTAATTCATACTTCAATGACATTTCTTCTTGTAATTTATTAATCATTTCTGTGGATTCTGCTATTAATCTGGCACCGCTTAACATGACACCACCAACCATTTCAACACCTTCATATTTGGATATATTTTCACCCCATTGTCGTTTTATCAACGCGGATGCGTATTCTTTCAACCATCTATCATTCCACACATCTGTATAGGTATCCGGGTCTAAGATTTTCAAAACTTCAATAATTATAACATCACCGACAGACAATTTATTCCAATCCATATCTAATGATAATTTATTTAAATGTCTATTATATCTAATAGCTATATTGTTAGTAGTATGTAATAAATCATTAATCATAGCCATATGTGAGTTAGCCATTTTATATGTTATTAAATCCAATTGATTTAAATGATAAACATCATTCAATCTCATTTGATATTCTATACTAAACATATTATTAGAATGCAATTGTGTTAATGGTATAACTCGTTTAAC